>Ga0233404_10000368_pt1 | contig 12380 bp, 14 predicted proteins | sample Na_oxic_2_MG_FD_179861 | JGI IMG/M metagenome (GOLD analysis project Ga0233404, IMG submission 179861) | Seawater microbial communities from Saanich Inlet, British Columbia, Canada - Na_oxic_2_MG | ecosystem: Environmental > Aquatic > Marine > Inlet | place: Canada: British Columbia | collected...
GTGGAAAGACATCAGAATGGTGAAACCATAGAAATTGATATTCTACTTGCTAACACTGATGTGATGATAGCAGTGGAAGTCAAAACTACACTGTCAGTAGATGATGTCAATGAACATATTGAAAAACATTTGCAACCATTTAAACGCTTTTTCAAAGAATATCAAAATAAGAAAATTTACGGAGCCGTTGCCTATATTCATGTAGACGAAAAGGCGGATCGTTATGCTTATAAGAAAGGACTATTTGTATTAGGATTTACGGCAGATAATTTGGTAACAATAAAAAATGACTCCAAATTTGTTCCCAAAACGTGGGGAGATAGTTAAAATGTTTAAAAGGAACATTGGAGTACAAAGCTTCAGCTTTGTGAAGTTTTGTACTCCAAGCCCAAGCTTAACTTAGTGGTATTTGCAAAATTTTAATTCGTTTAGGAACAACATTCAGTTCCATAGGTTTCACATAAGGCTATTCACGTTTAACCCCGTTGGGGTTAAAAAACTCCGAAGGGGTGAAACCTATGGAACTAAATTGGGTGAATTGCTACCGTTAATTTCCCGAAAAATGGAAATGCGCCCAAAATATTCTTAGGGGCAATCCCTTGTGGTTGCCCTAGTTACCTTAATTTAAATATGATTCCCCTTCTTATCCCCGATTTACCCACTACCGAACAACTAATACCTTGGTTGCGACGTATTGACAATAATAAGTGGTATAGTAATTTTGGCCCCTTAGTTCAAGAGTTTGAGTCTAAACTAAAACAATTTCTATCACCACAGCAACCTATTGATTTAACAACGGTAAGTTCGGGAACGACGGCTCTTGAATTGGCATTATTGGCTCTCAATCTCCCGGTTGGCAGTCAAGTTTTACTACCGGCTCTTACTTTTCCGGCAACCGCCACCGCAATTGAACGAGCCGGTTTACAGCCAATTTTCACCGATGTTGAGCCTTATGCTTGGCTCCTTACTCCAGATATTGCGCGTCAAGTCCATAAAAAACTTGCTTATGATGCGGTTATGCCGGTAGCGACCTTTGGATGCCCCCAACCAGTAACAGAATGGGATAAGTTTAGTGAAGAAACCGGCATACCGGTTTTGTTAGATGCCGCCGCTGCTTTTGGTAGTCAAACCATAGGGCAACGTTGTGTTATCACCTTTAGTTTCCACGCTACCAAACCTTTTAGCATTGGCGAGGGTGGATTAGTAGTAGCAAATTCCCCCGATTTCATCCGGCTAGTAAAAAGACTCAGTAATTTTGGCTTTGATAATGGCATCATAATCCAAAGCGGTAGCAATGCTAAATTAAGCGAATACCACGCGGCGGTTGGTTTAGCCCAATTAGCGCGGTGGCAGCAAATCGTAAAACGCCGCCAATATCTCTGGCGTAAGTATAGACAACACTTGCAAACTATGGATAACCATATCAGTTTGCAACGTACTCCCAATAATCATATTCCGGCAATATTGCTCATTAAAGTATCACCCCCTGACAAGCTCGTGGCACTGATTAAACATTTAACTAACCAAGGTATTGAAACCCGGCGCTGGTATTGCCCCCCTTTATATGAACATCCAGCATTTTCTAATATTCCCCGGTTAGCCCCTGATGGCAGTGAGCAACTCCCCGTCACCGAAAAATTAAGTAAAAGTTTATTAGGATTACCTTTTCACACGGCTCTGGATGAGGAACAAATTGCTTATGTTTGTTCTGGTTTGTTAGAATATCAACAATAACTACAAAGATTGTATTTTAGAAAGGATTTTTTGGCTCCCACGCACCGGCACTCATCGTTATACATAAGTCAAAAATGTAGAAATTGTAAAATTGTAGGGTGGATAAAGCGGAGCGTATCCACCACTTGTAGGAGGATATTTTGGTGGATACGCTATTGCTTTAGGAGCCCTACATAATATCCTCAGATAACAATTCTCAGTTAATATGGGCGAACACATAGGTTCGCCCCTACAATAATTTAAATGTGCGGTATTTGTAGGGGCAGACCTATGTGTCTGCCCTTAAACCACTATTTTCTGGTTCCCACGCACCTGTGCATTGCCATTAAGTTAAGTCTTGGAGTCCAAACCTTTAGATTTGGAAGTATTTGATTTTAAACGACATAATCCAAATCTGAAGGTTTGGATTCCAATAAAATTCCTTAACTTAATGGCATTGACGCACCGGTGTGGAACCCATTTTTTCTATATACCACTATGGAAAACCAAATTCAAAAAAATGTTTGACAATTAGTGTGACAATGGAAGATAATGACACTTTATCTCATTTATAGAGAAATTAAAATGAAAACACCTACCTTAAAAAAATTGCAACAAATTATCGAATATTGTATCGCTTATGGTGCCATGAAGGATGGGAAGATCACTAAAACCAAGTTAGCTAAATTAGTTTATTTAGTTGATTTTGCTAAGTTTTATGAATTTTTAGTTCCTATGACCGGGTTTGAATATAAAAAGTTGCCGTTTGGTCCCGTAACGGTGGAATTTTTTTCAGTGTTGGAATACATGGTTGCTCATGGTATTATTTTAGAAGAAAAAAAAGGAACTGCTAATCTTTTTTCTTTAATAGAGGAGCCAGAAACGGATCATCTCAGCGAACCAGAAATAAAATTAATTCAGGAAATTGCTCAAAAATGGTGTCAGCACAATACGGAAAGTATTGTTGAGTTCACGCATGAACAGTTACCATGGAAAATTTCACGAGACAATGAAATGATTCCTTATGAATTGATTACCCAAGAGGAACCGGAAAATGTTTATTAAAGACATTGACTTTCACGTTGTTTTTTCAGACTTTTCTCAAAAACATTATCTGAAAAGATTTAAGAAAAAATATACAAAGGAATGGGAATTCACCGAAAAAGCCATCATAGAATCCCTTAAAAGAATATATAGATTAAAAGATACTAATCGTTTAGATTGTATCAAATTTAGTGCTCCATATGGTTTATTTAAATTTGATTTCGCGGTTGCGGGAACACAGAAATCTCCAAAAAAATCTGGAAATAGAATAATCCTATTCTTAGATAATGAGCAAGAAAATGTCAATATACTACTTATATATCACAAAGATGATCTAGAAAAACGTCGTTCAGAAACAGAAGCATGGAAATATTTAATAAAGCACAACTTTCCAAATATTTGGAAAAAACTGTTCAATAATTTTGATGAAATCTAGATTTGGATTATGTAGTCATTGGAATCCAAACCTTCAGATTTGGATTATGTAGTCATTGGAACCCAAACCTTCAGATTTGGATTATTTATCATTGGAATCCAAACCTTCAGATTTGTTATTTTTAGATTTGGATTAGTGTAGTCATTGGAATCCAAACCTTCAGATTTGGATTATTTATCATTGTCAAATAAAAAAAATATGAACCAAAAAACCGATAAAAAGCCCGAAGAAAGTGGCGTAGTTATCAGCGATATAGAAAGACTCGTTTATCAGAAGAATTTTGACGGTGTTTTTGAAAAACTGTTTAGAATTTTTGAAAAATCTGAGCGCGAAGGTGGCGATATTCTCATCAATAAAGACACCGACTTAAATGACGAAGACTATTATTTAAGGGAATATACCCGTCTCGCCAGTGCCATCACCACCATGTTTGCCAACCCGGAATTACAACTGTTACAGATGGGGTTTAATCGGCTAAACATTTTCAAAAAAGCCTTTGCCTCCATTTTCACCCTCAGTGGTTTTAGAGGCTCTGATCATCTGCTCGGTTTGGTTGGCGATAAAAATGCGGACAAAGACAGTCACACTGAATTTGCCATCCGTGATGAACAACAGTTGATGAAATTTCTGCTATTTTATTCGCTTTATTCCGAGCCGGATGTGGACTTTGGGATATTTTTGCAAAATGCCCCTGAATTGGCCTTACCGGCTTATATCACATTGCTTGCAAGTCCGGTAGTTTTAACCAAATCCGCATCTGCTAGGCGTGAAAAATTGTTGAAGTTAGGGCCATTATTAGAAAAAATTTCTTTTAATGACGATCTGTTGGCACGAATATCTGGGTTATGGATGTTGTGTAGCTATGCAGACGGCGAACACAAACATGATATCAAGGCGAATTTGAATGCGATTATGCGAAAATGGCTGGATGAAAAAGGGGTGAAAGTACCTTCTTTGCCAGCACCTCGCCAAAAACAAGAGCGTCCAACCTTACTTATTGCCACCGAACATTTTAATGCTGCTCATGCTATGTTTCGTTGTTACGCACCGGTTCTGCGCCAGTTATATCACAAGTTTTACCTTGTATTGATGGCCGCTCCCGGCAATATGGACAATATCAGTAAGGCTTTGTTCGACAAAGTGATTGAGGTCGAGTTTAATCCTAATGAAGTGAGAAAATTGGTGGGCAAAGTTCTCAAACTCAAACCAGATCTAATTTTCTATCCCAGCTTAGGTATGGCCCAATGGACTCTTTTATTAGCTAATCTACGCTTGGCACCGATTCAGTTTATGAGTTTAGGGCACCCGGCAACGAGCCACTCACCTTACATTGATTACGTTGTCATGCCGGAATCAGCCTATTCTTGGGATCGCGATTGTTTTCGCGAAAAAGTTTTGCTCACCAAAGATATTAGTTTCCAATTTTTGCAACCACTGCAAGGTGTGCCTATCAAACCGCGTTTGCGCTTGAATAAGCCCTCACCAGTGCGATTAGCCGTGACAAGCAAATTTTATAAACTCAGTACATCTTTCATGGCAGTGTGCCAACAGATTTCGCAACAAAGTAAATGGCCACTCGAATTTCATTTTTTCCCCAATGACAAGGGCATGATTTACCAAGAAATCAAGTATTTTATCCACCGTTGGATACCGGAAGCTAAGGTATATCAAGGCTCAGATTACAATACCTATATTCACAATCTGAATCAATGTGATATTCATCTAAGTCCGTTTCCGTTTGGGGGCAGTAATAGTGATGTTGACTCAATGCGGCAAGGAATACCTATCGTAACCTTACCCAGTGATGAAGCGCATTCCCGCACCGATTTATGGTTTTTTGCCCTGAGCAAAGCATTGCCTGATTGGTTAATTGCCAAAACTGAAGAAGAATATGTGCAAATAACTTTGCGCCTGATTAACAACCATGAAGAACGCATTAAGATTAGCCAAGACTTGCTGATGGAGAATTTCAATCAAGTCTTTTTAGATGCTGAATATCGCTACCATCCGGAAAACAAGAAGGATTTCGTTAATTTCTTATGGTGGATGTATGAACACCACGAAGATATCCAAGCTGATGGTAAGAAAGTATGGTCACTTGCCGAGATTGAAGAATTAAATTTGCCTAGTGATGATGAGCAAGCGATTTGAAAAAATTTCACCCTTTTATTGAGTGAAAATTTTGCGGTACGTTCAAGAAATCCGATTTTTGCAAAAAATCGGATTTCTAAAATTCGCGGCAACCCAAGCTGCATGATTTGGGTAATGTGACATTGTCTAATTAATAGCTAAATATATAAATAGAAATAGTTATGCTCAAAAGATTATATATACACAATTTCAGATGCTTGGAAAACTTTGAATTACTTATGAAAGATATGCCTTCTGCTCTGTTGATTGGAAAAAATGGTGCAGGTAAATCATCTGTTGGCATTGCATTAGAAATAGTTCCTAAATCTATAGAAGAATATATCTAAATATAGAATTTTATTCATAGACATGGAACTAACAGTGGGCGACAAGAACTTGTCGCAGAAGTTAGATAGGCCATCACACCTGCTGATATTATTCCAGTCGATAGCTCTGTGGTTTAACATTAAGGGTAACGGAAACGTGAAAGTGTGTTAGATGTAAAAAACCTATTTAACAACCACAAGGAGTACTTCACTCTCACTAACAGGAGGTTCTAAAAACATTATGTTAGTCTACGTCATCAATAAAAATGGTAAACCATTAATGCCGTGTAAACCAGCAAAGGCGAGGAAACTTTGGCGCGATCAAGCCGCCAAAATCGTCAATCGATGTCCCTTCACTATTCAATTACAATGGGATTGTGAAGAAAATGTGCAACCCATCACATTGGGGATTGATAAAGGAAGTCATCACACCGGTTTATGCAATGTCGGCAATGGGAAAATTTTACTGTCTGGCATTATTAATCTCCTGATATTAAAGACAAAATGACCGCCAGACGTGGTAATCGTCGTCAAAGACGAGCTCGTCTGTGGTATCGTCCCAAACGATTTTTAAATCGAGCCAAAAGTCGGCGCAGTGGACGCTTGCCGCCTTCTGTGAACGCTAATGCCAATGAGGTAATAAGGGTTGTGAGTAAAATTCCTTTAGCCATACAAAGAATCAACGTTGAAGATGTGCAAGTTGATATTGCTCGTCTCAACAATCCAGATTTGACGGGGACTGAGTATCAACAATCAAACCGTTTAGATGAAAATCTTCGGATGGCCACATTGATGCGGGATAAATATCAATGTGTCTCTTGTGGCAAAAAAAATGTTCAACTTCAAGCACATCATATAGTGCATCAATGTCAAAGTGGTAAGGATACTCTTTTTAACTTGATAACACTTTGTCAACAATGTCATAAAAAAGTACATCAGGGTAAAATCACTCTTGATGTCAATGGTATAAGTGGTTTGAAAGACCAAATAGCACAACGAACCATGCAAGGTAAATCGTTGATTTACCAAGCTTTAGAAAAAATGGCACCCGTTTTCAAAGTGTTTGGTTACCAAACGGCATCGTTGAGAAAATATTTAGGTTTACCTAAAGATCATGATGTTGATGCTTTTTGTGTGGCAACGTTAAATTCAACCACAGTGGATTCCTATTCAAGTGATAATTTTTACACGATTAAGTTCAGGCCCCGACAAACCAGAAGGCGTTACCATGATCTCCCACAAAAAGGTAAGGGACGAATGCCATATCAAGTCAACACCGAATTAGACGGTTTCCGTAAGGGTGATATCGTGCGTGTGAAAGAAAAATGGACTAAACAAATCAATTCTATTTATAGCAATGGTAGATTAGCTTTTGCGCGTGTCAAAGGTGAACCTGGTAGTGCAAGGCCAGAAGATTGCCAATTGCTGCTTCGAGGCCAAACGGTTGTTTGGAGTTATTCGGTCTAATATTTATCGTTATTTGTCTATATTTTTCTATAAAATTAGTAAATGTATTTAATACTTCAGAGCATTGGGCGCGGAATAAACAGAGTTGGTCACTTTTTCTGGGACGAACCGGATAGTTTTCTGTCTCTGTCAGAAGTTGGGCATTTTATCACCTCACTCCGACGCGCATTTGAAACGAATGGCCAAATTTTAGCAACCTCTCACAACTCTGAGGCTATTCTAACATTTTCAAATGAAAATACCTTTCTATTTGACAGAAAAAATCACTTAGAACCTACTTTGGTAAGACTGCTCAGTGATATATCTTTTAAAGGAAACATCATAGATACATTGATTTGTGGCGATATAGAACTATGAGCGTCAATAAATACAAGAAACACATTTTAGTGCGGTTATGATCCAATCCTTGTAGTTCTTTATCCTTGCTTATATACAATCCATGTAGTTATTTTTAAAGAATAATTTATGACTTCATTCTACACTGACAAAGAATTGTTACAACTAGGGCTTGGCAAAATTGGCAACAATATCAAGCTAAGTAAAAAAACCAGTATCTATAATCCTGAAAATATAACATTAGGTAATAATGTAAGAATTGATGATTTTTGTGTATTATCGGCTGGAGGGGGGGAAATTACCTTAGGCAATCATATCCACATAGCCTGTTTTTGTGCGTTATATGGTCAAAAAAACATAGTCATGGAAGACTTTACTACCTTATCATCAAGGGTTGTTATCTATACATGTTCAGATGATTTCTCTGGAAATAGCTTAACTAATCCAACAATACCAATTGAATATCGCCCTTACCTAATCAAAGGGACTGTAATTATTAAAAAGCATGTTATTGTGGGTACTAATTCAACAATATTACCCAATGTTACTATAGGAATAGGTAGTGCTATTGGAGCCCATAGTTTAGTTACCAAAAGTCTTGCCGAATGGGGGATATATTTTGGGGCTCCAGCGAAAAAAATAAAAGAGCGGAAACCTGATTTGCTAGAATTAGAAAAAATGTTTTTAGAAACAATAAGTTGATGAAAATAGCATGAAACGTTTCGGACGGGGTTGCAAATCCCATCCAGCAAATATTTGGGGAAACCGTATAGTTGACTAAGATTATTACTGAACAAACCTGACAGGTTTTTAAATCTGTCAGGTCTTATGACTTTTATATTATTAAAAATTACTATGCAAGGCCCTTATCCTATTTTTTGTCGTGGCCATTCCGGTGGTCGTTTAGTTTGTGAGGCGTTTATTCGTAATAACATTGATATGGGACATGTTACCCCGGATCGCAAAGACACCGATTTTTTTGCGATCCATAATCCCCTCATCCGCGAAATTATTCTCAACGCCTACCAATATTGGCACGCCGATATCCAACAACAACAATATTATCAAAATTTGATGAAACGTTGTATCATAGAATACCGCAACGAGGAGATTCAAACCAAGGGGCCATTTGGTTGGAAAATGGGGATTAGTTTATTTACCATGCCGATGGTAATGGATGCCTTTCCCACTGCCAAAGCGATTCATCTGATCCGAGATGGGCGAGATGTGATGTTATCACGTTTAGAAGCTCGCTTTGGAGATAATAATCTCACTGATCCGGTTAATAAGTTAGTGGTATTTGGTGATACCGAAGTTGCTAATTTTGCCGGCCATCCCTTAACCCCGGCAACGGTAGCAACTTATAGAAATGAATTAGAAATGCTGCATTGGGTAACAGCGGTTAGCTACGGATTAAAGGGACGAATTTATGGAGAACGCTATCTTGAAGTAAAATATGAAGACATTTGTCGAGAGCCAATCCCAATTTTTGAGCAAATATTTGATTTTATTGAAGTTCCATTTTTAAAGTGTACAAAAACATGGTTAATTGGGGCAGTACACCACACGAGAATAGGCAAATGGAAAAGCCAATCCAAAGAAAATTTGGAAAAGCCATTAAAAATTGCCGAGGATTTACTTAAAGAATTGGGGTATTTATAATGTCATCTACCAAAGGATTTTTAATAGGATTAAACGGACTTTAATATTCACCGGATTTTAAACTCATGCTTGATACTAACTCTAAATCATTAATTAACAAAGAGACTATATGGATTGTTGGAGATGGAAGGAGTGGTAGCACTTGGTTATTAGAAATGATTAACCACGACAATCAATATCGAAGGATGTTTGAGCCTTTTCATCCTATCAAAGTAGAAAAAATGAAGGGTATTGAATTTTTTAAGTATATTCGCCCCGAACACCAAGATGAAACATTTTACCAATTAGCCTCTGAAGTCTTTACCGGACAATTTCATCACCCTCGTGTGACCGGTGGAGATAATCGTGTTGATAAAAAATTGTTGATAAAGGACATCTTTGCCCATTTATTTATTAAATGGGTAGGGACTCATTTTCCGCAAGTAAAAAAAATATTATTAATGCGTCATCCATTTGCAATTGCCCTTTCTAAACAAAAATTGATGAAATGGGATTGGATGACGGAGCCAAAACAATTCTTAAATCAGCCAGCCCTTTATCAAGATTATCTGCAACCATACAAAAAATTAATAATAAAAACAAATGGTTACTTTGAAAAGCAAGTTCTAATCTGGTCAATTATCCACTATGTTTCCCTAAAGCAATTAACGGAGCGAGATATACTTATTGTATTCTATGAACATTTATGTTCAACACCTGAACCGGAACTTAAACGAATATTTTCTTATCTAGGTAAATCAAAGGAAGAGCAAATGATTAATCCTAAATTACGCGATAAAATTGAGGCTCCAAGTATTGCTAGCCGTGAACATAGTGCTATTAATCAAGGCAAGGACTTATGTGATGTTTGGAGAAAAAAATTGTCAGCATCACAAATTAAAATTGGCATAGAGATTTTAGAATCGTTCGGGCTTGAGGGCATCTACAACATAAGTTTGATGCCAGATCGCGTGGCTGCTGAACGTTTTCTAGTTAAGTAGGTACACATAAATCCTTTAACATTTTTGAGAGTTAGGAGAAATCCGATTTTTTCAAAAAATCGGATTTATGGAGCCGGTTAGAAATGTTAAAAAACTTTTGTGTACCTACTTATGTAGTTACATAGTTGCCCACCATCATCGCTACATGTATGGATTTATTCTTAACTTAATGGCATTGACGCTGAGTATAGATAAAACCGTTGGAGGAAATAGGTGTACAAAATTATCGTAATGGGAACCTACTTTGGCAGTTGGCCAAAATGGTTTCCAGCATTTTTTCTTTCCTGTCAGGCAGTTAAAGACATAGATTGGTTGTTTTTTACTGATTGTAAGATTCCGGCTGTGACTTGCCATCATATCAAGTTTATACCCATGAATATTAAGCAACTCAATCATTTAGCTAGTGAAAAACTCGGTTTTTATATTCAAAAAGACAGTTATTCACAGCTAGACATACGCCCGGCTTATGGTGTAGTATTCAAAGAATATTTCACCGGATATGACTTTTGGGGACATTGTGATTTTGATGTAATTTGGGGAAACATCCGCAGCTTTATCACTGACTCAATCCTGAGTAAGCATCAAATTATATCAAGCCGAAAGGATAAACTAGCGGGACATTTTACCCTCTGGAAAAATGAACCTAAAACGAACACATTGTTCAAATCCGTACCCGAATATCGTCAAGCCTTTTCAAACCCTAATCATGTTAACTTTGATGAACATATTATGTCCAAATTTTTAGCTAATCAGCTCATTAGCAATGATGACATGATTAGCGTTTACTGGCCCAAAAAGATAGTCGTGGGCCGAATAGAATTAGAGACTAAGCCAAATGGATGGTATTGGAAGGATGGTAAAATTTTTGATAACGAAGATCAAGAACACATTTATATACATTTCATGCCATGGAAGGCCTCTATGAAAAATATTGATTTTCAACTGGGAAATCAGCCAAAAAAGTTTATCATTACTCCGGGCGGTATTTGGTCACATCGAATGCCCACTATAGAAGTTTTGAAATAACTCAATTATTTTCGCACTAATCTCATCCACTTAAAAGATTTTTATATGAAAAATACGCTACGAAAAATATTAATCCGGCTAGGCGTTTACAAACTAATTGCGCTTATCCTGAAAAAAAACCGTGATTTCCCGATTTGGGAAAACCTTGAAATAGACATACAATCTTCTTGCAATAGAGACTGTGAATTTTGTCCACGCTTTTCGGATCGAACCGGTGTTAGAAAAGATAAACAGGGCAATCAAATTATCACCAAAATGCCCACAGAAAAAGTGTACAATTTAATTGCTCAAGCCAGCAAATTGGGCTTTAAAGGCAAAATTAAATTGCACCGTCTTTCAGAGAGCCTATTGGATAAAAGATATGTTGAATTTGCAAAATATATCAAATCTAAAGGGCTACGGCTCCTTGAAAATAGCAACGGTGACGTGCTGAAAAAAAATGAAGTTCTCTGTACCCAGTTAGATGGACTGATAGAACACCTCACCATCGGGCTATACGATTACAAAAATGAGGATGAAAAACAAGCAGAAATCGCCTATTGGCGCAGCAAATTCCATAAAACCCAACTTATATTCAGCCTACCGCCGGAAAATTGTACGATAAGACAAGGTTCCAAAGTCTATACTGAGGTTATAAAAAATCCAAAAGCATTAGATTTGCCTTGTACTCAACCAAATCGGATGATGCTCATTAGATATGATGGCAATGTCTCGCTCTGTTGTGAGGATGATGGATGTCATTTTGATCTTGGCAATGCTTTTGAGCAAACTCTACAAGAACTCTGGTGGTCTCATAAACATATTAAGATAGCGAAAACTTTGGCGAAACCCGGTGGACGACATAAATTTGCAAGATGTAGTCGGTGTTATAATGGCCAAGAAAGGATAAATCTCTTAAAAACTAGGCGTGAAAATTAAAAATTCTAGAATTGGTAATGCCGAACAGACAAGAATGTTTTTTCGTAGAATGGACATTCTTGTCTGTCATTTTATTCTACAGAATTTCTCCTAACAACATTATGGACTTTTCATTATATTTGCGAGATATTCAGTAAGTATAGTAGCAGCTAACTGATTGCCCTTTATATTCCAATGGGTATCTTGGAGCCGATACAGTGTCTCACTTTTACCTTGTTGGATAAAACTTGGTAAAAGGTCAAGATATTCGGCACCCTTCATATTTCTACAAAAGTAGTAGACAGTTTGAAGAAAAAAAAACTATCAGACAGCAAAAACTATCAGAGATAAAAAACTACTTTA
>Ga0233404_10000369_pt1 | contig 12371 bp, 11 predicted proteins | sample Na_oxic_2_MG_FD_179861 | JGI IMG/M metagenome (GOLD analysis project Ga0233404, IMG submission 179861) | Seawater microbial communities from Saanich Inlet, British Columbia, Canada - Na_oxic_2_MG | ecosystem: Environmental > Aquatic > Marine > Inlet | place: Canada: British Columbia | collected...
GATAAAAATTATCAATCAAAAAAGTCGGGATATAATCCTTAAACGCATTCAATTCCAACGCAAAATCTTCCCGCATCGAAATCACAAACACCGTTTCCGTCTCCCGATCATGAATCGCAGCCGCCAATTCACTAATCACGGGCTGATAATATTCACTGAAACGCTGATAATTAAAAAACTCCTCAAACTGATCCAAAATAATCACTAACGGCTCACTCGTAAAAGTCGTACAAATATGGAAAAACGCCGCTAAAGACACATTCAAATCCAAAGCATAATCTGCGGTTAGCTGTTCCTTCGCCTTCAAATCAGCCACGATAAATTTTTTCAAGGCATCCAAAGGATTATCTACCCAATCATTATAATAAATCACATCCAACGGCTCCCTATCCATCCGCCCAGGCTGCATCAACTCAGGCAACACCGATGCCCGCAATAACGAACTCTTGCCTACGCCACTCGCCGCAAACAAAAATGTCAATTTATGCGTCAAAATTTTATCAATCAGAATCCGTTTTTCCGCCTCACGACCGAAAAAATTATCTTTATCCGTTTCTGTGTATGGCTCTAAGCCTTTGTATGGTTGCATCGTTTTAAATTTATTTTAAATTAAGGTGTGACGCTGGCGCGTCATGGTAAACAATCTCAAAGGTGGACGTTGGGAGAGTGTGACTTCTGTTTGATGTAGAATAATATTAATGTAAGGCTCCTATTTTTGTTGTCCACCTACTTGGCATAGATGGTGGGCAAGAAAAGGACCTTAAGAGCCCTACCAAAAAATTAACATCAAATTGAGATCGCACTCTCTATATTAAGGTTGCTTGACTTCACAATCTCCAATGCCCTGGCTCCTTTTAATGAACTTTTGGTCAAATGTCAAGAAAATAGATTCTGTTTGACTTTTGGCGAGATGTAAAGCGTCTGGGAAATCTAAACCTTGTTCAGCCCAACCTAGCGTATTATTGATAAGCTGAATATCTTCTACAAAGACATTGGGTAACATCAATAATTGCCGAAAAGCTTGAATAATTTTATCTTTTTCAAATTGATACGAATATCTTAACACCAATTCTGTTTCTAACAACACGGTTTCAATCAAGAAAATATCTTCCTTTTGAAATAACGCATAAGCCGTTTGATATTGTTCCGGATCATCTTTGGTGAGTAAGCGAATCAAAATATTGGTATCAACAACCCGCCGTTTTTTCATTTAACAAGCCCTCCGCAAGTTCTCTTTCCATGTCTTCTAAAGTTTTAGGTTCACCTTGATAAGCAAGACAACCCGCCACGTCATCAAGTGTGACAGTTGGAAATGGTGAATTGGTTTTTAGAGGCAGCGTCTGGGCAGGCATTTCTAAAAAGGTAATCAGTATTTTCTGTGACTTTTTAATTTGGACGGGTTCTGACCAATTAATTTGTCCCAATTTATTAATGGTTGCCTCTACTGTTTGTAACATGTTGTTTTCCTTTGTTAAAATAATTTTGAACAGGATTTAACAGATTAAAGGATAAACAGGATTAAAACTGAGGGCTAATCCTGCTCATCCTTTAACCCGTGCAATCCTGTTCAAACCACTTCAAACTCTCCGCCCGTTCAATATGACAAAAGCGCAATTTGTGACAGTGCAAAGTATAATCCGTTTCTCCGCCTCACGACCGAAAAAATTATCTTTATCCGTTTCTGTGTATGGCTCTAAGCCTTTGTATGGTTTCATAATTATTATTAACCTGACTATTCTGCTTCTGGATGCCAATTTGGGTTATCAGTAGATAATCCTTCGGATTGAGCCGCTAATATCAGATCATCGTCTGCCGTCACAAATTCGGAGCCCGCATTTCAATCACCATTTCGCTTAATGATTGACCACCGGCTTTGGTAAAGGCGGCTTGTACTTTTTCTAGTGTGGCGGTTGAATTTTCAGCCTGTTTTCGCAATTCAGGTCCAAGTTCTGTGTGTAATCCAGCCGCTTTAAGTATTTTACGAGCTTGTTCAGGCGAGTGTTTTGGTGAAGTAACGTGTTCAATGATCCATTCGCTAACCATTTGTGCTACTGTTCTACCTTGTTGTACAGATTTATCGTGCAATTGCTGATAGATATCTGATGATAATTCAAATGTTACAGTTGTCATTGGTGTTCTCTGTATTATCCTTGTTTAATTCTATTATCAAGTACAGGGTGTATTATTTTGCCAAAATTCAGCCCTTCGCAACGGGCGAACACGCAGGTTCGCCCCTACAAGGAATTTTATATATATTTCCTTAAATTTTCAACAAATTCCCCTAATTCAATCGGATAGTTCTTCACATTCTTAGCTTGCCAGTAAGTTTTAGCAAATTCATCAGGCTCTTTATGAATAGCAGTGACAGTATTATTGCTGGTGGTTGCACGCCTTTCTAAAATGGCTTGCATGATCAAACGATTTTCCCAGTTTTGTGGATATTGCCCCAGAAACCATAAATCACGCCCATTCAAATGCCCTATTACATAGTTTGGAATTAACTTATCCATATATTTGGCAAAGTTGAAGTAATCATGTTCTGCTAATAATAATGCATCATTTTGATTAACATTGTGGGGTATTGAACTAATACAGCCGTTGATTTTGTAAATTAAAGAATAGCCATTATTATCTTCAAACAAATCTAAGCCGGATAATTTATCGTTATTTTTACAAATTTCAGGCGCTGATTTATCTGAGTATTTGACAATAATATTGCCATCTTGCGAATGCGAGATAACCACAAACTTTTTTTCACATTTTTTAAATGTATTTTCTAATAGGTTATCGTACCCGGAATAGATAATAACGATTGGAGAGTGTAAATTAGCTAATAATTGATATAAAGGTGCTAATAATGGTAGTTCTTCTTTCATCAAATTTTGAATTTCTTTGCGTAAAATATTACGGCTATAATCATTATTCAATTCAACATATTCACAGATTTCAGAAAAAGAACCGTTAAATTCAAAGGAGGCAGTCAGTTGTGGTGCTAACTGTTCAGGTAGATTAGAACCTAAAAAAATGGCAATTTCACTATTTTTTAGACGCTTGGCTAATATATTATAATTGATTGATTGGGTAATGATATTTGGATTATCTTGTTGCCAAAAACTGATAAATCCATCTATTTCAACCTTATTGTCGATAAAATGTTTTATATATTCCAATTTGGCTTTATCTTGCTCATTTAAACCATTTCGGGCTACTTTTTTTAAATATCCCGTCAGCGGTTTCCAAATTTCAGAAATATCATCAATTCGTTCAAGCAGTGCTTGCTTAAGATGTTTGACATGTTCGCCTAATGCTATATTTGCGATAAGTTGTTCCCAAGCGGATATCGTTTCATAGTTAATAATTGCTTCTAAATCAATCCATTGCTTAAATAACTCATCAAAACAGACAGCAATGCCGGTGGTTTTAGTGACATCATTATTATAAATGGCTTTTGCCAAACCAATTAAACGTTGGGTAGGAACATGATAAATTAAACCACCGCTTTGCCCTTGCCCTTCAATCGCAGTCGTTTCAAAGGCTTCAATTTGAGTTTCCGGTAATTTGAGCAATTGATTAATGATGCCCTGATAAACACCGATTCCACGCCCTTCGATATAAGCCGCCGGATAACCAACCGCAATCACTTCATCGCCTCTATGCGCTTCAGTGATTAATCCCAATGGCACACAATTTTTTGTCGCCTGTTCAATTTTTAGGACCGCAATATCATAATCTGGAAGGGATTTTTCTTTATCCAATTGTACATTTTCAATTTTTTTGCCATCAAACGTTTCCACCGTAATCGTTGGTGAATACAGTGGAATGGCTTTTTCTCTGACACAATGCCACGCTGTTAGAATATAACCATCTGGCGTAATAAAAAAGCCGGTACCCTTAAACTCTGAAGTGGTTAATATTTTAACGGTGGCTTTTTCTAGGGCTAAACGAGTATTATTTTTTTGAGTAGTAGATAGCATAGGTTTTAACAATTGCAAATTTGATTCAAATGGGGGGCATTTCCATTTTCTGGCTTAAGTACAACAGACTTAGGGTACGAAGTAACGGAGCTTCGCTGCAATCAATTAACAGATTTTAGTACCATTCCATTTTCGTGGGCTGCACACCCTTGTGGTTGCCCTTACCCAAAAGCTTAACGCAAATGGAATTGTGCGTAGGACGCACCCTACACTTGCTACACTTGCTACAAATATAGGGACCCCTTGTAGTTGCCATGAGTCGTTTTTGAACCCATTTATTCTATGTTGTCATCGTGTCCCCCTTTTCAAGTTGATTAATCGTTTCAACATCAAGCCCCGTCATTTCCAAAATGGTTTCGTTATCAAAACCTTTGGCTATCATTTTTTGAGCCGTTTCCAAATTAGCTTTCAATTCCCCTTCTTTTTGCCCTTTTGCTTCGGCTTTTCTTTCCACAATCTTGCGGGTTTCTTCTGTGGCAAAGGCAATTTTAGCGGCTCTTCTCTCTTCGGGAGTGAGGTTGTCAGCTTCTATTAATTTGGCGGCTTTTTTAATGGCTCTTTTTTTCAGATTGATTTTGGGATTGTCTGGACTCTCTATGGATTCCAAGATTAAATCTAACCAATCTTTGATACGGGGTGGTGTGTTATCACTTTTGAAGTTAGGATTGAGGAAAATCAGTTGATGTCCATAGAAATTGAAGGTTTCACCTTTCAAATTATGGGGATTAATATCGGAAATCAGGATGGCCTCCTCAACCGTTTCACCGTCTTTGTCTTCTACGATATCCGATGCGGTTAAAACCACAATGGTATAAACCGTTGGTTTGATTTTGTAATCTTTGGCACTACGTTGTAATTCAGCCATTGCCATATTGTGATACTGTATAAAACGGTCAAAACTATAATCGTAATTAACACGCTGAATTTCTATAATGACTCGATTATCTTTCGATTCGGCAAAAATATCATAAGCAAAATCAATGTAAGCAATTTTTTGTTTAAACCGTTTTTCCGTTTCAATCTTGCCCACTTTAATGTCAATGCCAATCACGTCTTTGACAAACTGAGTAAATATTAATTTATCAGTGAATACTTTCTTGAAAAATACTTCGTTATCTAAACGAGATAGGTGCATAAAAATCCTCCTATAGACGTTCAGATAAATACGTGCGTTAAACCTGTCAGGTATTCGAGACCTGACAGGTTTTTGGAAGTTACTTATCTGAAAATCTATATATAAAAATCCCAAAATCTCAGCTTTGGAAGAATGCTTGCCTGAGTAGTCATGAATTATCTATCCACTTCCGGCGGACAGGCATCCAAAGAAAACATAATCATAGCAATGTCTTCAATTCTACCGCCTAAGCATAGTTTTTCTAATACTTGTACGGCGTGCATACTGGAAGGACCCCGTACATGGACTCGCCAGGGTTTAACACCGCCTGTGGATACTACATAAAAAGCTAATTCGCCCTTTTGCGCCTCCGTGCGAGCATAAGCACTGCCTTCCGGTATATTCCAAGCCAGTGGATTAGGTAATGGACAACGGATAGGTCCTTTAATATGCGGGAGGCGTTGAATGATTTGACGTAAAATTTTAGTCGATTCAATCATTTCTGAACGCCTAACCATTGTACGGGCTAAAACATCACCGTTTTCTTCTGTCGGAATATCGAAGTCTAATTGCTCATAAATCAAATAAGGATCATCGCGGCGCACATCGAATGGCAGTCCACAAGCTCGTAAATTAGGTCCGGTGACTCCCCAAGCCAGGGCTTGTTCTTGATTCATTTTGCCAATGCCCTCAGCACGATGACGAAAAACAGGATTATCAAAAAATAAGTCATCATATTCCGGCAAACGGGCTTCTAAATAATCTAAGAGATGGCTCAACTTATCTAGGAAACCGTCAGGCACATCACGGCGCACACCGCCGGGCGTAATAAACATATTGTAAATACGCGCCCCCGTGAGTTCTTCAAATAGATCGAGAATGAGATCACGATCCGGGATGCCCCAGAACATACTACTGTATTGCCCAATGGTTGCGCTGGTGCCACCCACGATAAATAAATGGGCTGCGATACGCGACATTTCTAAGAGCATCGCCCTTATCCATTGGGCACGTTCAGGTACTTCTAACCCACCGAGCATTTCTACCGCTCGTGCATAAGTTTGTTCCATCGGGGGGGGATCAGGGACACAGATGCGGGGGACTAGCGCGACATTTTGAATCCAAAGGCGTTCTTCCATAATTTTTTCAAAGCCACGATGTAAATAACCTCCATCGGCTCTGATACCCACAATTTCGTCGCCACTAAAACGCACTTTCAGGGCATAATTGCCCTCGATCCCAGGATGATTAGGACCAAAGTAGAGTTCATATTCGTGGCTGGCGGGGTGTTCTATCGGATGATAATTTTCTGGACGCATGTTATCAGTTGTTAGTTATCAGTTATCAGGTAAATGTCGGGTTACGTTTTTTTGCAGCGCAAAAAAATCTAACCCGACCTACCTGGCTTATGAGGCAGACAGGTGGGCAAGAAAAATACCTTGCCCACAAAAAAACCTTACATCAAATTGAGATCACACTCGTTTTGAGCCTTCACAAAAAAATTATTCCGTCTCTATTAACCACTCAGGTGAATAATCTTGCCATTTGAAAGTCTTTTCTACATAATCAACTGTAGAAAATGACTTAAGCATCGGGGGTGGTCCTTCCCATTCTGTCAAAATAAACGGCTCCATATCAGGTGAGCCTTCAAAGTACACGCCAAACATTTCGTGAATATCGCGCTCAAAAAAAGCGGCGGGGGTATAAATATCATACACCGATACATAACGCCCTGGTTTTTTTGGAATATAAATATGCGCTGATACCAAAGTCTTAATTTCATAAGACCACAGGTGATAAACCAGTTCAAACTCATTCAGCGTGGGCCAATCAACACAAGAAATAGCTGACAGGTGCAAATATCCTGCGCGACCTTTTAGTAATTCTAATAAGGCTGGGAGAGCATCGGCCCGCAACTTAACACGTAGGCGGCGTGCGCCTTTTTGTTCAAACGCCAGATTTGGAATTTCACGAAAAACAGATTCTAATACTTCCGGTAATTGCTCACTCATTCAACAATTTCCTCTTGCGATAACACTTGACTGGGAATGGGCTGGGTGACGTATTCTGAAGCAAATTTCGCTAATAAGGCGGTATGCTTACCAATGCTTTTTTCCGTAAAAAAGTTATAATGCCGTGCTTCAGCAATTACATCAGTCGGCGTATGCCAGTTGGGACCAAATAAGGCTTGCTGATTGCCTAAATAAGCATCATAGTTGCGATAATACGTTTCCCAAGCGTTAGCTTGACCTTTATCAATATGGTCCATGAGCTGTATAAATCCCTGTTGAATTGCTTCAGGTCTGGGCATACAGCCTGCAATATAGAGATCAACAGGCATGTATTCTTGTAAGCGTTTAATAGTCGCATAACTATTCCAATACATACCACCGTTGATAGTACAAGAACCCATACCAATCACATATTTAGGTCCTTGCATTTGTTCATAACTCAAAATAACTCGTTTCAAGGTTTTAACTGATAGATAACCGGTAATGAGCAAAATATCTGCCTGGCGCGGTGTCACCATTGGTTGAATACCTAAACGCTCAGAATCAAAACGGGAAGTAATAGTTGGTGGCAATTCAATGGCACCACATCCCGTACAATAGTGCAAAATAAACAAAGAACGCGAGCGACAACGATCCGCAATCCTGTCAATCACTTTACGTAGTAATGATCGTTCTTCTTTATCAATAGTGCGGCAAGCAATGTCAGTATTCGGATCGGAACTAATGGGAATAGTCGTACTATTTGTCATTTTATTTTCTCTTTAAATATAATAAAATCAAATGCTTATGATGTTTTTGTTAAACCTGACAGGTTTAAAAAACCTGTCAGGTTTGTCATTTTCCAGTATACACCTAATAAGACTTTGATACCATAAAAGCCACCGCATTTTTAACTTCTTCATCCGATAAGTCGGCATCGCCACCTTTAGGGGGCATTTCATTAAAGCCATTTAAGCTATGATTCAATAACGTACCCATACCTTGTGCAAGACGAGTGGTCCAATCACTTTCATTACCCACTTTCGGTGCCACACTTGACATACCTTTAAGATGACATGCAATACAGGTGTTATTATAAACTTGTTCCCCTTTAGCTAAGTCAAAAGCACTTAAGTCTGGTCCACCACATCCCATGATGAAAGGAAATACTAAAAGGGCTATCAATTGTCTGATATGAATAAAAATTGCTAAAGTTTGATGAATCATTTTAAGCATAAATAAATCCTGTTTACCCATTAGGGACTATCCAATAAATAATATCCCCATATTTTTTTCAGGTTTCTAAAACCTGTTAGGTTTGAAAATGCGAAAAGGGTATATTATTTTTGGGGAGTTACCTTAATCCGTTTAATCCTGTTCAAAACATTGTTGTTAAATCAACTACCCGCGACACTTCCTCCAAACTGCTAATCCCTTCAAGGACCCGACGTACACCCTCTTGCGCGAGGGTGTGAAAACCCATCTGATTAGCATGTTTCTTAATATCATAAGTCGTCGCCCGGTGGGCAATGCGATCCTGTAAAGATTCTTCAATACGACAAATTTCCATTAACGCCATGCGCCCTTTATAACCCCGTTGTCCACATTGCTCACATTGATTCGGGCGATAAAGTGTCACTTTTTCCGTCGATGCTAAACTCAATAATTTTCGATGCATCTCATTTGGCAAATAGGGCTGTTTACAACTTAAACAAAGTTTACGTACCAGGCGTTGTCCAACAATACCTATGGTATTTTCTGCAATGATATCCGGTAAAACACCAATATCTAACAAACGGGGAATCGCACCGATGGCTGAATTAGTATGTAAAGTCGAATAAACTTGATGCCCCGTCATAGCAGCCCGAAATGCCATTTCAGCCGTGTCATGATCACGAATTTCCCCCACCAAAATAATATCTGGATCTTGGCGCATCATTGAACGGATACCATTAGCAAAATCCAATTTCACCGCTTCATTCACAGCCGTTTGTCGTACTTGCCCTAAAACATATTCAACAGGATCCTCAAGTGTCATAATATTCACTTCTTCAGTATTAAGATGTTGAAGTAGAGAATATAAAGTCGTCGTTTTACCACTCCCTGTAGGACCTGTGATTAAAATAACACCTTCTGGACGGGCTATCATTAATTTTAATGTAGTCAAATTGTCTTCTAACAAGCCCAATTGGTTTAAAGTCATAATCCCTTTTTGACTATCAAGAATACGCAAAACAATATTTTCGCCATAAACCGTCGGTTGTACTGACATCCGAAAATCAATATGTCGCCCGACTAAGGTGAGGGTAATACGTCCATCTTGAGCCATGCGAGTTTCAGCAATATTTAAAGCCGCCATCACCTTCAGGCGTACCGCAATCGCGGACCAATAATTCTTATGCAAACTACGGATTTGCTGTAATACACCATCAATACGATAACGAATGCGCAAAAAACCTTTTTCCGGCTCAAAATGAATATCCGAAGCCCCCCGTTTCACCGCATCCGATATCAGGGCGTCTACCAAACGCACAAAGGGCTGACTATATTCATCATCACTGATAGTCAGACTTTGATAATCAACTTCGCCGGTTTCAATTTCATTCAAAATCCCATCAATAGATAATTCAAAACCATACCACAAATCAATCGTATTAATAATTTCAGCTTCGCCGGCAAGTATCGGCTCAATCTTAACACTTCCTCCCAGGCTGGTAACAAGCTGATCAATAGCCAATATATTAAAGACATCAGCCATAGCGATTGATAAGGTATGCGTGTTTTTATCAAAGCTGATAGGTAATAACGTATAGCGTTCAGCTAATTGCCTGGGGACCAAACTGATAGCTTCATAATCAACCACTGATTGAGATAAATCAACTTGAGATAGCCCTAAGGATTGACTTTTTAAATCACGTATAACCGCTTCAGAAACAAAACCTAAATTAATAAGAATTTTTTCCAGCAGTTCAGCACTTTTTTTTTGTTCAATGAGCGCGATTTTTAATTGATCTTCAGTGATGATATGTTGTTCTAACAACATTTCACCAAGACGATGGTGGGGGTTATTCATTTTTCATTGATCTCGCTTCACTCGTTACTTTGTTGAAACTTTAGTAAATTTGTAACTCACTGAAAATAAACAAGTTTTTAAAAATTGGTTTCTAAAAATTTATTTTTCTAAACATCTATAGTTTTTCAGATAAATAACTTCAGAAAACCTGACAGATTTCAAAAACCTGTCAGGTTTGGTTCGGAAATTATTTTTATGAAAAACTATATAGCCCAATAACGAGAACGAATATAATTTCCAAAACTGGGATCTTTCAACAAATTTGACTATAAATTTGACTATAAAATAAATATACTGAACATATTCAAAATTTTTGAAAATCAAGAAATACTATTTTTTGAAAAAATTTCATCAACAAGATATTGAACATTAAAAGAAATACGAATTTTTGGAAAAATCGGATTTTTAATGAGTTAAAAATCATTTTGATGAAATTTTTTTAAAATGGCATAGTTAATTACTCAGCATTTTGGATTTTCACGATACGAAGTCAGCGAAGCTAAACTAATGGATATGCAGTATAACTGATAATTGGATAAATTTTTGTAGGTATATTCAGTATGGAAGAAAAAGAAAGTTTGATAGAAGTCACCCAAATCGTTCAAGACAGTTTGCATGAATTTCATTGTGCTATGAAATTGAGGGAGAATCTGAACGTTAAAAGTAATACGCTGATGATTCGATTCAGTATGGTTGCTCTGTTGTTATTGGTAATGGCTATGTTTTATCTTATTTCAGCTTTGACTTCCAATATGAACGACATCACACAGCGTATGAATCAGATGGCTGTTTATATGGAAAATATGGATAAAAATTTTGGCTTGGTTGTCAAACATACAGAGATTATGAAGTCTTCGGTAGAGGGGATGAATCAGCAAGTCCGAGTGATGAATCAGCATATTGGTGTGATGCCAACTTTAAATGTTGCGGTAAGCAACATGAGTCAAGATATGCGAACGGTGAGCCAAGATGTAAAAAATATGAACCAACAAATGGCATTAATAGAAAACCGAATAGGTATGATGGGGGCAGATGTAACGAATATGAGCGACCAATTTACCGCCCTTAATAATTCTATAGGGTCACTGGGGAACAATGTCAAACAAATGACCCCCATAAAAATTTTTCCCTTCTCAAAATGACTACTAAACCTGACAGGTTTTCAAAACCTGTCAGGTTTGACAGTTCAAGTTTTGGATTTATTAAATCCTGAATCCTAAGGAATTAGAATTCAATAATACCCGAAATTAAACCTGACAGGTTTTTGAAACCTGTCAGGTTTGGACATTTAAGATTTGGATTTATTAAATCCTGAATCCTAAGCTTATTCCCACGCTGAGTATCCCGTTTAAAAATACCATTTTTTTTAAAATGGTATTTCTGATAGAACCTACAGAAAAATTGGAATACTAGCGCGGTGGCGGGTGCTGATATGGTCCACCGCGTTGTCTGCCTTCTCCGCTTTGCCGTCTTTTTTCCATCCATTCCTTCATTTTAGCTTGTTCTTCTTCTATCATATTCTGCTCACTCATCGTTTTATAGCCAGTTGTAGGCAAAGCAAAAACACTGGCAGGAACTTTAACCCCCGTTTGGATACTGGTAATTTCATACATGACATGATCCTTACCCCCTTTGAACACCAATTTCAAGGAAACCCCATGTTTCTTCATGTCAGCTTCCAACTCATCTTGCGCCTGTTGGCAAGGATGAACCGGCATTCCTTTGACTTTCCTTGAATTGACCATTTTATTTGATGCATCAATAAATGCCTCAATATAATCTACCTGAGCGGCTGTTTTAGAAAAGTAATAATCAGAACACGCTTTGTCTAACGCCTTGAGCTGATAGTGTTTGGTGGAATAGCCCGCAATCTTTGGACCATTGCCTCGTTTAACTAACTTAGCCTTGACTGAATCCCCCCAAGGTGGCTTAGGCTTATGTTGTGGCATACCCCTTGGTGGTTCAGGTGGTTTACCAACAATATCCATTTCAACAATGCGTTTTTCTTTATTATCAACCATGTACACTTTACCTTTATCCAGTGCCATCAGTGTATAATAGTTCGGCTCTTTGGTTTGTATGCGAACTTGTTGCCCTTCCATAACGATGTCTTGTGTCTGCCCTTGAATATCGCGTTTGACTACCGTCGCAGCCCAACTGGCTCCACATAGACTGACACTGGCAAGTGAGATAGTTATCCAGCGGTGTACATTATTCAT
>Ga0233404_10000370_pt1 | contig 12349 bp, 11 predicted proteins | sample Na_oxic_2_MG_FD_179861 | JGI IMG/M metagenome (GOLD analysis project Ga0233404, IMG submission 179861) | Seawater microbial communities from Saanich Inlet, British Columbia, Canada - Na_oxic_2_MG | ecosystem: Environmental > Aquatic > Marine > Inlet | place: Canada: British Columbia | collected...
GCCATCAGCATGACCTTTAAACTCAATACCCTACCGGCGGGTATTCCGACTTGGTTTATTGCTCGCGCCCACCGCTTTTCTACCAACACCCATTGGCGGTATGGGGCATTATTTGAACACGAAAACCATCTCGCTTTAGTACAAGCGGCAGAGCGTGATTGCACCGTGCAATTAACCGTCCGCGGACCAAACCCGCATAACTTCTTTGCTTTGCTCAAAGATGGTCTTGAAATAACTTTGGCACGATTTCCGGGCTTAAAAATTAAACGCAAAATTCCTTGTTCTGGTCATCAAGGGCAAACCTGTTCGCACGAATTTAAATATGAACAACTCCTCAAACGCTACGAAAAAAACAAAGTCACCATAGAATGTCCAGAAACCTTTGAAGATGTCGCCGTGAACCAATTACTCTATGGTTGGGACTGGCGCACCCAAGACTTGGTGTTATCGCGCCTTGAGCAAATAGGCGAAGGACAACATCAGATTTTAGCCGGCCAAAATCACATTACCTCCGAATTAAAGGTCTTACGAGAACTGACACAGCGTGAATTTACCAACGCTTTCCGTCGTGAACAAGCCAGCATTGATGCCCATTGTCCCAACGTTTTTGTCCTAAGAACGCATGAAAGTAAAAAATGGATCAAAGCAATGACGGGGCAAACCTTAGAATTACAACTCTATTGCCAAGCACCGGGTTGCTGGCATCCTACGATGGAGGGCGGATTATATGAAATTAAAGAACCAGCGCAATGGTTAAAAACGATAGCACCCTATTTGAACCAATTAATCGGTGTCTTAAAATATGCCGCACCGCTGATGGGCGCTTGGGTAGGCGAAGAAATCAATACACGGGATTATGAAAAATCATTTCGACGTGATATTGAAACCACCCAAGAAATAGCTAAACAAATGTCCAATGCCGATTTAGAACCAGAACCGCTCCAAGGAGCTGCTTTACGCGCCCTACGCCATTTATTAGATGAACAAGATTCACAACAACATTGGGGCGAATTAAAAAAAGTGTTGACTCCGGAAGGACATTATTTATGGTTGTGCGAGTATCATGCACGGGAATATCAATAGGGCGTAAGACCTGACAGGTTTTAAAAACCTGTCAGGTCTCCCATCCTAAAAACAGGTAAAATATATGTCATCTAAAAATGATAACTGATAAAGGCTCGATGAAAAATTAACTTCCCACAATATTCTAAATACACATCAATAGTGGTGTATAAGGATTGAGAAAGTTATTTTTGAGCCGAGTCTAACTGATAACTGATAACTGAAATGAGTTTAACCATTGTTTACAGCACCCGTTTGAAAGAACAAAAATTTGTCCACCATTTACAACAAAGTTGTGGGCGAAAAAATGTCGAAATTTTGACCTACGTTAATACCGGTCAAAAGTCACTCAGTGAACTTTATAATCAAGGACTTAGCCAAGCTCGTCATGACATTATCGTTTTCACACATGATGATGTGATATTTGAAAATAAGGGCTGGGCAAAAAAAATCATTGAACATTTTAAGCGTTCAGAGTTTGGTATTTTGGGTATAGCAGGGACGACTAGTTTGCCTGCATCAGGAGTATGGTGGCAGGATACTTCAAAAAAGATAGGTATCATCAAACATCAACACCAGGGCAAAAAATGGATTTCAAAATATTCTGGTCATTTCAAAGATAAAATCATCCCCGCCGTTTGTGTGGATGGTGTTTTTATTGCCGTTAACCGAAAAAAACTGCGGCATAAGTTTAACGAAGCCTTTCAGGGCTTCCATTTTTATGACATCGACTTTTGCCTTAATAATCACCTGGCTGGAGTCAGTATTGGCATTATTTTTAATGTGCAAATACTGCATAAATCTTATGGCGCAACCAATAAGGCTTATGAAACAAACCGTAAGCAATTTATTGCCCACTATCAAAATCATTTGCCTTACGCCATTAAAGGTAAAATTTTGTTCGAGAACAAGACAATCAAATTGACAACTTATCCCAAGGTGTCAATCATTATTCTCAACAAATCCAATAACTTACTGCTTTTTAACTGTCTCAATTCGCTGTCAGAAAAATCCTGCTATCCCAATTATGAAGTCATTATTGCTGATACCGGCTCATCTCAAAAAGAACTATATGAAATTGAAGAATTTGTCGATATCACAACCATGAATATCAAACTGGTGAAGTTTGATTATTATAATTTCAGCGAGCGTAGGGTAGAGCTATGCTGCACCCACCTTTTAATTTATAAGTGGTGGGTTTCGTATACCTCTACCCACCCTACGCGAGCTGGGCAACGGTAAGGCATGTTGCACATCCTTGTATAATAGACCCAGCTATTAATACTCACCTTTGCAATCTCGAACATTAGAGATGGAAGTTTCCTGTTTTTTTTCAGATTTTTCAGGGGTTGTAGATTCAGGAGTCAAAGTTTCCTGTTCTTTCGCAGATTGGCAAGTACTAGCTTTACACCTATTTGTTGCTTCATCAATATGTTGTGTAATTTTTTCAAAACGAGTTGAATCAAGCTGTAGTTTTTCTGTACAAATAGCACCTTTACTAATTTTGTGAATGTCAAGAAGTGCTTGTTTATTGGAATAATTATTGCTAAGATATTTGTACTTTACCTTAATAATAACATCTAAATTTGGGTCCTTAATTGACCACTTCCATTCTAAAGAGCCATCATTTTTCGTTCTGAATAATTTTGCGTCTGGATAATGTTCTAAAATCCAATTATAATCTTCACTTCGTACTTTTTGAAGAGGATCGTTTGTGGCACTACTAAACGATACGTTAGTTTTTGTCTTTGTTGAACTATGATTATATCGTAAACCACTATTTCGGTTAGCAAATGACATTTCCTCAGCAACCTGTAAAATAGGTTCTAACTTAGATGCTTCATGAATAAATTTGACCTCAGAATCGTCAGATAATTCAAAATAACGTTCTTCACCACGACGAAATAGATAATATTTCTTTTCTAACTGATAACCTTTCAAACCAGTAACCAATAAGACAAAGAAATATTCTACTTTATAGCGTGAGTTATTGACCATTTCAAAATAGCCTTGAATATCACCATCACTCAAATGAGGCAATCCATTACAATGGTGACTATGCCAAGTACCTATGAAATCAATGCTTGAATCAAAGATTTCTAAAATACGGAATATTTTTTCTTGATAATCAACATCTGGAAGCAACTGCACTTGTGAATTATCCACACGTGGCCCAGAATCAATATAGTTTTCTACGGTGATGAGTAATTTACTCTTTCTTGGTCTTTCAATTTTTCCAATAAATTTACCTCCCTCTTCAATCTGTGAGTTTGAGATGACATGCTGTATTCTTTTTTCTACTGTATCAAAAATTGTCACTGATACATCTACATCTGAAAAATCAGAATGTTTATCGTTTTTTCCAAACCAAAACATGATTTTAACTCCTCCTTATCCTTCTGGTATGGTAATATTTTGCTCCGTACAATTACAAACCTGCTGAGGTCTTAATAACATTTGCTTTGCCTCAAAATGACTACGAAAAATTCCTTTGGAAGGTCTATTTGCATAAATAATCCAATTAGCTTTTAATTGAGGCATTGAGCTAGTTGTATCTTTAAGTAAAATTGAAAGAGCCATCCGAACCTGAATAAGAACAATAGCTTGAATATCAACAGATAATCCTGATGCACGAAATTCTTTTTCTCCAAGACCATAAATTCTCTGTTGTTCTTCTTCGGTAAGTCCTAACTCATCGTCAGATAAATTAACATCATTGAGTTCAGAATACAATTGTAAACATCTGTAGCAACCAGTGTGTTGTGGAATATAACCAAAAATTTCACCACCTATACCCGTTCTAAATACCGAAGCTGTTACACAAGGGATTTTTTCTGCTACACATTGATCATTAACAAACTCTCTTACGCTGTTTTTATCTGAACAAGAAAGCACTAAGCTTGAATGTCGAATGGATTTACGAAAGTTATCAGATTTCATTACATTTTCTGCAAAAACGTTTACTTTAGCATCTGGATTTCTATCCATAATCCATTCTTTTTGTATTTCTACCTTCAATTTACCTAAATCTTTCCGCATTCTCGGATGTTTTACCAAATTAACTGAGTCAAAAGTATCAGGATCATAAAGTTCCCATTTACGAATACCATTCATTACTAGATGGTCACATGCAGGAGCACCTCCACTTCCTAAACCCACGACGGTAATGCATACATCATTAAATTGCTCAGGATTAAGCAAATATTTAATCCTGTCAAAATCAAGATAAGAATCATGTTCGTTCATTAGTGTGGTTGCCCCTTCCCAGCCCAATAGCCCTTTCGTTGCCATAAATCATACTTATTTACCCAAAGTGCGGTTTTAGCAACCATAAATGCGAGAGAATATGTCGAAGACCATTGTTCAGCTTTCATAACACATATGGTGTCATTAACAAATTTATGAGGACAACCTGCTTTAATTGTCGTATTTGGCAATGTAATTGTTGGTTTCTCATATGGATACTCTGAAGAAATTGCAATCTTGATATAATATGAATTTCCATAGGAAGTCTTCAAATATCCTTGTACAGATGTCACAGTTCCTCCCGACGCATAAAAACGTATTTGTGGGAAAAATTTATTCATTTTCTTACTTTCTACTGCCATTCTGGGATTTATTAAATCCTCTCCTGTAAAAATTAACTTTTTATTTGTGGCAATTTCTGTCATGTTTGGAGAAACTCCTAATTATTGTATACGAATAACATAAAGCTTCAAAGAGTGAAAATTGATTTTCTGAAGTCTTTATACTTGAACTCATTCAACATTTTTTTTATCATCGAATGAGTTAGTATGCGTATAAAGTTAATATTCACCTTTAGAATCCCGAATAGCAGCACCTTTTGTTGATTCTTGAGGATTAGCTGGTTGAACAGAACCATCTGGATTAATCTCTACAATTTCATCTTCATCTTGATCATCAAAAGCACGTTCTGCTTCATCACTTGTTGACATAAGTTATCTCCTTAAAAGAAAAATAATTGGGATCAAAAATAATTGGGGTCAAAAATAATTAGGGATCAGACTAACATTAATTACGATTGTTTCTTCTGATCTGAACCAATACCCCAATTAAAACGACCATTCTTTACGCTTGAAACCTGGGTTTCAAGTGGTTATGTTAAAGGACCGGGACCAGAGATACAAAAAAAATTATCAGTGGCTCCAGTTAATCATTAATCGCCAAAAATGGTTTTCATGATTTGGGCATGAATATTACCACATTTTGAAAAAAAGGTCAAGCATTTTTTGAAAAATTTTCTAGGTCAAAAGAAATATTTTTTCAAATCCTACAATTTTAAAGGTTTCAGCCAATATAAAAATATTTTTGTCGGTTCATATTTTAATTGGGAATTGATAATTGCTAATTGAATTAGAAATTAACCTGCCCTACTGAAATTTCTCTTAATTCGCATTCTATGTTATCATATACGATTTAGGGCTGGAAAAATTGTAATGCGAGGCATTATCAAAGAAATTCGGTTTTAGTCAAGTTGACTCGCACGGAGTATACCAAATATGAAATATGCTTTAAAAGAACGGATTGGAAATCCATCACTGTTTTGCTGTCGAAAAGAGGAAATGGAATTACTGATAAATTGGAGCCAATCAATCCCTAGAGAAATAGTCAAATCTCGTGCCCTGTTAGACAGGCGTAAATGTGGAAAATCTGCCATTATGCAGCGACTGTTCAACATTTTGTGGGAGCAAACCGGTGCCGTTATCCAAAATAAAAAAGGGGTCAGATCCCTATCCTGGTTATTGAAACTGGAAATGTATCAAATGTGTTAGCCTTATTAAATTTGCCTACATTCAAAAATGCACAGGCAGGTAATCCTGTCTTGATGAAAGCCGTTATCCAAGCCAATCGCGCCGCGTGGGGAGATTGAGGGACAAGATTTAAAAGAACGGTACTGGCAAAATTTTGCAAACAAAAATGCCTGTATCATTATCAATTTCAAGGTATTTCAATATGTTATTTCATATCACACTAGAAAAGGCAGAAGATGGTTGGATTGTTGCTGAATGTCCAGCATTGCCGGGCTGTGTTTCGCAAGGAGAAGATGAAAAGGAAGCCATTGAAAATATCAAAGAGGCTATCACAGCATGGTTATGGGCTGAAGATCAGAAAGCCATCAAGAAATTACAGATTCATTCAAAAAGACAACAACCTTTTAAACCGCTTATGGTAACGGTATAAAAAATGGGTAGACTTTCTAATATCTCCGGCTATAAAGCCGCTAAAGCCTTTGAAAAAGTGGGATGGAAAAAAATGGGTCAAGTCGGTAGCCATCTCGTCATGGTCAAGCAAGCGTAGGGTGCGTCCCACGCACCATCCATTGAACATAAGCATTAATGATTTTTCATTAAGGAACATGCACAAAATAACTTCCACAATGTCGCATCAAACCTGACAGGTGTCGAAGTTATTTTATGCTTCCTTACCAGTTGTTTTATTTCTTTTTCTTGTAAGACGTAGGAGCGAACCTGTGTGTTTGCCCTTTTTTTCCAAAAATCGGATTTTTGAAAAAATAGTCTTTCTAAAACGCTTGAATGTGATGGTGAATGCCCTTTTTATAAAAACTCGTTATTTTTCAAGACTTTATTAATGCCCAACAGACAAACGATTGCAATAATACCATAAATTGTCGCGCCCTGCCAATCGGCAAAAATCAGTTTACCTAAACCAAATAAGCACGCATAACCTAATCCAATGCCCAATAGCCAACCGGTTAATAATAGTGGGATTTGTGATTTTTTGGTACGGATACTTAAATCCTTCGTTACCGGTTGCCAAAAACCATCGGGTTGGATACGGGTATAAAAGTTTTTTAGCACTTGTAAATCAGTGGGTTGCGTCAAAAAAGTCGCTATTAGCCAAGCGATTGTGGTGAAACCAACGGTGATAAATAGGCTATAAGGAAATGCTAAATCAGTATAAAGTTTAATGAGTGTGAAAGCGATAAAGGGAGCAATAGTTGCAACAATTTCACTGACCGCATTAATGCGCCACCAATACCACCGCAAAATTAACACCGCACCTAAACCGGCACCACATTCAATCATAAATTTAAACACACTTTCTAAGGTTTGAATTTGCGTTGTCACAATCAGTGCGACTAGCATTAATAAAAACGTATTGAGACGGGAAGCCATCACTAATTGTTTTTGAGTGGCATTGGGGCGGAGAAAGCGATGATATAAATCATTAACGATATAACTGGTTCCCCAATTTAATTGCGTAGAAATGGTACTCATGTAAGCTGCTAAAAATGCGACTAGCAAAAGCCCTTTTAAGCCGGTAGGCAAAAATTCTTGCATTGCTAAAGCATAGCCTAATTTTTTATCGGCTGCGGATAAGTCGGGGTAGAGGACAATAGCACATAACCCGACTAAAATCCAAGGCCAAGGTCTTAAGGCATAATGGGCGATTTGAAAAAATAACGTGGCTTTTAGTGCATGTTCCTCGTTTTTAGCACTCATCATGCGTTGAGCTATATAACCGCCGCCACCCGGTTCTGCACCCGGATACCAACTTGCCCACCATTGCACTCCTATAAATGCCAAAAAGGTGGCTAGGCTAATACTCAAAACTTGGGTTGTTTCAACGAGTGATTGCATAGATAATTCGATGCTAGGAAAAAAGTTAAAAGTTGCAGCGGGCAGTTTTTCTTGCAAGCCGGCGATTCCACCAATTTGATCGCTGTTGACAACGACGATGGCAAGTACAATACAGCCAGTCATCGCGACAATAAATTGGATAAGATCCGTCACGGCGACTCCCAATAAACCGGATAGACTGGAGTAGAGCATTACTACAAACATGGCACCAGCGAGATAAAAAATTAATTGGTTTTCTGGAATACCAAAAAAGACAGTAAGTAATGCACCCAATGCAACATTTACCCAGGCAATAATAACCGCATTCATAAAAATGCCCAAGTAAACGGCTTTAAAGCCTCGCAAAAAAGCGGCTGCTTTACCTGAATAGCGCAATTCTGTCAATTCAACATCAGTAATGATATTAGCTTTCCGCCAAAGTTTGGCAAAAAAGAAGGTTGCTAACATTCCTCCGATTAAGCCATTCCACCATAGCCAATTACCACTGATACCGCTTTGCGCTACTAATTCTGTCACCAATAGCGGCGTATCAGCAGCAAAAGTGGTTGCAACCATTGAGGTGCCAGCTATCCACCAGGGCAAGTTTCGCCCTCCTAAGAAAAAACTTTCGATATTTTTACCAGCTTGTTTGGTAAAAGTCAGCCCAACGCCTAATATTAATACTAAAAATAAGACGATAATTAACCAATCTATTGTATGTAATGTCATTGTGTTGTTATCCTATAGAAATTTTGGTAGTCCTGCAATAGGTAGTGGTAAACCTGCTAGGTCTCAAAGACCTAGCAGGTTTTTTGGAGAAATCACTACTTTATTCAGGACTACCTTCAAAGGCACCGTTTGGCTAGCTGAAGTTAGGTACAGGTGACCCAAGGCTATCGCACTATAAATTTATGATTAAATTCATATGCATATAAAATAAATTCAGTAATTTAATAAGTTATTGAAACATAAAACATTTTTAAAAAAGCAAGCAAAATTAATGTATATTTACTATACAAAATTTGGCACCCTTCATATTCCAGCAAAAGTAATAAACAGTTATTTCGGGAATGGAGTGAAACGGATTCCCCGAAACGATTACTAAGAACCTGTTCAAGATCTTTAGGAATCAGTCAATTGCCCCTCTTTTGAGCAGCAAAGAGAGAAAGGCCTTCACTCCCATCTGACGAGAAGTTTCTAGCTTCCGCTCACAATTTTTCCACAGTCGGCGACATTTTTCGAGCCAAGCTTCGGTACTTTCCACGATCCATCGTTTCGGTAACACCACAAATTTATGCTGTTCGGAACGTTTTACAATCGTTACAGAAGAGTTGAGTAATTCTTGAACTTTGTCAGCAAAATCTTTCCCTGTGTAGCTGCTATCAGCAATGACATTACTGAGCGTCGTTAAAGAAGCCGCTTTCGTTGAAAATGCTTCTAAAGCACCGGTTCTATCGGTTACGTTGGCAGTCGAAACGTAGATAGCGTGGGGCAAACCTAAAGTATCTACCGCAAAATGTCGTTTGATTCCGGATACTTTTTTGCCGGCATCATAGCCTTTTTCTTCAGCAGTATCAGTATTTTTATAGCGAAGTGCGTCTATAATCACACAGCTAGTACACCTGTTCGTAAATTCCTCCCCCCTCAGAAACTTGTAAACCAATGATAAATAGGTATGGAAAGGGGGGTGAATTTGCAAGCAGGTGTACTAGTGCCTACCCACCCAACATAAAAAACTACCACTAAATTTTAATAAGATACTCTTTTAGGCTATTTTGAGAAAAGCTTTTTAAATGCCTTACCACTTTAGGCTCCTACACGAAATCTGACAAAGTAGAAATACTTAAACTAGCATTTCAATATGCCAATGGCAGCCAAGTCGATGTCACCGAACCGATCTTGATGGAAATTTTAGGACGGAAAGTCTATGAAGAATGTCTGGTTTTAGGAGAGATTGTTTTAATTGGGCAAACTGCCATAGAAATGACTGATTTGCTAGTTGACTGTCGCCGAGGACAAGTGATTCCTAACCCCGCTCATCCCAATAAGCAGGTGATAATGGTTCAATGATTCAAGCGAGCGAGAAGATGCACCGAAAGAAGCACCTTCAATCCACATACAGCAATTTTGAGAAGACGTTTGAAATATTTTTTTTTGCTCCCCTAACGCTAATTAACCAAATTGAATTTTACCCTGCAAATCATTACGCGAATCTGCGTTGGCTAATGCTTCTTCCAAACTAATTTTCCCCGTTTTATATAAATTAAACAGGGCATCATCAAAGGTTTGCATACCTTTCGCGCCGCTCCCTTTCATCGCATCTTTAATTTCAGTCAATTTACCTTTCAAAATTAAATTAGCAATATTAGGTGTATTGATCATAATTTCAATTCCAGCACAACGCTTTCCCCGTACATCAGGAATTAATCGTTGTGAAACGATAGCTGAAATATTACCAGCCATATCCATAAATAATGACTTATGTTTATCAGTCGGAAACATATTGACAATCCGATCCAATGCTTGGTTAGCATTATTTGCGTGCATGGTAGAAATACATAAATGCCCTGTATTGGCTAATTCTAAAGCCGCTTCCATGGTTTCTGTGGTGCGAATTTCCCCAATGAGAATCACATCGGGTGCTTCACGCAATGAGGCTTTAATTCCAGCTGCATAAGACATAGTATCAACCCCGACTTCACGCTGATTAACAATAGACATTTGATTCGGATGGGAAAATTCAACGGGATCTTCAATGGTTAAAATATGTCCTGGTGAGTTAGCATTGCGGTGATTGATCATCGCGGCTAAAGTGGTGGATTTACCGGAACCGGTGCCACCTACCATGAGTAATAATCCGCGTTTAGCCATGATTAATTCTAATAATATTTCAGGCAATCCCATATCTTGGGCGTTGGGAATTTCTGACGGGATAAAACGCATGACTAAGCCAATTGTCTTACGCTGAAAAAAACCATTACCCCGAAAACGCGCACTGCCATCGGGCATAGAAATGGCAAAATCTAAATCTTTGGTTTTTTCAAATTGAGCAATTTGCTCATCTGTTAGAATTGAGTAGGCGCATTTTTTAGTAATTTCTGGTGTGGCGATAAACGAACTCAATGGGCGAGCTGCACCATAAATTTTGGCTTTGATTTGAGAACCTACCGTCACAAATAAATCAGATCCGCTATGTTGGATAATTAATTTTAAATAGTCCAACAAATCTGTGCTATCGATTAAGGGTATTTCTGGTGGACCGTCATTTTTAGGTTCTGCTTTTTCAGATTTTTTAGACTGTTTATCTTTTTCAGATTTTTCAGAGGCACTCGCAGGCTGAATAACAACGCTGATTCCCTTTTGTTTGACAGAGACTTTGACTTGAAATTCACCCTGATTGTGGCTATAAACGAAGTCTAACGTTTTATTTTTAATGAACTGTTTTTTTTGATTTTCAGACATCATGCCGCAAGCAGCAGCTTTAGCCATTTTTTCCGTTATCGCTTGTTTACCCACCGGTTTATTTTTACCAGACAATTTGAGCGTTATCGGAGAACCCGTCGAAACAAATAAGTCAGAACCCTTTTTTTCGGTCAACAATTTTAAATAAGGTGATAAGTCCATTATTAATTTTTTAAGTGAATTGTAAAATGAAATAACCGATAAGTGTCGCAAAAATGACAGGGCGAGCCATCTTGAGTAACTAGAAGGGATTGCCACTACAATATCAATTATCCTTATAGGGGCAATCCGTCGTGTTGCCCAGTTACTTTTCCTCTTTTACATCCATAAGGGTCAAATCTGAACCACCCAATCCACCCTTAGAATGTTTGCTTTCCAATTTGATTCTCAAGCGCAATTCATTGGGTGAATCCGCATTAGCAAATGCTTCTTCCTCGGAAATTCGTTCATCTTCGTAAAGATTGAACAAAGCTTGATCAAATGTTTGCATACCTAAATCTTGTGATTTAGCCATAATTGGTTTAATACCAGCAACATCACCTTTCGCAATCAATTCTTGAATTAATGGAGAATTGATCAAAATTTCAATCGCCGCGGCACGTCCACCACCAATTGTTTTTACCAAACGTTGTGAAATGACAGACTTTAAATTTAACGCGATATCTTGCATCAATTTCTTTTGCTTTTCTATTTCAAAAAAGCCTAAAATACGATCAATCGCTTGGTTAGCATTGTTAGCGTGCAAAGTACCCATAGCTAAATGCCCCGTTTGTGCAAATTCTAAGCCAAAATTCATAATTTCGGCATCACGAATTTCACCGAGAAGAATCACATCGGGTGCTTGACGCAAAGTATTATGCAAAGCTGCCTCCCATGAAAAAGTATCTACCCCGACTTCACGCTGCATAATAACACAATTTTTATGTGGGTGTACATATTCAATCGGGTCCTCAATGGTAATGATATGCCCATAACTGCTAATATTACGGTGATCAATTAGAGCGGCCATTGTTGTCGATTTACCCGAACCGGTCCCGCCCACCATCATAATCAAGCCATTTTTTGCCGTGATGAGATCCTTAAGGACAACAGGCAGTTTCAATTTATCGAAATTGGGCACTTCTGCTTCAATAATACGCATTATCACGCCTTGACAATTTTGTTGTATAAAGGCATTAATGCGAAAACGACTTAAACCTGGTGGATGAATGGCAAAATTACAT
>Ga0233404_10000374_pt1 | contig 12332 bp, 9 predicted proteins | sample Na_oxic_2_MG_FD_179861 | JGI IMG/M metagenome (GOLD analysis project Ga0233404, IMG submission 179861) | Seawater microbial communities from Saanich Inlet, British Columbia, Canada - Na_oxic_2_MG | ecosystem: Environmental > Aquatic > Marine > Inlet | place: Canada: British Columbia | collected...
GAGCACCGCACAGTTTCAGCGGAGGTCGTAGGTTCGACTCCTACTGGGATCCGCTATTTTCATTAATTAAAAAAAAAGTAAATCAATGTCAAAAGAAGAAACTCCAGTAACAATAACAATAGATAGAGACGAAAATACTATCATACTTAATGAGAGCTGCAACTTACTGTCATTTATAGACACGGTAACTGAATTGCTTACTCCTGAGGCATTAGCTTCTTACAAGTTGTATTCACCTATGAAAGACTTACAGTCCTTAGTAGATATGGATGCTATTATAGAAAACCTTGAAGAGTCTGTAGACGATTCCAACAATAAATGGGTGTCTGACAGTACAAGAACCGTAATAAATTAATATAGCATGATACTAAGATATTTACCTAGTACTAATAGGTTGTATGTTGCAGAAATGACACTTACAGTAGAGGATTTAACTGATATAGCTAAAGTAATAGCGAGTATAAACCAAGATGATTTAATTGTTGAGTTTGGAATTATGCCCGGAGAAGATATGCTAAACGAAGATAATCATGACTTTGATTTTGATTTAGACTTAAATTCATATCATGATCGATCTAATTGGGATGACTTTTTTTACTATGGTTTACATAAGCAGGATAAAATAGAAGGGGATGAAGATGAGCTTTATGATGACATGTCAAATCCAAATAAAACCAAAGGTTTAAAAATTAAAAAAGATGGCAATAAGAGTAACCGGTAATCCAGAAAAAGATTTTTTTGAGCAGAACCCTGAGATTAAATATATGGATATTGGTCATGAGGTTTTAAAAAAGGAAGGCAAGGTTAAAGCATCTAAAGTAATGTGGGCAATATACCTGTCAGAAGACCCTGAGTCACAATTATACAGAATACCTATTGCTGAAAAAAGAAAAAATATAGAAGACAGATATCTTTCTGAAATAGAAAACTTTGACTGGAATGAGATAGAGTATGCAATACGAATGTACCCTCGGTTCATATTAACAAAAGAACAAGGCATGTACAAGATATGGGGTGACAAGCTAGACGAGCTTACCACTCACTTGAAATCACTGGATATTACATCTGATGATGAAAAAGTCATAAAGATAATGGAAAAGACTGAAAAGATATGGGGCTCTTATGAAAAAGTAAAGACTAAAATGATAGACTCCATAGGTAAGTCACAACTCCACGGTAGCGGAACAGAATCTAAAAGGGAATCTAGATCTTCCCGTCGTAAAAAATAAATCATGACAGAAGTATCACGACACCCTTTAGCTGCTAGACTTTTTCCTGTGTTACACAACATACAGGACTTTATGGTAAAGGAGCACCCTGTATATCATCCTGATTCACATCAGTATGAGGCATACTGGGAGGAACAAGAGATAATATGTCTAGAAGGTAAATGGGGCCATGATTACAACAGTGAAACAAAAGAAGGTGGATGGAGATGGATGCCTGGTAATCTTTACTACTACATAAACATGACAGTCATAGACGATGAAGATGAAGAAGGTAATACTACAGCAGTAATAACCCCTTTGCTAAGGGACATTGAATGGATAGTATTATATGGATGGGCAATATGTAGGGGATTTAGCGGATTCCAAGAAGACGAAGAGTTTACCTGTCATCACATAGTAAAGAAGATAGAAGATAAGGCTACCTTATCACCCAAGGATAAAAAATTAATAAAAAAACAAGAGTATTCCTTTCTTAAGTCAGATGGTACCTATAAAAAATATGTAGACCCTAAAGAGTATTTGTACAATACACACGCTAAGCCTTTAGGTAAAGCATTTCACCTTAACCCTGCAAAAAACTTATTCCTCCTTGCAAGTAGGGGAATAGGTAAGAGTTTTACTTGTGCAAATGCAGTAATAGGACACGAGTTTAACTTTTACGGTAAAAGATACTTTGATGACTCTTACTTGAATGACCCTGCAGGTGTAGAAATATTTGTAGGTTCTGCACTAAGTAGTAAATCTGGGGACCTACTTAAGAAATTTAGCAAGTCACAAGAATATTTAAAAAAGAAATTAGGAGCATGGGGATCTGGAGAAGACTTCGTACCTGGATACTTCTACAATAATACTACAGGTTCATTAAGTGCTAATGCTACTAGTGTATATCGACACAAGTATAAGAAAAAAGAAAATAATGTATGGGGTGAAGCAGGTACAGGTACTAGTATAAAGCACGGGGTATATACTACAGAAAATCCTCAAGCTGCAGTAGGTACTAGACCTACAGTAATGGTAATAGAGGAGGTAGGATTATTAAATAATGTATTACAAGTACAAGGTGCCAATGAGACATGTCAAATTAGACGTACTAAATTTGGTAGCTCTTTTTATATTGGTACAGGTGGAAATATGGAAAAGATTACAGAATCTAAAGTAATCTTTGAAGACCCTGAGGCTTATGGGTTTTTAAGTTATAAGGACATATGGGAAAACAGAAAGAAACCAATAGGCTTGTTTATACCTGCAATATACTGTGATAATGACTTTAAAGATAAAAACGGTAACACTGATATAAACGGTGCACTTGAGCAAGAGATGCTTATAAGATCTGAAAAGATGAAAGCTAGTAGCTCTAGTGCTCTTGATGAATATATGATGGCTAGACCATTAAAGCCTTCAGAGATGTTTATGTCTCCTGGAGGTAATGTGTTTCCTGTATATAAAATAAGAGAAAGAATAATAGAGATAGAAACTAAAGGATTATTTGATTTGCATGCATCGGTAGGAATGCTAGAGTATGTAGACAAAGAAAAAAAAGAAGTTAAATGGGTAGAAGATGTCAAAAGAAAAAAGAAGCCCATACTTGAATTAAACTTAGATAAGTATAAAGGAAGTATTGAGGGCGCCATTGTAATATATGAGCATCCCCCAAATAACATACCTGCAGCATCATATAATAAGTCATTATATAAAGTTGTATACGATCCAGTTAAAGATGACAACGGCGGTACCTCACTTGCATCGATACTGGTACACAAGGGTTTTTCAGCAGCATCTTGGGAGCAGGGAATGCAAGATACAATTGTAGCTGAGTACATAGGGAGATATGACCAAGTTGAAATGATACATGAAATAGCTATAATGATAGCAATTTATTACAACTGTAAGGTGCTACCTGAGACTAATATACCTGATTTTGTACGATATGTAAGAATGAAAAATAAATATCATATACTTCAGCTTAGTCCTTTTGTTGCAATTTCAAAAGCTATACAAAACCCCGGGAAGAAGTATGACGTAGGAGTAACTATGTCAACTAGACTTGGAATTCATTCTGAGCAATTAATTAGACAGCGATTATTAGAAACATGGAAAGTCCTTGAAGATGGCACAAAGCTAACTTACATTGACAAAATATTATCCTTAAGGCTACTATATGAGTTGGCCTCTTATCAAAAAGGTAAGAATGCAGATCATGTATCATCTTATAAGCTATTATGCCTATGGCTTAGTCAAGAGATACTTGCTCCTATTGAGGAAGAGAATAAGAAAGATAAGCATAGAGAGATAGATTCATTCATTAGAGAAAAAAAAGGGATATCCCGAAGAAACTCTACTAATCCGTTTTATGGCTACTAATAATAAAGACCCTAAAGTACCTTTTACAGGCATGTTTAATCAAAGATTAACATGGGCTCAAAAAAAGGCTTATGATTTTAAATGGGCAGAAGATTGGGCAGATTACCTCGATTGTTTTGATGGAGTGTACACTGACTTAGAAAAATATAAGAGGCTAAGCCTCAATTACGATTTATACAATGGCAGAGGTGAAAGTGCAATGAGATCCTTTTCAGGGTCAACCGGCAATATGCACCTTGCAGAAGAAGGATTTGACTTGGGGTTTGAAGATGTACAACATCATGATATACAATCTCAAGTTGCAAAAGGTATGGTAGGTGAGCAAAGAAAAAGGCCACTTAAACCTATTGCTATAGATGGTTCAGGTGCAGCATTAAATCAGAGAAAAAGAAAAGAACTAGAACTTAGACAAGAGTATCTAGAAAGTACAATTATTGCACCCATGCAGCAGCAGATAGTAATGTCATATATGCAAGAGAATGGTATTACTGATGTTCACTCACTAAGTCCTGAAGAGCAGCAGCAAATGAACGCAGATGTAGCTCAAAGAAAAGAAGTAATGACTCCTCCTGAAATTAAAAAATACATGAGGACAAATTATAAGACTGCATCTGAGACTCAAGCTCAAAAGCTTATAGACTACATAATGGTTAACTATAATGTAAAATGGAAGACTGATGAAAACTTTAAGCATGCAATAATAACAGGTGCAGAAGTATACAAGACAGGAGTTTTACATAACGATATACAATTTGAAATAGTAAACTATAAGGGGTTTACATACTCAGCAAGTCCTAATACTCACTTTATAGAAGATGGAGATTGGGCAAAGTATGAGCAAATTAAAAAGATATCAGATATATACAATCAATTTGGTGACCAATTTACATCTGCCCATCTTAAGAAGCTTGACAGTATATTTAAGTCTACAGGTGCAGTTGGCGATGACCCATACGGTGTGCAGTCAAACCTAGTAGATATAATATCAAATGATCCCGGTAACCCTTTGTTTGATCAAGAGTTAGATGTAAGAACAACAAAAGGTCAATCTCAACTAAGAGAAATTTATAATAAGTACGGTGCAGCTAATCAGAATCACACCCAACTTAGACATGTACATATTACATGGAAATCATTGAGAAAACTTAAAAATATACACAGAAAATTAAGTAATGGGAAGATAGAAAGATTCTGGGTTGATGAGTCATATACATACAATGAGATGAAAGGTGATATAAAGCAAGAAGTTGCATATGTACCTGAAGTGTGGGAAACAGATAAGATAGGATATTCAGATGCTATATACTTAAATAAAAGACCAATTCCATATCAATACAGATCTACAAGTAACCCATGGGATGTGAAGTTACCTTATGTTGGAGTAGAGTACAATAGGTTAATGGGTAATACTAAAAATGTAGCACCTATGGATTTAGGTAAACCGTGGCAGTATAAGTTTAATGTACAAATGGCAAGGTTACATGAAATGGAAGCTACCGATGTAGGTAAAGTATTACTTACAAGTGCTAATGCTAAACCTAAAGATTGGACATGGGGTAAGTGGTTTGACATGATAAAGTACGGTAAGATAGCACCTGTAGATTTTCAAGCAGAAGGTATGTCACCTTTAGATGCGCAAGCAATTAGAAGTATTGATTTATCTAATTTACAAGACATGACTGCTAGAGTTAACTATCTAGAATGGTTAAGAACTCAAGTAGCTTTAGCTATGTCATATAACCCTTCAAGGTTAGGTGAAGTATCACCATACACATCTGTAAGTAATAATCAACAGAATATAATTCAATCTGTAAATCAAACAGAAGATATATACAGTACGCACAATATGGTAGTTGAAAACTTATTAAACTCACTACTAGGTTGCGCAAGAATTGCATTTAAAGATAATCCTGTAAAGAAATCATATATGCTTGATGATATGTCAATTGCAGAATTAGACTTAGATTGGGAATTGTTAAATCGATCTGAAATAGGTATAAGGGTTAGGAATTCATCAGATGATTTTAACAATATAGAATCTGTAAAGCAACAAGCTCAAGCCATGGTTCAAAATGGGATGATATCATTCCCGGAGCTTATACGACTTACATGGGCTAAAAATTATGGTGAAGTACTAAACATAGCAGAGGAGGCAGAAGAAAAAGTACAAAAAGAAAGAGAGGAAGCTCAAGCCAACCAGCAGCAAATGATGCAAGAACAACAGAAGATACAAGAGGCATTGGCTAAGCAGCAAATTGATCTTAAGTTATTAATGCAAGAAAGAGATCATATGAATAGTAAAGACGTAGCTATGATATCTAGAGAACAAATGGCGTTGCAGTACGATATAGATAAAAACGGTCTTAACGATGGTATACAGTCTAAACAGATGGAGCTATCATTAAAAGATAAGTTAGAGACAGAGAAAATGCGCATAGAATCAGAAAAAAATAAAGAAGATGCTCGCCTTAAAGGTGTAGAGTTAGGTATAAAAGCTAAGATTGCAAACCAAAAACCTAAAAGAACTTAAATAAAAAACTACACTAAACATAGATAGTGCTAAGTAAAAATTAAATAGTATAAGTAAAAATATAAAAATAGTTAATTTAAATAGTAATAACCTGTAATTTTAAATAATATTTGATATGGAAAAAAGTAATATTCAATCTACACAAGTAGGAGAAACAACACCTGAGGGTGAAGTATTTGCAACATCGTTTACCGGATTCATGAACTCTGGAGAAGATGATAATGTCGAAAGATACGAGGAAGATGATGACTATAGTGAAACAAACATAGATGAAAACCAAGAGGATACTAATACGACTAAGGAAAATGAAGAGGACGCTACAGGCGATAATAAGGATAGTAAAGGTTACAAGGATGATCAAGATGGAGATGAAAAAAATGAAGAGGGTGATCTAGAAGGGGATGATGAAGAAGAGGGTGATCTAGACGAGATGGATGCATACTCTGAGGCGGCAATTATTGCAAAATCATTGCAACAAGAAGGTAGTCTACCTGAGGATTTTAATATTACAGAAGACATGGATTGGTACTCTTTAAAAGAAGGGTTAAAGTCTACGGTGATGAACCAAGGGGTATCTGTAATTGAACAAAGGCTTGAGGAAATGGGCGAAGCTAAGAAATACGTAGAGTATTTAATGCAAGGAGGTAATATTAACCATTTAGCGGCGTCTATGGGTAATGTAAAATATACTCAATTAGATATATCTGATAATGCTGAAAATAAAGAAGAAAATCGTGAAAATATAATCAGAGCGTATTATATGGAAAAGGATCTACCAATTGAGGATATTAATAGGTTAATTGAAGATCTACAAGATTCAGGATCAGATGAATCTAGGGCATTAACAGCTAAGGTCTACTTTAGAGAAAAAGAAGAATTGCAATTAGCACAAGAGCATCAGGCTAGACAACAAAGAGAGCAACAACAGGCTCATTACATAAGAGAAAAAACACAAAAGATAGAAAGTTATATATCTTCTGGTAGAGTAGGAGACTTTGAACTTTCTAACGCTGAACAAGTAGAATTGCACAATGCAATATTTAAACCAACTGAAGTTGTTGAATCTATAGGTCCTGACGGTAAAAAGGTGCGATCTAAAGTAACTAAGATTGCATTACTTGAGCATCAGCTTCAGAATAGTCCTGAAAAGCAAGTAATATTTGCAAAGCTATTAATAAATGGATTTAACGTAGGAGATATAAAGCAACAAGGTGCGTATGAACGGGACGATCAAATACTTAACCAATTGAACAGTAGATCTAGAAAAAGAAAAAGAAAAACACCTATCAATAAAGGGGGTAACTTAACATCTCGACAAGTAGGTGAATATTAATTATACTAATAAAATAAATAAGGAATGAGACCAAACGTAAGTAAATTTAAAATTTACGAGGAGTCAACTAAGCAAAACAAGTATTGGGCTAACTATGCCGATGAAAATATACTTCTTGCTACACACCCTAAGACTAAATCTTGGGTTGACTTGACTGACCCTGTGATGAAGTATGTATCTACAGCATCGCCATCTTTAGCTGACAAAAGAACTCCTTTGACGGATTTTCTTAAAGGTACAAAGCGAACTAAGCAAGTAGATGCTGAATTTGTAAAATGGAAACTAAGAGGTACTGGAGAAGTACAAGCTGTCCAAATGGAAAATATGATGCCTGGGGTTGAATTCCCTGGAGCACATGGAAGTGATGTAATTATAAAGCTAGACGTTGAATGGTATGTAGAAGGAGATATCATTGCTCCAGACATTGCTAAAGAATGTCAAGTAGTAATCCAAGCATTACCTTCTGCTGACGGTTCAGGGTTTGTATATACAACTCAAGTAATCGATAGAGAAGGAGATTCATATTTTCCACCTGAACTCTTAGAGGAAGATATCAAATGGATTAAAATTGGATCAGCTTACGGAGAAGCGTCAAGCGGATATGGATCTACTCAATTTAGCGGGATGTCGTACATTGAGTTCCAATCTGAAATGACTGACTACGGTAAGTCTGTAGAAGTAACAAATAAAGCTCACCAGTTGAACTTGAGAGTTCAGATGTGTGACGATTCAGGTAATGCTGCAGGAGATGAGTATCCTGATCAACTTATATCTTACATTGAAGCTGAATTCTTAGCTCAAGCTAAATGGGAGAAGGAGTTAATGATGTATTACGGGCGAAGCTCTAATAAATCTATTCTTGACGGTACTTCTGGTAAATATAGACGTATCGGACCTGGACTTTTAGAATTTTTAGAGGATGGTAATGTAATTCCATATCCTGTAAACGGAGGATCAATTGACATGTTTGTTGATTTCTTACAAGCTATATGGTTTGATAGAGTATCTCCAGAAAAAAGAAATATTACAGTATACACAGGTCAAGGAGGACTTAAATTGTGGAATGACTGGATTACTGAAAAATACTCAGAATCAGCAACACAGACCTACTTTTCTGACGTAACCAAACCTGGTAAGTCATACGACCCTAAGAACTACGAAGGGGTTAAATATCAATCTAAGTATTTTACAGAGTATAACATCTTCCCATTTGGATCTATCAGAGTAGAGCATTGGCCTATATTAGATTCAACATGGCTTAACGGATCTGTTGTACACCCTGAAACTGGATTGCCATTGAGTTCTTATGAGTTTATCGTATTGGATTACGGAATGGGTAATGGCGGTGGAGAAAACATCGAGTTACTTGAACGTACTGATTCTGAAGTATTTACATATAATTGTGGTACATGGTCACCTGCAGGTCCTATTAACGGACGAACAGGAAGGTCTAACTTCAGTTCTATGGGTACACATAGATCATATGAACTTCTTCATGCTTGCACCTTCGGTTTAAGGATGAAAGACGTTACACTGAGCGCCCACTTCGTACCTTCAGTAACAATCTAAATGTACGAGTATAGCTCTTAATAAGTAGTAAATTAATTTTTAATCTACTATTATATTTGAAATAAATATCGCCAGGTTTTCTTATTGATGCCTGGCGATATCAAATGTTTAAATTAAATAAAATAATATTTTAATCATGGCTAGAATTATAACAATAAAACCAAAACCAAATAGTAAAAAATTCTTTAGTTCAGCAACGCAATATCGTACTACTAAAGACCAAAACGGTGCAGAGAAGAGTACAAGTGCTGGCACATATAAAGGTGAAAGATTTCCCAACTCTAGACAAATGTTTAGACCTAAATGGTCTAGCTCAAAAAGAATGTGGGTAATTAAATCATATGATGGTAACGATGAACCATTAAGTGAATTAGTACCTAAGTGTAAACTTAAGTACGCTAAAAAACACAGAAGAGAGGGTGAGTATATTACAGAGGCTGATATATATGATTTTTCAGATCCTTTTTTTACACATAAGCTTTTAAAGGTGGTAAGTAAAGAAGGGCAGATAACATTGGATAAAGATAGACCTTTTGATAAGATAATACTAAGAGGAATGATGGCGGATCCTGTATTTCAAGCAGGACTAAAAAGTAACGGAATGCTTTCTTCACGGGTTAAATATATAGTTTCTGATAAAGATCAGGATGTAAAATTAAGAAAGCAGGTACGTTCGGTAAAACGAGAAGCGTATAAATTATTTGAAGCTTTAAACTATAAAAAGAAAATTAAAATTGCACTTATAATGAATGTTATTGTAGGTAGTGACATCGATCCTGACATGTTGGATGATGCATTATTTAGAGTAATAGACAATGATAAAGATAAGATAGGTAAGAAAACTAAGCAGCAATTTTTCATAGATACATGCAACAGTACAACAGAGGAAATTGATTTTGAACATATGCTCGTATTAGCTAAAAGAGGGGCACACTTACGTAAGCGTAAAAATGGATTTGAATTATTTGGATCTTTTGTAGGAAAGGATATGAATATTGTAAGAGCATACTTAAAGTCTGAAGAAAATCAAGATGCATATATGAGGTTAATTCAGGTACTAGACGAGTCAACACCTGTTACACCTAAACCGTCTAAAAGTAAAAAGCAATCTAAAGACAGCTAAGTTTAAAATATGAGTATAAAAGCCATAAAGCTTCACTATGAAGTAAAGCGAAAGTTAAATAGAATTAATACTAGTTACAGTAGTAACTTAAGTGTTGTCGATTTAGATTCCGCATTAAATGAAGCTAAAGATATAGTCTACGAAAACTATGCTGCCATATTAGAAAAAAATACAACCATTAGAAACCACATGAGGGAGTTAGAGGTTAAAGGTAAAACCCTACTTCCGGTTGCTAAATTTGAGCATTATTCAGCGTATAGAATACCAATTGACTGTTACAGGTTAATGAGACAAGTGGTAGTTGCAACTAGAAAATCGTGCGATCCGAGATCTCTTATCGTAAGAATGAGGCAAACAGATGATGTTTCAGAGATTTTAGTGGATCCATATAGAAAACCATCTTTTGACTACGAAGAGACTATAGCAGATGAAGCTGGCTCAGATGTAATAGTGTACAAAGATTCAAGCTTTGATCTAGGTGAGTTAACTATAGACTACTTAAAAAGACTACCTGACGTAGCAGCTCCTTCACTGACTAAAACGGGGAGCTATGTAAACTCAGAAGGAGACACATTGACTGAAGATAGGGATTTGATTATAAGTAGTACTAATCTATGGAGAAAGATTGTAGATGTAGCTACTTTAATAATACAAAGAGACGTATCAGATATACAAGGGTTTCAAAGTCAAATAAACAAGATTTTATCCATGGATAAGATATATACACAATAGAGTAAAGTTCCAGTATATCTAGAACACCTGGCAAAAGAGTCAGGTCTATCTAGGGGAATTATAATACTGGTTATTTCATATAACTAAAAAATTTTAAAAAATGTCTAGAAAAGTTCGTGAGAACATTATAGCATCTGACGGCGATTACGCTGTATTTGCTACAGGTCAGTCAATTTATGCTGATAACGAAACACTTGAAGTATTGCCGGGTCAACTGGTTTTTTTTGATCCTAGAACGCAGATATCTGTAGCATCTACTACTGTTGCTGACAATCCTGATATTGTTATTGCAGTAGGTGTTGACACTACAGGAGATGGTAGTTCTGATTCATTGCGAAAATGCTTCGGTGATAAACTTTACGGTAATTACATTAGTACTGTAACTGCTGAACCACCAAGATCTGGAGTAGCTCAAATTAGAGATATACTATTTACAGGCGCAGAAAATGATACAACGTATTCTGTAAACATTACAGTAGAAGACGATAGAACTCAGAATCAAAACGATTATAAAAGGAAAGCAATCTATACGTTCTCTACAACTACACAAGCATCAGGTACTACTGAAGCTGATGTAGCATGTGGGTTGATTGATGCAATCAATAATAACATCGTAGGTAATGCGGCTAGAACTTCTGTATTTAACAAGTTAGCTAAGCGTAAACCAAATCTTCCATTTAAAGCTGTAAGATTATTTGATAACACTTTTAATTTTTGCTTGGCTAGTTTAGCAGGGAGTTGTGATACTTGTTTAGAAATTGAAGGTATTACGGGAATGTTTGCAAACACTGCAGCTACTGTATTTACAAATACAACGTTGCCTGGTGACACTAGTAAGTCACGAAAAGCTCAATTAAAGCGTATCGTTAACTTAATCAATGCGACACTCGATGGTAACGGTAGTGCTGTTATTACTGGTGGAGTTGGTGAATGTGTAGAACTTCAACTACAAGTAAATACTTGTTATTCAGATTTTAAATTACACAATGCTTCAGGTGATATTACACCTTGTGCTACATCTAATCCTTTTGACCCTGTTACATTAGCTCTTAATTGTAAGAATTGTGGAATAGCTTCTCAAAGTGTGACTTACGGTGGAGGTATTAGACTTATAGCTAACCAAGTAGAAATTACTTGCGGAGTTGGTGGTATGCCACCTAACCCACCTAAAGGTTACTTCGGTAGACAGCTTGATGTATTCCCAGTTGCAGGATTTGCTAAAGGTTCAACTTATGTTCGAGATGCACAAAAAGGTAGACTTCCTGAAAATTTAGGATACTTATGGCAATGGAGAGATTACGCTAGTGATAATGGCGGATCCGGAAGAGGGCATGACCAATTTGCTTCAGGTAACTATGGTCCGTTAAATCTACCTTTAAGTAGATCCAGGTCTGGTGCAGCAAATAAAGTTGTATGTAATAAAACTTACTGCTCTTATGTAATTGAGCATGGTTT
>Ga0233404_10000378_pt1 | contig 12293 bp, 4 predicted proteins | sample Na_oxic_2_MG_FD_179861 | JGI IMG/M metagenome (GOLD analysis project Ga0233404, IMG submission 179861) | Seawater microbial communities from Saanich Inlet, British Columbia, Canada - Na_oxic_2_MG | ecosystem: Environmental > Aquatic > Marine > Inlet | place: Canada: British Columbia | collected...
CAACTTTCGCAGTAGCCGTTGTGCCCGGGGTTAAATCCGCCAAAGTGCAAGTAATGGTACCAGTATCACAACTACCACCATCTAAGGTTTCAAGAGAGACAAGGCTCGTACCTTCAGGCAAAACCTCACTGAGAACAATACCGGTGGCGGTATCATCACCATTATTAGTGACGGTAATTGTATAAGTTACATTTTCACCTTGTTTGGCGATATGTGGCTCAGCGCCAACTTTGATCTCCAGCACTGATTCTGGTTTGAAGTTTGGCTGACATTCTTTTTGGTTATCACTGAGGACACAAGTTTTGGAGTTGAATGTATAGCCGGCTTTACTAATTGTGACTGGGTATTCACCTTCAACAAGTCCTTCGATTTTCCAGCAACCATTGTTATCAGTAACGGTGGTTTGTTCGCCCATCTGTACCGTGACACCAGTAATAGGCTGGCCGAATTTATCGCTAATGCAGTTAGAAGCGGAATAAGTGGTTACCGGCTTTTGAGTCCCACTGTCATCGAATGTCACGCCGCCATTAGTCGTGGTAACGATGGATTGCCCACCAAAGGTGGCTTTACTGATACGTGGAAATTCACTATTGAAGGCGAAATGCCGTTCACCACCAGTTTCTAGCACTGTTGCGTTGACGGTAACTATTGGGATAATCCCAGTGGTTATGTCATTTTCCCAAACGCCAGCGGCGAAGTTAATATGGCCCTCGATATTATCAAACTCGTTTTGTAGGATAAAGTCGAAACGCGAGCCTGTCTGCAAACTATTCACCCGGATTTTGGCCGGTGGGAAGTTGAGATAGGCTGCTACAGCATCAATACCGGTTTCCGCAGAGATTTCAATATCAAATTCAATGGTGCTATCGGCTTCGACACCCGTTGGAATGGGACTGGTGCGTAGAGCCGTTGCCACGGCATCATTTTGATTGCCATCTCGTGGGCTTCTTCTCAAATTAGCACTTCTCACGCTACTGCATACTTGCCCAACTTGCATATAATTACTTTGCAGTAGTTTGGCATCATCGCCATTGACACAACCATCGACATTCAAGTCCGCATTGGAGTTGAAGCCAGTATCAGCTTGGCATTTACCTTTACTGGTAAACAGAGCTGAAAAGTCAACTACCTCAATTACGTTGTCATCATTGACATCTCCTTCTAATAATAAGCCAAAGTCAACCACCGCATTAGCAGCCGTTAAGGGCAAATTCACGTTGACTTTATTTTGCAAGGTGTGGACGTTTTTAACGCAGAGAGTATGCTCACCATCCGGCAAAGCGTTAAATTTGCAATAGCCAGAATTGTCTGTCATCACTTCTTGCGAAACCGCGCCGGACAATTTCAAAGCGGTTTCCCAACGCTCATCGGGAGCCGCCGGACGGCCCTGTAAATCCACTTTGCAAGCTAATGAAGGCTCTTGGATAACCACAGTTATCTCCTCACAAGTTTGCTGGATATATTCACCGGCATAAGTTCCTCGACACTTTTGAATGGGATCATATTGCAATACCGTACTATCAGCAGCGGCTTTGGCAGTGAAGTTGATCGTAAACAAATCAAAATCACCAGTGGGGAGTGGATTCATAAAATTACCCACTGCAAAAGTGACAAAACCTTCGGTGTTGTTAATATCACTGGTTAGGACGAAATCCAACGCGCCGCTATTGGTGACACTATTCGCGTGTAATTTTTCATTGTCAAATAGCACGCCCAGATGTTCACCATCAATTTTTTGCCCGTCTTGTAGAATACGGAAGGTGACATCAAAGCTTTCACCAACTTGTATTTGTGAGTGGCTAGAACTCATCACCAAACGCACTGTTGCTGTATTATTTTCATTAACATCAGGAGCAGTACCTTGTAGATATTCCTCTAAATTAATCTTACCGTCGCCATCTTCATCTGCAAGCGTATCTGAAGGATCAAGCGAATTGAGGAAGGGATATTGCTCTTCATAAGTATCAGGCATCCCATCATTATCATCATCGGTGTCTGCATTATTGCCAATACCATCACCATCAGTATCAATGGATTCGTTGGTATCCAGTGGCAAAGCATCTTCAGTATCGGCAATGCCATCACCATCGTCATCGGTGTCCGCGTTATTGCCAATACCATCGCCATCGGTATCCACTGACTCAGCAACATCTAATGGGAAAGCATCTTCAGTATCGGCGGTACCATCACCATCGTCATCGGTATCAACATTATTGCTAATACCATCATTGTCAGTATCTAATGGTGGGCTAGAGGCCACAAGAGTGATTAGTGTTACCACTTCTGCATGAGTGATAGCCTGTTCGGGCTTGAATGTGTTGTCTTCAGAATCTTGTAACCATCCTCTTGCTTGAGCAGCGTAAACATGAGGATAATACCATTCACTACTATCAGTGACATCTTGGAAAAGCTTATCTGGTTGTTGACCATTTTGAAATGCAGCCAAAGTATCACCATCAAAAGCTATGACAACCACAGCAACTGCTTCAGCCCTAGTCGTAGGATCAGTGGGACAGAAATTATTGCTATCACCACAACCTTGGACAAGTCCTTTATCCTTCGCGTATTGAAGATAAGGGGCCAAATAACTATCAATCTCTACATCGTCAAACGATTTAGTCGATGGTGTTGGAAATGCTTCGGGATGTCTGCCCTTACGCAACATTGAGTCGCTAGCCAAGCTTTCTTCAATGGCTTGTGTCAAGATTACGATAAATTCCTCACGAGTAGTCGGTTCTGAGGGCCAAAACCGGTTTTGGTTATCGCTATTACTTTCGAGAATACCGGCTTTCCAGAGTACCATAACCGGTTTGGTGTACAACTGGTTTGGCTCAACATCCACAAAAGGATAGTAACTCATGAAAGTTTCTTGACCATTAGCGTCTTGAATTTCAATTTTCACAGGTTGGTCAAGATTCTCAAGAGTTAAACCGGTATCTTCGTAAAGGTTAAGATGAATACCGTCAGCTTGCCAATTGGCTTGAACAATTTGCCCATTAACTTTAACCGTACCTTCAGACGGCAAAGCAACCGTTGGTTCTGACGAAACAATTTGTATGTTTCCAGCAACGTCATAAATGGCTTTAAATTCAGGTGACGGTGGCAATTGTTGAGCCACACATTGCATTGTCGGTGTCAGTGACAGATCAAATTCCGTTAGAGAACGAACTTCTGTTGATGGTGAAGCTGTTTTAGCAATTAGTACAATGTCATTAATTTCGGGAGAAATTGCTTTGGCTTGTAGAGAAACCGATTGCAGTAAATCGCAACCATCAACATCACCACTGGCATCTGTTTTAACGAGAAGAACATCACCACCTACACCATAACTATAGGTTTCTCCAGCGAAAACGTAACCACCATCCAAAGTTTGTTGAACCGAATAAGCCCGGTCGTTTTTATCCCCCCCAATGATTTTGGTCCATAATGGATTACCCGAATCATCCGTTTTCAACAAAAAGGCATCATCAATACTATTGTCATCACGGTTAAAACCAGTAATGATATAGCCACCATCCGTTGTTTGCTGAACGGAACGCGCCTCATAAAACTGGTTTCCACCAATAACTTTGGCCCATTCAAGTTGGTCGCCAGCAGAATATTTTAATAGCAGAATATCGAAGTCCCCTTCTTCATTATAGCTTTTAGTATGTCCGACAACAATATAGCCATTGTCTGATGTAGTTTGAACGGAATAAGCTATCTCATATTCACCACCATCAATGATTTTTTCCCATTCACGCTCTCCGGAACTATCATACTTTAAAATAAGTATATCAATATCAGTATAATAACTATATCCAACCACAAGGTAACCACCATCAAAGGTTTGATGAACTGAATTAGCACGATCATCACCACTGGTACCAAAGGTTTTGCTCCACTCAAGCGTACCTAATTTATTGTACTTTAGAAGGAAAATATCGTTGTTTCCAGAATTAGTATACCCAGTTACAATATAGCCTTCATCTGAAGTTTGTTGGACTGAGGATGCAAAATTAAAAGAGCCGTTTACCCTAACACTTCTTGTCCACTCTACAACACCGGTACTATCATACTTTAAAAGAAGTGCATCAATTTGAATACCATTAGCAATAGTAGTATAATTCTTCCGATATCCAGCCACAATATAACCACCATCTACCGTTTGTTGGACCGAATTAGCTATATCGTCACGCATTCCTCCAGTACTTTTTGACCACTCAAGTTTACCGCTATGATCAAATTTTGACAGGAGAACAGAATCTTTATAATTAATCCAACCTGCAACAATATAACCACCATCAGCAGTTTGTTGAACTGAATTGGCTCTATCATTACCATTTTCGCCAAGAGTTTGTATAAACGGATTAGTTTCTACAATCTGTGGTTCAATGATACTATTAAATTCTATACCATTAAGGTCTATACCAATTTGTAAAAATACCGGATCATTGATAAAATGAGAGGTATTTGCTGGTGGCTGTTGATCTGTAACACTAGCAAAGTAATCATCAAAGTTATTATGTGCAGAACCAGTGCTACCAGTACCAGTACGATATTCTTGAATATTGGGAAACACATAATCATCATGAACTCCAACAAGATATCCACCATTTAGTAATCTGTCGTGGTTATAGTCACCAAATAAGCGAAATTCTGCATTCCAATTATTTTTACCCTTAGCTAGAAAAATCTGCTCTCCTTTTAATGCTAATAGGTGTCCTGATAAATCTGAATGTGGTATAGTTTGTGTTTGCAATGTAACCAAGATACTGTCTATATCTGGCATTGACTTATCAACATTGTAAGATTCTAATTCCCCGTTTTTAAGTAAACGACCACGGGAACTATCAAAAATACCATAAGAAACTGGTACTACTGAGTCATTATAGTCATATTTACTTTCCATCGAAACAGTAATGGCTGCTATTTTGTCCATACTAGGATCGTCTACTAACAGATTATGCCATAGCGAAAAGGTACGACGAAAGGGTACCTCAAGGGGATCATGCCCATTATTCCAATCATTAGCTGTTTCACACAAAGACCCCCCTTTTTCGCTACATTCTGCAATAACATACCCTGCATAAAAATAATACTTATCTTTTGTTGCCTCTTGGTATGTGGCATGGTGGTTTTTATTCAAATTTAACAACCAAGGATTTGGATAGATAGGAACTTTCATTTCTCTTCTCAAATAGAAGTTATTCTCAACACCCAATTTTCCTAAGTAAAAACGGTCAAAAGAAGAACGTTCTAAATCATATTCATAATTTGCGGTAAACACACTACCACAAGCTTCTCGTTGTTCTAACAGTTCTTTTGTAGTAGTATTATTTTCTATATCACTCTTAATGTTGGCATCAAAGAAACCGTCATAGTTATCAGATATTAAATCACATGCTCCGGGAGTATCAAAATTTTTTCCTGCAAGAGGGCTAAGCTCAAGTAAAGATGCTATTGCTCCCGGAGAACCATGATGTACACCTGCCAAAGAAATAAAACGTTTAACATGAGGTAAATAGCCAGCCTCCTCCATTAAAGAACGACTGACAATAGTTCCCATACTATGACCAATGATAATTAAATTATTGCTGGCAATACCATTTTTTATGACTTCATCACCAGATTCTTTCAATTCATCTAGTAATTCTTTCAACATTCTGGCATTGAATTTAACATGCTTATAGCTTGGATAGTGGTAAACATAAGGTTTGTACTTGGCAAACTCATCACTGTGATGTCGATACATATAAGTGAGCAAATTTCTCCAATAGGCTTCCCCACTAGTTGGACGAAGCATCAAGTCACCAGCCCAATGATCATCAGGCCCTACTGTTGCCCAAGTATATTCATGCAATATCTCAAAAGCATTACTTGAATCGCCTTGCCAACCATGAATAAACAAAATTGGTGTTCTTTGATCATCAGGTAATTTAGGCACTACCTTAAACATATCGCTAACTGTACAGTCGACCAAGGAATCGCACACTTCCTGTTGATAGGTTGATATTGTATTGAGATTCTTCCAAGCAACTAATTCTTCCTCTCCATTTTTTACCAATTTGAAACGCAATGCATCCCAAGTATAGTCTTCTGGAGAGTAAAGCAAGTGAGAAGGAAGATATTTAGCCAGTATATTACTGCCATTAACTGTATTAAGCAAAAACATATCTTGGTATTGTTTATACAAGACATTGTCATAATTTTCGCTGTTTATTGGCAAAGATTCTTCAACAAGATGAACCTCATTGATATAGACATCCCAATCATTATCTATTGTTCCACCATCTAATATCAACAAACGAGCTTTATTGACATTTTGAGAATCATAATAAGAATGGATAAGGCAATATGCTTTCCACGATGTTGTATCGTTTGAATTGTTACCACCCTTCACATAGGCAAGATGATAGCCATTGGTGGGAAAAGGTTCATGATTAATAATACCTTGTATACCAAAGGAATCACTAGCAACTGTTTTGACTTCAAATTCCTCAGTCCAACCATCACTCATGTCATGATCGAGTGATATTGCAAAACCTGTTATATCGGGAATATTAACTAGCGAAGGATAATTTTCCTCCCAATCAGGCAAAGTTTTATAATTGGTTTTCATGGCCACTTTGCCACTAAAATTGTCAGGAAAAGTTAATTCCGTCATAAAGTCAATTTTACTTTCATCATCACTATCTATTTGTCCTTGTATAACGTCAAATGTAAACGTGATAACATTATCCTCACCATCAATGGTTTGGACAACGGTATGGACTCTAACCAGTGCTGAGGTATGGTTTTCTTTACCTAACACATAAGCAAAAAAAACATCACCATGTTGTTTGTTTTGCAAGTTGGGATTGGCTTTTTCATCAACCCAATGGTTAAATCCCCATTGATCTTTATTACCCAATGTAAATGGCTCATTGGTGGTATCACCACGATCCCAGTCACGGGTTGTTCGTTTGCGGATATTCCGAGCATCTTCCATTACATCATTGTTAACTTGCCCAGCATCAACGTTAATCTGCGTACTTTGTTCATTCGCAGACACAAAAATTGGCAAAGTTACAAATACAAGCAACATAGCCAACCAAATTTGGGCAATAGGGTATCGCCATAGCCTTGTCAGCGGCGATTCTAAAAAGGGTGTCCCACATGAGAGACATTTTCGTAAACTTGATTTCATTATAAATTTCTCCAATAATTAAACGTAAATATCAATTAACAATAACTGATAAATTCACCTACTCAAACAACAAAATTAAGGACATATCCAAGTGATACCCTCAATATCAGTATATTGGGTATCAACCGGTAAGGGTACGCTATCCTTAACTGAACAACTAGCAATATCAAACGAATGGATGCTTGTATCACTAGCCTTATGCAAACCAAACAGAACCATCCGCCAACATATCCAAAGCCTCCACCTGCGAAGGAAAATCATCACACACTTTCACCACCACATCATTATCATACTTATATAAGACAGTACCAGATGCCCCATAAAGCACAGAACCATCACTATCCCAAATCATTCCCTCAACTTTAGCCCCAGAAACAACTATCTCAGTCCTCTCACAAACCCCACTCTCAATCTTGCATAGAGACAAAAAACTACCTAACGAAAATAACGCGAGCAATCCCACCATCACCCATTGGGCAAAATAGTCTCACCATCGTATTTGAGTCGAGCCAGAATTGGTGTCTGGCATCGGAACACGTTTTCGTCGTAAATATGAGTACATCATATTCTCCTTAACAAATAACAAATTAAATAAATAATAAGTTAGCAATCTATAATAACGAATCACTAATCTCTCCTACCGATATTACCGCAGATGGCACTACCAATAATCCCTCTTTACAAATTGTCAGTCACCTTTATTTATATATATGCAGCACCGAAAAAAATGTGAGGGTAATTTGAAAAAAATGTTGAGATCATTTACTTATAGTTGTCCAAAAAATCCGGCGAGCACGCTCCAACCCTATAAAACATCCCAGTTGGCTTCGGCTCGTGTATTTAGATTTCTCACCTTACATTCGTTTCAAAAACTAAGTTTTGTTCATTGACCTGCTTTACTCCCCTTTCTGTTGTTAAACGAAAAGTGATAATGCTAAAACAATCCACCTCAATAAATTATTTAATGTGTCACGTTAAATTTTTTTGGTGCCTATACTTACGACAACTGCCAGACGCGGTTTTTATGACAAAATAAATTGCAACAGTTTGAAAATAAAATAATTTTTTATAACTGAACACGGCACATTGATTTTGTAATTAAATAATTATCAATTTTAATTGCCTAATATGTGTGAGTCCATTTTATTTTTTTAAAATCTATTGACAACTTTTTAATGGCCCTTATGTTATAGATGACCGCTTCACGTCTCAAATATGACAAATTTTTTATAAGTATTTGAAATAAAAAATGTATTTTGAAAATTACTGGTGGCACTATTAATTAGAGAGGGTATTATGGATAACAATTTAATTACAATATCTAATTTGCATTATTAAAAAAGAGGTTAGATATGCAGTCAGTTAGCTATATTATTTGTAACTACTCAGTTCGTGTCTCATTAAGTACTTAGGAAAAGGGAGACTTACCTGATTGGTGCAAAACTGTAGCTCACCGATAGAACAAAGGCAAACCCCAACGCGCCCTCATAACTATAGATACATCACACACCAATCCGATTACTCCCCAGATCCGTTGTACTAAATACCGGATATTACAATTGTTTCTAAATTGTATGACAAATAAAATAACATAATGAATACTAATATATTGAAAAATAAGCTATTATTTTTTTTAATACTCGTTATCATAACCGGGTGTCAAAATGCCACTATTAAAGATGATGGTATTTCTAACCAGCCGATAGTAAGTGAAATCACTAAATCGTCGTTTCACGATGGCACAATGTTAATAACTCGTGAGGCAAAAGCGGGGAAAAAATCTTGTTGGAATAATATAGGTGAAGGCAATGTCTTTATTTTAGCTGCCGGTGCTAATACCGGTACTGCCGAAGAAAATTTACTCCGGCGGGCAAACTACGATGCGAAAAAATTTGCGGATGCCATGCGTCAACTATTCAAAGTTTATGAACGGCGGGTTTGTGTATTGGAAAATGCTTATAAATCAGAATTTGTACAAGCACTCACCCGTCTTAAACATTTCGTAACTCCTAATGACTTAGTGGTTATTTATTTTTCTGGTCATGGCGATCAAACTACTGATCGTGATAGAGATGAAATCCATGATAAATGTGATGAATTTTTTGTCACTTATCCGGAAAAATCAAAGCACAAATTCAAAAATAGCTTAACGGATGACGAATTTGATAAACTCATTGGCGGTATTTCAACTAACCATATTTTGACTGTGGTTGATGCGTGTCATTCTGGTGGTTCGGTGAGGGGCGAAGGTTCTAGTGAAATTGTTAAATCTCTGTCAAGAGGGAATAAGCCTACCTGTGATTTTAAACGGAGTAAGAAAAAAGAACCTATAAAAGGAATGTTGCTGGCGGCAGTCAAAGAATATCAACTGGCTATGGAACTTAACGGTGTTTGTAAGAAAACGGGAAAAAAAGATGGCTATGTTGGCGGGCGGTTTACGCATTTTTTGGTAAAAGCATCAGAACAAGCGATGCAAAGTAGGCCCTCTATAGATTTTTTGGCGGTTTTTGAGGAGGCACGTAAAAATGTCCGTAATCATTCTAGGCAATGTTCTGAGGATACACAAGAGCCTCTTATCAAAGGGGACAAAACTCTTTTCCGAGAGATAAATCGTTATATTCCTTAGAGATTAGAGAGAGTTTGTTGTGGCGATGATTTCTAATCCCATTGAGTTCCATAGGTTTCACCTATGGCTATTCACATTTAACCCCTTCGGGGTTAGTACATCAACGCTAAATTCCTAACCCCGAAGTTAATAGCCATAGGTGAAACCTATGGAATGATGGAAAACAGTTAAGAGATAAAAATGAAATGTCCAACTTGTCACTCCGATAATACTAAAAACTTTGAAAATATTTCCACTAAGTATCAATGTGAGAACTGTGGGATAATTTTCACGGTAGTACTTGATAAGAACAGTAAGTTTTACAAGCTCTATGAAAAGTTTGCGCCAGTTTTGAGTGTCAAATTCAAACGCAAATTTAATAATTTACCGGATGATATAGTCGATGAAAAAGTACATGAAGCTTTTTTAGATAATATAGAACAGCTTGAAAGAATTGATAAAATAGAAGGTTTTTTATCTACAGTTATTGGACGTAAACTTATAGATGTTTACAACAAAGCTAAAAAGTTTATCCCAATAAAAAGTAAACAGTCTAGTAAAACCAAAGAGTTTATTTCATTGAAATTTATTCCAATATTTTCAAATGCAGATAAATGTAATGAGCTTGAAGTCGTCGAGAAAACTTCTCTTCAAGAAATTGATTGGCGAGAAAGAGAAGAGTGTTTACAAGCTTGTGTAGTAAAAGCAATGGATAGATATAAAAGTGAATATCCTCATGCACTTTGCCCATTACTTGTCACACTTGCGGATAATCAGCGTCCTCTAGAAGAGATCGCTGAAATTATTTTCCAAACCGTACCAGAAACTGAAAAGCTATTAAAAGAATGCCATAATAAAATGAGGCGTTATAAAGATTATGAAGCTTATCGCAAAGCGTGTGGTGCTAAGTCCCTATGTTGGCTGCTATTATTTTGTGTCAGCGAAAAGTGGAGCAATGAAAAAATTGAAAAGACACTCAACATAACCCCGGACAATCGGCGTACAATGATAAGTAGATGTCGAAAAATGATACAAACTTACGTGAAAGAATGTCAAAAAAAATTGTGAATAACAACATTGGGCTGGAGTCCAAAGCTTCAGCTTTGGGATTTAGGGAGGAAATATTTATGTATAACAAAGACGACGAAGATTGGTTTGACATACTCAGAGGTAAAACGGTACCGGATGCCGATCCAAACACAATTGCCGAAGCTGAAATGCTACGTGATGTTTTACTTGCTGGAAAAGAACGAAAAAATTTACCGCCACTACGCTTACCAGAGCCAAAAAATAAACTGCAAAAACGCAAATCAGCTATGTTTCAAAGATTGCCTCTATTGCAATTACCAACAATTCAAGGATTATCACCGGCATGGACTTCTGCCATTGCATTTTCTGTGGTAGCTATTTTATTAGTTACACTATTTATCCCTATATATTGGCAGGTTAATAATGGACTAGAACAGCCATCCGGGGAAATACCCAAAGATATCTCTTCTGATTCAGATTATTTTGGCGAAATCATTATACATAATTCTCAAACAGTAAATAAATTCTATGAAGATATCAAAGGAATAGTCGGGGAAAATCGAATTGAAATTACTCAAGAACAAACTGATGAAAATCTTTGGATATTGATTTTCCACTGGCAACCTTCACAGGTTGAAGCATTGACTAAAATTTTGGTACCTTATAATATTGATATAAAACCTACCGTAGAGGCTGGATTCAGCGGAGGCATTTTAGAGTTGAGACATGAAAATCCGAAAACAATTCCTTAATTTTGAGGGCAACCACAAGGGATTGCCCCTACGATTAATACCATGAAAATCAATAAAATAGAGATTACTGACTATAACCAATTCAAAAATCTTCGGCTCGAATTGACTTACCCCAAAGGGCACCAAAAAGAGGGGCAAGCGTTAGATAAGATTTGTTTTCTTGGGCAGAGCGGTACTGGAAAAACTAGTTTATTGACTACAGTTAAGGCTATTTTGAGAGCAACTTTTAAGTCAAATCATGATGGAACTTTAGAGGGAAACTTTAATACGGCTGATCAAAAATATCATCTAAAAAATATTAAGATGACTTCTGGTTTTAAAGATGTAACGACGGTAATCGAAGTCAAAGAGGGTGGGGATATCGTATGGCATTTGAATTCTCTGAAAACCGGGGTGCCAATAAATTTTATAGAAAAATTTTATGCGGATAAAAACCTTCTTATCTATTTTCCGGCTGAAATAGTTGACAACGTTAATCGAATTTTGGCCGAAAAAAATCAACTCGCCCATCCTTTTGATTATTTGAAAATGGAGAACGAAATAAAACCGGATTTTTCTCAAGAAAAAGTATTTGATTTTGAAAGCGAAAATTTTTTAGACATTTGGACGGCTATTTTAAAGAATATTAATGATTACAAAGTAGAAGAGTTAAAATACAGTCAGCAAATAGCAAATGCTTTTACTAAAAGTACGGACGAAGGGGAAAAAATCCTCGCAGTTTTTAAACACTGGAAACAAG
>Ga0233404_10000380_pt1 | contig 12180 bp, 12 predicted proteins | sample Na_oxic_2_MG_FD_179861 | JGI IMG/M metagenome (GOLD analysis project Ga0233404, IMG submission 179861) | Seawater microbial communities from Saanich Inlet, British Columbia, Canada - Na_oxic_2_MG | ecosystem: Environmental > Aquatic > Marine > Inlet | place: Canada: British Columbia | collected...
CATGCACAAAATAATTTCTACAACGTTGAATCAAACCTGACAGGTTTTGGAAACCTGTCAGGTTTAGTTGTCGAAGTTATTACATGCACGTTCCTTAATTGAAAAAAATTGAAAAAATTTGTGGGTATTATTTCCCACCGTTGCTCAAGACGCTTAAGATTGGCACACGCATCCAGTACGCGCCAATTTAAGGCCCATTAATATTTTCTTATTGTTACAAGGCTTGTTTAAAAAATCAAAGCAAGAGGAAAGTCGTCCAACTTGCTTAGACTTTTTGTCAAAAATTTTAAATTGTTAAAGAACAGTTTTAAGTGCTAACTGCAACAAATGGCAGTGATAACACTCCTCTCACGTATAATCAACCTTGCAAAGGCAACATCACAAATTTCCAAAGCGAACTTGAACTGAAAGGCAGTATCCAAGTTTTTAGGTTGACTAATGCTTGCACCAATTTTTGCCAGTGGCTGATAGTGCAAAATTGCTATATATAATTCACGCAATCAAATTGTCGGCTCGTGTATTGAGCCAACCCGACGTTCATCTCAAAATTTGTCCAATGACCGAGTTACGACCGTACTCCTTTGCAAAACGGATAGCAAGCACGTAAAAAAAAAGACGGTGCTCCTTACAATGCTTGCCTTATTCTATATAGACACCCCGTTTTCAAAATTTATTAGGGGAGAAAATTAAAAAATTTGGTGAGTTGACGCGATGCGTATACCCACCTACAAAAACTTAATAAGGCGGTACGACTAAAAATGCTTGCCTTATTCTATATAGACACCCCGTTTTCAAAATTTATTAGGGCAGATTTAAATTTTTTTTAAAAATCTTGAGCATTGGTACTGTCAAAAACCAAAAACAATTTCTCAAAAATGGTTCAAATGTGTTTGCCCTTCAGTCTCCTAAACAGTACGGAGCATTTTGCGCCGTTTCTTATTTAAAATCACTACCCCATTTTTGTTACCCAAAAATCCCGTTGGTAGCACCAATTGTGAGGTGAATTTTTTTTACCTCACCAAAAATGGCCGGTAAATTTTTGGCACCTCACCAGAAATCGGATTTTTAACCAAAAATCGGATTTTGAAGACAGTTGAATGGTGGGTTGCAGCAAAGCTCCTACCCACCCTACCAAAACTATCAACACCAAATAATTAATTGGTAATTAAAGAAATACTATTACAACTGTTAGGAAGGGACGAGAGACGAAACTGGATAATTTAGGTACATCGAAAGCTTCAAAAGAAAGGCCCTATCCACTCCCTAAGAATTAGTTCTATCATGCTTCCAATCTGTTATATTAGCAAAATATATTCCACTTGTCAACTAAGTTATATAACTAGACTAACTGTTTTTTACAAAGGTTGATATTTAAACCCTGCTTATAGTACTTAACTTTGCCGATAAATCACGCTTTTTTGCAAATTGCAACGCATAACGATATTTTTTTGCAAATTTCAAAGCAGTCGGCAAACTTTAAAATAACAACACGGTGGGCATGGTATTTTGAGTCGCCATAACATATCAAGTTATATAAGAATGGCTAATGGTTTAATAATAATTTTTATTCAATTCCAATGATAATTACTTACCCAAATTGTCGGCTCGTGTCTTGAGCCAACCCGACGTTCGTTTCAAAATTTGTCCCATGACCGAGTGACGACCATATTCCTTTGCAAAACAGATAGCAAGCACGTAAAAATAGTTGAAAAAAGTTTGTGGGTTTACGCGATGCGTATACCCACCTACAAAAACTTTAATAAGACGGTGCAACTAAAAATGCTTGCCTTATTCTATATAGACACCCCGTTTTCAAAATTTATTAGGGCAGATTTAAATTTTTTTAAAAATCTTGAGCATTGGTACTGTCAAAAACCAAAAACAATTTCTCGAAAATGGTTCAAATGTGTTTGCCCTTCAGTCTCCTAAACAGTACGGAGCATTTTGCGCCGTTTCTTATTTAAAATCACTACCCCATTTTTGTTACCCAAAAATCCCGTTGGTAGCATCAATTGTGAGGTAAATTTTTTTTACCTCACCAAAAATGGCCGGTAAATTTTTGGCACCTCAAATATGTACTTTGGCAAAAATTTTCGGGGTAATAGTTATTAGTAAATTAATTAATAAAATAAATAATTATTTAATATTTATTATGGTTGGTATTATCCATAACCAAATTATTCTTGTGGCTTTAATGCCCAGATAGATTGACTAGTGCAGGAGGGCGGAAATTTTCAGGCCACCTAGAAATCCGATTTTTTGAAAAAATCGGATTTCTTTGCCTTTAAAATGGTCTGGAAATTTCCGCCTGAATGCACTACGTATATTAATAAGGGGCAAAAAGACTCTCATCTCAGAAATCGAATTTTGAAGTTGAATGGTGGGTTTACGCGGTGCTCCTACCCACCCTACAAAATAATTCCCAGCAGCCCATCTTAACGTGAGGTGAGTACAAACTTTGTATCCACCCTACGAAAAAACTGGCTAATTAATCCTCAGACTTAGGTGTTGTTGATTCAAACTTTTCAACAAAATATTTTTTGAACCAAGATTTTTATCATGAATGGTATATATTTTACTATCCATCCTTCACTACACTCGCTAAAATTATTAATATATTCCTTAAACAAATTCTAAAAAATTAGGCGGTGCATACAATTTTCGGCTTTTCAAAGGTTCGGGAGATTCCCTTTCACATAAAAGCCTCAAGTTTTTCATTTCTTGTGCGTATTTAAGCAAAAAGAAAGGTTCCGGCATGGAGCCAATTTCATGTACCCAAGCTGGCGGCACTTGTCCCCATTGTTTCGCCAGTAATTCAAGCAAACCAGCAGCAAGTACATTAATTCTGGGATCATCGGTTTCCGGTTTGGCGTATTTGCTTAAAGGTTGACCTGCTCGCCAAATTTTCTGTACTAAGCCCCGTAACAATAAATCATTGCGATTTAGGGCGGCTTGTGCCACATCTATTATATTAATCATTTGATTTTTTCCATAAATCCTCAAAAGCATATTGTGCTTTCAGTTCAGTACCCGGTACTAAATAAGGTTCAATTGACAACCAAAGTTCATCTTTATTTTGGTGTACTAACTGTCTCAGCAAATGCAGTGCGTCCCCAATATCAGTATCATCTCGCCATGCGCTTAATTTCATGGCGAGTGCTTGAAAAATAGAAGGGGCATAAACTCTGATGCCTGGACTGTCTAATAACACTTCACCGGTACTAATGCCTTGCAAAAAACCTTTGATACCATCATTGAGCCAATCGGTTGGCCAACCTTTTTGAAGAGCGATTTGTTCAGCTAATTGGCGAACCAATACGGCTTTTGGTGGTGCTAAAATCAGGGCATCGACATCTTTGGTGGCGGGCCTTGCATCATAAGCGAGTACCATAAAAGCACCTCCCACAATCATCAATTCAATAGGTTCGCCTTGCTTTAAAGCGAGTTGCCCAAGTTCTTGGAGTGCTTGGGTAATTTCTTGTTTATTCAAATACATATTGAGTCAAATACCTATTTTGGTGGTTTCGGGAATTCCTTCGTAATTCCCGAAACATCAATTCTTAATCTATTCCCGAACATTTAGCCGTCATTTTAGCTGTATAATTCACCGGCTTTAAAAATTTAATTTGAATTACCCGCCAATTACCATCCTTTGAATGATCAGAAATGGTATAAGGTAAAGTCATGTAGGTCGGGTTAGCTTATCAAGCGCAGCGCGATAACGTAACCCGACATTTCTCTAAAATACACCTTTGTCGGGTTACGTTTTTTTGCTTCGCAAAAAAAGCTAACCCGACCTACATGACTATTATCACAGTCATGTAGGTAGGGTTAGCTTATCAAGCGCAGCGCGATAACGTAACCCGACATTTCTCTAAGATACACCTTTGTCGGGTTACGTTTTTTTGCTTCGCAAAAAAAGCTAACCCGACCTACATGACTACATGACTTTATTAAATACCCTGACATTTAGCAGTCATTTTAGTCGTATAGTGAAATTGCCCACCATGAGCAACTCACCAACGTTTGACTAGATTTATTCTCCCAGTAGCCCATTTTAACGTGAGGTGAGTACAAACTTCGTATCCACTCCACGAAAAAACCTATTATCACAGAACTTAAATCAATTTTTAAACGTTACAGGGCCTACAAATATCTAACTCAAACTCTCCAGCCAGTTTACCCGGTAACTTAAGCAAACCAAGTTCATGTTTTTTGTGTTTTTCATCAAACGTATAAAATACATCAACATCACAAATAATAGCAGATGCTAAGTGAATTGCATCCACTGTGCCAACGGTTTTGCCACCAAAATCAGCATGGCTGAAATAATAATCCCTAATTTTATGGGCCAATAATGCTATTTTTGAGGTCGTTTATATACATAAAATATTGGGACGCTTAAACAAATCTGGAAACACCTCTTTTTTATCAGCCGGTAATTTGCCACTTAAAACCTCTGTGAGCGTAATCGCTGAGGTTGTCAAAATAAGCTTATCAGCATCTATTAACTGAGCTTGTTTTTGTATTTCCGCTAATTCACCGGGTCTATGTTCTTCTCCCTTGAAAAAAGCATAGAAAATACAAGCATCCCAATAAACTATCTTTTTCTTATCGCCAGTCATTTCTGAGATTTTGGATAAATTCATTAGTGGAAAGATTACCAGTTGCATCTGGGGCAATCCCGGCAAAACTACTGAGCGTCGGTAATTCGTTCTTATCTGGGTGTATTTCTATCTCATGCACTTCTATTTGTGAGGGATGATGATGAGCCAAATAAGTCAACTTGCCCGTCACGGTGACATATTTGCCCACTGCTGAGGTCATGATTTTTCTTAATTTTATCTCCTCAATCTGACAGTGAACTTCACTGGCACCGAGAGTGGGATAAATCACATATTGGTTATCATCAATCACCCAAAGCATCCCACTGATTGAACCATAAGCATATTCCTTTTGCTCTTTTTTAACTGATTGATTTTCTGGCGGTTGAGTTAATTTTTGCCGGTAATGCAAAAACACCACAAAATTCAAAACTTCTTTGAGTTCGTAAGAATAAAGGCCCTGTAGATTATTTATAATTTGGCGTTGTATTTGGGTGTCCATCATATTCAGTTTGTATAAGTTTATTGGTTTTCACACCGCACCTCACCACTCATGCGGTATTTTCTTCACCGGCATCAGATAATTGCATAATCCATTGGTTTCGGTATATCGCTATACATTGTTATTTCTTTGTTATCTTACGTGAGGTGAGTACAAACTTCATATCCACCTCACGAAAAAACCTCTTAACTAATCACAAATTAACTATAAATAATTACATAATGCTGCGGTTCGATCCATGTTTATGGTCAACCACAGTCTGCGAAATCAATACCACTAAAGCTTTCGATTGGTCTGGCACTTTTTTTCGTCCCAAGTAATCATGTTTTTATTATAATAAACTCAGTCTAAAACCGGAATACCGTTTTTTTAACAAGCTCACCGAGACGCTGGGTGGCGCGGAGCTCCTACCCACCCTACAAAAACTACAAAAAAGTCATGTAGGTCGGGTTAGCTTATCAAGCGCAGCGCGATAACGTAACCCGACATTTCTCTAAGATACACCTTTGTCGGGTTACGTTTTTTTGCTTCGCAAAAAAAGCTAACCCGACCTACATGACTATAGCTGATTTGAAAAATGTTAGATTTAATTTGCAAAGATTTTACAATAATTACATAATTTGAATTTCTGATTATTACACCTATTTATGTTTTACCCCTTTGGGGTTAGAAATTTTCAAAAGAGGAAACCCCTTCGGGGTTAAATTTGAATAGCCACCGATGAAATCGGTGGAATATATCATAACCAATTACCAATTAACACCAAGCTTGCCCAATAAAAAGGGTGATGATAACTGGAATTAAGAACTTCTTGTTGGGCAATTTGTAAGGCTTGAGCTTTGGAATGGTGTTTCAATGGCTTGTGTTTATAAAAATCTTTAATTAGGTGATAAGTTACTTTGTCGTGGGCTTTCCATAGGGTTGCTAGTGAACTTCGCGCTCCGGCTTGAATGGCAATGCCAGAAAGTCCTAATGCCGCCCATTCTTTATCACCTTTTGCGGTGTTGCAAGCACTCAAAGTTAGAAGTTCAAGCGGGGGATGGCGGTTTTTGGTAAATATTGCTGATTCTGGTTTGTCCGTAAATTTTAATTTGCCGTCATTCGTTACAATGAAACTGTCTTTGATGTTGTGGGCAAATTCAGCATGGGAAATGAGATGAACTAAATTATAGTTGGATTTCTTGAGAGCCTGCTCAAAGTTAGTGGCTGTAAATTGTTCATTGAGTAAACTGGTTGAACGGTGGTAGATTTTGGTGATAGCATTTATTTCTTTTTCGGCATAAGGCAATTTGGGATAACCTTGCGCTGCTTCAGTTAATCCAGTTATCAATACCGTTGTTTGTTCTGGAGTTAAAGGGTTTGAGTTTAAATCGGTTAAATTTAGGCTTGGTGTTATTGCTACGGCATATTTTTCAATTAAAAATTGTTTACCATCATGCAGTGCTGCCATTGAGAGCATATTTAATATACCTTCTGGCACAAATACTAGGGTATGAATCTGTTGCTGTTTGAGCGTTTCTTGCAGCGGCTCAATTAACCATTGGTAAAGTTTTTGGGCATAAATTAAATAATGGGTATTTTCTGGCTCATCGTGCCCGGTTAGTAAAGCTGCCCGAAATTGTTGCACGGTGTCACGAACTTCATCTCGTTTCACTGGTACAATAAATTGGTGAAGGGATGGACTTTGGGGAAAACCGATTAATAATTCCAGACGTTCATTTAATAAAATGGGATAAATTACGGCGGTGTGAGGCGCGTCAATCTCAGCAATGCTTCTTTTGGGAAGGGCAGTAACACAATCGCCAAAGTAATTTTCTATATCTGCGGTTTTTAGTTGTTCAATCGTATTTCTGACGTGTTGTAAATCGTGTTGTTTTTTGGCGGGATTTTTGGCAGCCCGTTGTAACAGCAAATCAGCTAACTCAGAAAAGAGGGGGCGAAGTTTGTGGTAAAGCGAAGTATCACCAAGCGCATTACATTCTGTCATATCCCAACCAAACGTTTTGTCCACCGGCACTAATCCTTGCACAGCTTGGCTCAAAGCTTGAATCGCTTGGTTAGTTTTACCGCTGCTCGCAAAAATGTGTCCCAATTGCCATTGCCAACGAATGAGCCATGCGGGAGCATTAGCTTCTTGAGCCTTAAATATGGCTTGTCTGGTTGCGGTTATGGCTTCTTTATAATGGTGTGCCTTTGCATATCGTTCGCCTAAATCGCCATGATTTTTTGATGAAGCCAGTATAAGTTGGGTTTTATTAGGATTGGCGGTTAAGAATGAGTTGTTGGTTAGGGTAGTTTGTGAGATGCAACTTAAAAGGGTGTTTAACCCGATAAGAAATAGAAGCGGTTTAATTAATTGCATGGGTGGTTCCAAATTTAGTTTTGTGGCTCCGGCAAGATAATAAATTGATTAGATAATTTGACCATTTCTAGTTCAATCCCATAAATATCACATAGTTCACGTAATTTTCCAGAGAAATTTTTGGGTATGGTAATTTCTATTAACCGAATTCGCTCTCTTATTTCAGCACCAGCATCTATAAAATCTTGTTTTAAACCTTCAACTTCTTGTAAATCATTATAAGAAAATTTAAAAACCGGAACGGTGCCATAGATTATGCCAAAGGTTGACAAAGGTGGAGCCGATGTTGATTCTGGTGGAGATTTGGGAATCGGTGCTTGTTTAGCTGATAGTGTTTTGATAGTTATCCATTCATAAGTTGCTATGGTGACAGTCATAATTAATGCAGCATGAACTGTAATTAAGTATGTGGTTTGCCAATTAAAAGAACTCGGTATAAATGTGGTTTGGCAATTAAAAGAGTTCGGTATAATACTATCCCAAATACGAGTTATCGCAGTTTTGAGACGTTCCCTTATTTTAGGGGCTTGCGGTGATTTTATATATCCCTCTGCCCCCAGACGCGCCGTAAGTTGTTGTAATCGATCCTCGGCACGGAGAGCCTCTCGCAACACACGCGCCTCTTGTGCCGTATTTGGACTAGCCTCCGGCATATCTTTACCGGCTAAAATCGTTAACCAGTGTTCATCGTCTTTTTTTAACATAGTGATATTCCTTAATTGGTTATACTAAGGCAACTCCAAAAAATTAACTGAAAATTTTGGGGAGGGCGAACACGCACGCCCCAACGCTAAATCTTCTGAAAATTTTGGGGAGGGCGAACACGCACGCCCCAACGCTAAATCTTGATTGTAACGGATTTTGGGGAGGGCGCTGGTTCGCCCCAACACCAAATCTTGATTGTAGGATTTTGGGATAGCGAACACGCCGGTTTGTCCCTACGCCAAATTTTTTTGTAGGGTTAACGTGTTTGTCCTTTCAAATCATGGAAAATCCCCATTCATTATAGTATCCCCAAAATCCTTTACAATCAGAATAAATAATGTAACTACTCAGCCTTGAGATAAATCTCAAGGCTAAAAGCTGAAGCTGGCTAAAGCCAGCTAAACCGCCCAGTCTGCTTTAGCAGACGGGAGCGCACAGCCTTGAAATTTATTTATCAAAGCTAAACCGCCCAGTCTGCTTTAGCAGACGGGAGCGCACAGCCTTGAAATTTATTTCAAGGCTGAGTAGTTACGAAATAATTTCACGAAAAACCATAGAGCGTTTTTTCAACATCGAAGGTTTGGCTCCAAACATTTTTCTGAAAGTATTAATGATTTGGGAATTGCCTAACAGTCTTCCCAGCAACGTTTAATCGCAGAGTTTTTTCTAAGTCTCCGGCGACACGCCGTCATAAAAACCCCAGTTGCATTTGGGGTTCTGTTAATTTTGATTGCTATTTCTTTTATAGACAGTCCTTGAGTCGAAAATATTAGGGCGTTTATACAATCGGCATAAGAACTATGCTGAAGTTTTGCAATGGCATTTCTCATACATCTTTCATAACAAAGGTTTTTTTCTATATCTGCCTCAAAATATAAATTAGGCTCTTCTGAATTATCATCCGAAGACAACGGGACTAGTTTCGGACGAATTTTCACTCCTTTCCAATGCTCACTAATCTTATTACGAGCCAGTCTAACTAACCAAGTAAATACACTAGCTTCTTCTCTAAATTGTTGAATTGTCTGATAAAATCTAAAAAATACATCATTGCAAATTTCTTCAGCCAAGAATTTATCTAAGCCATAATGTGATATTAGGTATCTCTGTAAGCGTCCCTCATAACGTCGATGAAGGGTTGCAAAACCGTCGTGTCCTCCTTGGCGCATGTCTGCCGTAGCTTGTTCATCGGTCATTTCAGTCATGCTATTATTTTATATTCACGGGGTTCACTTATAGTTTGGGAATTGCCTCAATTTTAGGCCATCTCTGAGGCTCTTGTTTACAGGCAGAATCTTTGGTTTTTTCAATTACTTGTTTTGCGGTTATATCGAATAGTTTATCTAAATTGGTATTTGGATAAAGTTTCAGATTGCGGAGGAAAGTGTTGGTAAAAATACTACCTTGCAAATATTCCCACGCCAACTGGTGTTCTTTCGCAGCGGCATATAATGTTCCCTTCAAAGTTTTAAATTTTTTCGGCGGACAAAACCGACTTGGTAATTTTTCCTCTTCATCTTTGGGATTGGACCAAGGCCAGAATTTAGATTTAGCTCCTTTGGGACAACCTTTTTCACCCCGGAGCATACCACTCGCAAAACAAGAATCAATAAAGGTGATAACGTGATTGGTTTTGAGAGCATTCACCCAAGCCACAAACTCGTCATCACGCACAAATGGTTCAGAATATGTAACGAATGCTTCATCCAAACAATCGGTTTCATCTGGGTCATGATCTTTCATAGTTGTGCCATGTCCAGAAAAGTAGATAAATACTTTATCTTGGGTTCGCACCAGTTTCTGCAAACGTTTCAAGGCATTTTTAAATTGCCATCTTTTAACATTTTTGAGAACACACACATAACGTTTATTTATCTCAAAATGTTCCGATATAGCATCAGCGAAAGATTGGGCATCGTGATTTGCCTTTTGCAACACGCCAGTATTTGCACCCATTGCCAAAATGAAATGGGCCGAAGTAGCACTCGGAGCGGTGGGCCAACATGATGCTATTGTGTTGGAAAATTGGAAGATTAAAATTAAGAAACAAAGTTTGGTAGTAAATGACATAATTTTTATTACCTCTAAGTAACCATAAATTTTCGGGTATTATGAATTTTGGTAGGTGGGCAACAAAAAAACGTTGCCCACCCTACAAAATACCTGAAAATTTGTGCTTCAGTACTTAAGTAATTAGTTATTAATAGATTTAACTATTATTAAACACAATAACTACAAAGATTATTTATAATAAACAGATTAGAACGAGAAAATATCTTTTGAGTCATGATTATATGATGTTGTAAACCTTACCTCGCTCGTAGCCAAAATTATGACCATTAGTTTTAAATTATAACATAACATATATAAATTTTCTTACCACTATCACAAAAACATGGTTGATTACGGCTGATTTTCATAGTGAATTTCGAACCAGATTGAATTTAAAAGATGAATCCATAACCATAAGATATTTATCATAAAAACCAAAAATTGACTTTGTCAATGCGTAAGTCCTAATACAAACAATGCCATCGAGTGTTATTAATGTTTGGGCTTCTAAAAAAAACCTAAAATTGATATAATTATTTTACCGTTGTAATTTCGCAACAACCCTAACGGAGAAATCTCCCGATTATGAGTAATGAAAACGAAACCGTTCTCAAATTAACGGAAACGGTCAATACCTTAGCTGAAGTAGTCGTGCAAAATCAAAACCGTTACTTGTCCCTAGAAAGGACCTTTCGATGGGCAGGAGTCGCTTTTATTTGCTTAACCATGATGGTTTTCTACATTGGTGTCAATATGGTTTCCAATGTCCAAGCTCAAGCGACGACTGCTGATTTAAAACAAGGACAGAGTACTCTAGCTGCGGCAGAAGACCGGATCGCTGTGGCACTGGAAAAGATGGTAGGGATGATGGAAGGTATGCAACAAGTGCTAAACATGCCTACATCCACCGCCGCTGACGGAACAAAAGTAACAGTAATGGATGACTTGGTGGATGGTTTAGTCATGATTCATAGACTCAGATTAGACTCTAATTCTCTGAGAAAAGATCTGGATATTGAGAATGGAACCGGCTTATTCTCAAAGGAAAACATTAACGCTATGACCGGCATTAAGCAGGCACTGCAAGATATCCATAATGCTCTAAAGGCGGTACCTGAGATGGCAGAACAGATGAAAATCATGAACGTGAAAATGAATGCCATGCCGGTTATGGCAGAAGAGATGCGCCTAATGAGTGCAAACATGCGTGTTATGTCCTATAGCATGGGTTCCACTATGGGACGGATGGGCAATTTCATGCCTGGTTGGTAATAATTTGTCATCCTGAATACTGATGAAGCACTGAAGCGACTTATTAAAGAAATCTGATTTTTTCAAAAATCTGATTGAGAACGTAAGGTAACTAGAAAAAAATCTGATTATAACGGATTTTGGGGCGAACACATAGGTTCGCCCCTACAAGCACCAAATTTTGTAGGGGTTTACCTATGTATCAACCCTTATTGATGAATGAAAACCACCGTAATTCCTTGTTACCCCAAAATCCGTTACAATCAGAAAAAAATAATATACCACTGGGCAACCAAATACGGCATGCCCCTACTACGTTGATTGAATATTGTAGGGGCAATCCCTTGTGGTTGCCCTGACTAATAATACCTCTTGGTACGCAAGTTAGTATAAGCTTTGGAAAAGCATTGTCATCGTACCAATTGAAAAAGCCAACACTAACAAAATAATTATTTGAATAAACTGAATTTTTTTGTTTTGAGATTCTATTTGAACTAATAGGTTCTTGTTCTCATCCTTCACATTACGTTCTAAGGTTTCGATTCTCAGCAACGCATTTTGAACCGCTTGGTTGATGCCACTTGCTGTCAGATCAAGTTTGTCTAGCCGCATTGGAAAATCAATTTTATTAAGGTTATCAATAAAATGTTGAGTGCGTGAAACCAAATCGCTATAGCTGTCAAATATCGTTGAAATATCATTGA
>Ga0233404_10000382_pt1 | contig 12123 bp, 8 predicted proteins | sample Na_oxic_2_MG_FD_179861 | JGI IMG/M metagenome (GOLD analysis project Ga0233404, IMG submission 179861) | Seawater microbial communities from Saanich Inlet, British Columbia, Canada - Na_oxic_2_MG | ecosystem: Environmental > Aquatic > Marine > Inlet | place: Canada: British Columbia | collected...
AGTTATCAATTATTCAGTTATCATAGTTATTAATTATCAGTTAAAAGTTTAAGTTATCAGTTATCAGATTTTTGGAAGTGGTAGTTAGTCACAGACTCATTTGGAATTGAACCCATTTTTATTCTAGCTTCATTTTTTTTTGGGGACTCCAACATCAATTGGTAATGAAAAAATCGGTATGATATCTGGTAACTGATAACTAATAACCGATAACTGATTAATGGCGCAGTCCCAATCTGGCAATCAAATTTTGATACCGATTTACGTTCTCTGTTTTCAAATAACTAAGCAAACTACGCCGCCGGTTAACCATTCTTATCAAGCCACGGCGGGAATGATTATCTTTTTTGTGAACCTTAAAGTGTTCGGAAAGACCGGTGATGTTGGCAGTCAACAATGCAACTTGTACTTCGGTTGAACCGGTATCATTGGGTAGATGTTGGTACTTCTTGACTATTTGTGCTTTGGCTTGTGCACTCAAAGACATGTAATTTTATGCTCCTCAAACAAAATGAAAAAAATTGAAAATGAAGAATTGTGTTGTTATTCTTTATTCCAATATAAGATTAAAAGAGACGGTAAGCAAGATTTGTAAAGCTTATACTTACGAATTCTTTAACTGAAAATGAAAAAAGTGGTGTCGTGTATTTGATGATTTTAAAATCAGTCATTACTCAAAAAATTCGTATCGAAAATGTATTGTACGGTAAGTCATAGCTTTAAAGCGTAGGACTTTCTCATTTTTTAATTCGCATTAATTAATCGCCGGGGTGCTATACGACCATCATCTAACACATAACCAATTCCTATAAATGAGCCAAGGCGTGCCTTATTACCAACAAACAATTTTACCAAACCGCTGGTTGGAGCTTGTGGTAATTGTATCGCTTGCCCTTGTTGCACATAATAAGCGAGTTCCTCAGTTAACAACACATCAGTCCAATTGGACAAAGCAGTGTGCATTGGCAAAAGCAAACTATCTAAATTTTCAAAATCCGGTTGCTTTGTAAGCATTTCAAAAGTCAACATATTACAATAGTCGCCTACCCCAGTACGGTGCAAGGCACTGACATAAGCACCACAGCCTAATGCCTCACCAAAGTCTTCAGCCAAAGTACGAATATAAGTGCCTTTAGAACAATGTACTTTTACAGACAGGCGATTTTCAACCCACTGTTGAACGGACATAGCATAAATTGTTATAGAGCGGGCCGGGCGTTCTACAACTTTGCCCTGATGCGCTAATTTATAGAGAGCCTGTCCCTGCTGCTTAATCGCAGAATACATCGGAGGTATTTGTTGAATGGGACCAAGAAATGACTCCATTACTGCATTAATTTTACCGTTGGTAATGCCGATTAAAGGACGTGTTTGTTTAACAGAACCGGAAGCATCGCCAGTGGTAGTAGTTACACCAAGGGTAAATTCTGCTTGATAATGCTTATCAGCATTAAGTAAAAATCCCGATAACTTAGTTGCTTCACCTAAACAAATTGGTAATAAGCCGCTAGCAAGATTATCCAAACTGCCAGTATGCCCAGCCTTACGTGCTTGAAACAAACGTTTAACACGCTGCAAAGCCGCATTAGAGCTTATGCCAACTGGCTTATTAAGCAACAAAATACCATGCACGTTGCGCCCGGTTCGTTGTTTAGCCATATTTATCTATCTTTGCCCAGAAGTCACAGAATCAATTAATGCCGACATAAGGCTACCATATTCAACTGAATTATCATGTACGAACTGTAAACTGGGAGTCGTGCGCGTGGTTAAACGTTGGGATAAATAATGCCGTAATCGCCCCGATATTTTATTAAGATATTGAACCGAATGTTCAACATTAAAATTACCTCCAAGAATAGTCACATAAACACGCGCAGATTTCAAATCTGGTGAAATATCTACCCCCGAAACGGTTACCATTCCCAAATTGGGCGAACGATCTTCCCGGCGGATGATATCTGCTAACTCACGCCGAATTTGTGAACAAACACGTAGAGTACGACCAAATTCTTTCATCGGATGTTAAATCTCGCTAACAGTAAATAACGAATAACAAAATTAGTTAATAAATTCACAATTCACAATTAATCAAGCGTTCGGGCCACAGTAACCTTTTCATAAACCTCAATCTGATCGCCGGCTTTAACATCATTATAGTTTTTCACCCCAATACCACATTCAGTACCGGCTTTGACTGAAAAAACATCATCTTTAAAGCGACGTAGTGACTCCAAAACACCGTCAAAAATAACCACATTATCACGCAAAACACGGATGGGATTATCGCGTTTGACTATACCATCAACAACGAGACAACCAGCAATCGCACCTAATTTCGGAGAACGGAACACTTCGCGCACTTCTGCCAAACCAACTATTTCCTCTTTCACCTCTGGTGCTAACATACCACTAATCGCTTTTTTAATCTCGTCGATTGCTTCATAAATAACACTATAGTAATGCAAATCAACTTTTTCCTCGTTAATCAAGCGTTTAGCACCAGCATCAGCTCGAACATTAAAGCCTATCAAAATCGCATTTGAAGCAACCGCCAAATTCACATCCGACTCGTTAATGCCACCGACGGAGCTTGCAACAATGTGAACCTTTACCTCATCGCCAGAAAGTTTTGTCAAAGCATCATACAACGCCTCAGCCGAACCATTTACATCAGCTTTCAGCACCACATTGAGGGTGTTAACCTGCCCCGCCTGCATATGTGAAAACATATTTTCCAATCTAGCTGCCTGACTTTTAGCCAACCTGATTTCACGAAATTTACCTTGCCTAAATAAAGCAATTTCTCGCGCCTTGCGTTCTGAAGGAGCCACAATGGCTTCATCACCGGCATTGGGAACGCCCGATAATCCCAACACTTCAACTGGAATTGATGATCTTACCTCATTAATCGCTTTGCCATTTTCATCTAGCATTGCCCGTACACGACCAAACTCCTTGCCGGCTAATAATATATCACCTTTATGCAAAGTGCCACTTTGGACGAGTATAGTTGCCACCACCCCACGCCCCTTATCCAAGCATGATTCAATGACAACGCCGCTCGCACAACCATCTGCCACCGCCGTCAACTCCAAAACTTCCGCCTGCAACAAGATAGAATCCAACAAATTATCAATCCCCGAGCCGGTCTTTGCCGAGACATGCACAAACATAGTATCACCACCCCATTCCTCCGGGACAACCTCATGAGCCACCAATTCCTGTTTGACACGATCTGGATCAGCCCCATGCTTGTCAATTTTATTAATCGCAACAACCATTGGCACAGAAGCAGCCTTAGAATGCTGAATGGCTTCCAGAGTTTGTGGCATTACCCCATCATCAGCCGCAACTACCAATATCACAATATCGGTTACTTTTGCTCCTCGTGCCCGCATAGCTGTAAATGCAGCGTGTCCCGGAGTGTCTAAAAAACAAATAGTTCCTTTGGGGGTATCGACATGATAAGCACCAATATGCTGAGTAATCCCCCCCGCCTCAAAAGCCGCAACCTTAGTCACGCGAATATGGTCAAGTAAAGACGTTTTACCATGATCAACATGTCCCATAATCGTAACCACTGGAGCGCGAGCAACCGGTTTCCCAGCGCCAACTGTTTCATTCAATAAACTTTCTTCAAGTTCATTTTCTTTCAACAATTTCGGAATATGCCCCATTTCTTCGACAACAATATTGGCGGTTTCCTGATCAATCACCTGATTAATAGTCACCATTGTCCCCATTTTCATCATGGTTTTGATAACGGCGGCGGCTTTTACGGACATTTTTTGAGCCAGTTCAGCAACGGTGATGGTTTCTAGCAAAGGGACAGTATATACTTTCGGTACCAAAGGTTTTTGAAAACTACCATGTTGCGGAATCAGGTGCTCTTTGAGAGACCGCTTAGTTTTTTGGTAGACATTTTTAAGTTCATCATTACCTTGGAGCAATTCTAAGCGGTTATACTTGGCGGATTTGCGGCCCACACTTGACTTGCCATCTTGAGTTCGTTTAGTTAACCGATCCTTTTTGCCACCAGTACGTCTAATCGTTTTTTTACGCGATTTATCCGTATTCGTACTCCCCCTATCATGATGAGGTGTTGTGGTGCCTTGACGTTTATTACCAACCGTTGTACTTAATTGAGGTTTTTTATCTGACACCAAAGGATGACGTTTAATATCTTCGCCGGATCGTTTTGCTGGTCGCTCGGGCTCCGCCCCTGATTTTGCCCCACTGGTATTTGTTCCTTGTTGGTGCCTTCTAGGTTTGTCTTTACCGGTATCAAATTTAGCCGTGGTATTTTCTGTAGCTTGGCGTTTTTCGGCTTTAACATCTACCATTGTTGTCGGGTAACCGGATTTAGTCATAGTCTTTTCTGTGGTATGACGTTTTCTGGTTTGAACGCCCCCGGCATTGCTCGACTTGGCATCAGTGGCATCTGTCACCTTGGCATCTGTCGCCTTTTTCGCCGAACGTTTTTTAGTTTTTACGACCGCACTTATCTGTGATTTAGATTCAATAAAACCCTTCTGTTGGCGTTGTTTGGAATCCAATGCCGCCCGTGTTGTGGTTTGCTTCGCTGATTGACGTGGTTTTTCTTTAACTTTTGGCACCCCAGATTTAACGGCAGCTTTAGTGTTTTTGTTTGGACCGGCCGGCACCGTAGCTTCGCCCCCCCCCAATCTTACTAGTGGTGTCTGGGGTTGGGCTGTGGGTTCAGTTTCTCGAGCCGCCTTTGGTTGAGATAGTTGATGATTTTTACCGGATTGTTCCAACATCTTGTGCTGAGTTTCAACTTTACCACGCCTAACATAAGTGCGTTTTTTTCTCACTTCAACTGGCACTGTTTTAGCACGTCCCAAAGTACTTGGTACCCGGATTTCACTTCTGGTTTTACGTTTAAGGGTAATTTTTTTGGGTGTTGCTGACTTTTCATCAGTGTCTTTACCATGAAGATGACGCAAATGAGTTAACAACTGTAATTTTTCCTTATCATCAATCTTATCATTAGCATCTTTATTGGCACACAGCCCAGCATCGCCTAATTGCGTCAACAAACGTTCAATTGGGATCCCCACGACATCAGCAAATTGTCTTACGGTCACTTCAGCCATTATCAGTTATCAGTTATCAGTTAGAATTTTAGGTTAGAATTTATCAGTTTCAGTTTAAGATGTCAGTTATCAATCACTTAATTTACTTCACTGTCATTATGCGAATTAAGAGTTTTTAGGTGTAATTATGTATAAGCGATTAAAGCAGTTATTCAAAGTCATAACGGTAACTTTTAATTTTTATCCCTTAACTCTAACTGTGTACGGTAAACAATTGATTACTGATTACTGATTACTGAAACTAAGAGGCGCGTGCTGTCAGAATAAGTTGATTGGCATGCACTTCATCCATACCTTCAAGAGCCACCAATTCATCTAGCGATTGTTCGGCAAGTGAACCGAGATATTCGTAGGAGCGATTGGCAAGCACAAGTGCTAATTCATGACTCATACCGGCCTGAGGAGGCAAATCTTCGGCTTGGCCGGTTTCATTGCCTTCGTCTAGTGCCTGAGGAAGCAAACCTTGGGTCGATTCGACATCATCCACTTTTTCATAACCGTCCGTGAAACTGGTACGCAATTCTTTTACAAGGGCCTCATCAAAATCATCTTCTTCTGCCTGAGGACGCAAATCAACAGCCGGCTTTTGGGTATCAACGACTTTTTCTTCATTGGCAATTGCATGGGTAAGCAGTGCATCCTTAGCACGGGTTCGCAATTCTTTAATAATAGATTCATCAAAGTCATCAATTTCAAGAAATTCATTGAGCGGGATGTATGCCACTTCTTCAAGGGTAGAAAAACCTTTTTGTACGAGGACACTAGCTAGTCCTTCATCCACATCCAATTCATCGACGAAAATTTTCAGTATAGTAAGTACTTCATTATCATGTTTTTCCTCGGCCTGTGATTCAGTCATCACATTTAATGTCCACTCAGTTAATTGACTTGCAAGACGCACATTTTGCCCATTGCGTCCTATAGCTTGAGACAATTGTGCGGAGCGCACCGCAACATCCATGCTGTGAGTTTCCTCATCAATTACGATAGACACCACTTCCGCTGGTGACATGGCATTCATCACAAATTGTGCGGGATTTTCATCCCACACAATAATATCAACTCGTTCACCAGCGAGTTCATTGCTAATCGCCTGTACCCGTGAGCCACGCATCCCAACACACGCACCGACGGGATCAATACGGGGATCTTTGGTTTTTACCGCAATTTTAGAACGTAACCCAGGATCGCGTGCTGCTCCAAGTATTTCTATAAAATGTTCCCCTATTTCCGGTACTTCCATAACAAATAATTTAATCAATAATTCTGGTGCGGTGCGGCTCAGAAATAATTGTGGCCCCCGTGATTCAGCACGGACATTTTGCAAATAACCACGCAAACGATCACCAAGACGTACTCCCTCGCGAGGAATCATTTCGGAGCGAGCGATAAGTGCTTCAGCATTACCCCCTAAATCAAGGATGACATTGCCATGTTCTATGCGCTTGACGATCCCACTTACCAAATCACCTTGTCGGTCTTTGTAAGCCTCAACGATTTGTGCCCGTTCTGCCTCGCGGATTTTTTGGACTATCACTTGCTTGGCAGTCTGGGCTCCAATTCGATCAAACCCAACTGATTTAATGGGTTTTTCTAACCACGCGCCAAAACCAAGCTCCGGATTTTGTTGTATCGCTTCTTTGAGACCAATCTGGATATCTGGTGATTCTACCGGATCGTCATTAACCACTTGCCAGCGACGAAAGGCTCTATAGTCACCAGAGTGCCGATCAATGTGTACACGCACCTCAATTTCGTTCATGTAATGTTTTTTAGTCGCACTCGCGATTGCACATTCTAATGCATCGAAAATAACCTCCTTACTTACGCCTTTTTCGTTAGATACTGCATCTACAACCAAGAGAATTTCTTTATTCTTCATTGTTACCACCTCTTCGATTATTTTTAATTCATCATAAAGTGGTTATTATTAATTCATCATAAAGTGGTTATTCAGGCACAAGATGTGCCTTGTCTATTTTTTCATAAGGTAGGCTATATTCGGTGCCAGAAACTACCACTATCACGTTATGGTCTTGTACTCGTTGCAACCAACCAGTAAAATTGCGGCGTGCATCAATTGGTTGAGTTAAGCGCACTGTCATTTTATGACCTACAAAGCGTATAAAGTGGTCTAATGTAAACAATGGCCTATCCAAACCGGGGGAAGAAACCTCTAAAGTATAATGACCCCGTATTGGATCGGTAACATCTAATACTCCACTCACTTGATAACTGACTCGTTCACAATCACTCAAGCTAATCCCTTCTTTCTGGTCAATATATACGCGCACGAGTATGTTATGTCCCCCCGACGATTTGTGGTCCACTCCCACTAATTCATAACCTAATGCCATAACAACGGGGGCTAGTAATTGTTGTAACTCTTTGTCTAACAAAATATTATTATTTATTTCAAATATTTAAATTATTCTAAACTAATCATTAAACTTCACAATAAAAAAGTGGGCACAAGGCCCACTTTCTTAAAACCATTAATGGTTTATCAATTAAGCTTTTATCGCGTATTGGAACGATGCCAAAAATAGTATTAATATATAGTGTACCTTCATTCATTGTAAACAAAACGTTACGTTTGGGTTTTTTGAGCGATACAACGTTCACGCAAACCCCAAACAGCGATTGAACAATGAATGAAGGAAAAAACCAAATTTTCTTTGTCTAATTTTGGTTTTTATATACATAGCGTAAGTCATTTGTTGCAATGTTCCCTAAACTACTCGCGTGCCGAAAAATAGAACATGTAGGTAATTTTGACCAAAAAAATTTTCATTAACAACTGAATTATTGACATGCGTAATGAGGCACTTAAAGCCCGGTGTAGTTTCAGCTTAAAAACTTAATGTGGTTTTATCCAATTAACAATTTAAGAACCAACTCCCTTTTTTCTAAGGCTCTAGGGAATGAGAAATCAATACCCAAAACTAAACCGGCATCGATAAGACTTGGCAGGTAAAATGTAAGTTATTAAAGCCTCATTCCTAACCACAAACCTTTTGTGATGTTATCCTTGAAAACATTCAAGTATTGAGTTAATTTGGCATCACCGTTGGGAATCGTACACATCTAATCAAGACATGTCAACAATTACCAATTTCTTTGCGGCAATTTATTAGGATTATAATAACCGGATTAGTTTAAAAACTCAATTGGGCTTTTTCCCCGCTGAGGTTCTATTAACTATAAACAATAATGTCAACACTTATCAATATTTGTCATTTAACTATTATTAATAATTAACGCACAAAGTACCGAAGCAGATGAATCCTAACCTTCAATTGCTACAACCCTATCCCTTTGAAAAATTAAGGAAACTCAAACAAGACTGTGTGCCACCCCACACCTTCACACGATCAATCTTTCCATAGGCGAACCACAACATGCGACACCGGGCTTGATAGTCAACACTATGAGTACAGCAATAGGATATGGGCTCGGTAAATATCCAATCACGGGGGCGACAAATTCTCGCTCCCAAATAGAAGGTTTGGTCAAGCCGACGCTTTCAACTCCCTTTTGATACTATTAATCCCAATAAACACATTTTACCGGTCAATGGTACTCGTGAGGCTCTGTTTGCTTTTGCACAGTGCCTGGTTGACACGCGAGCCTCTAAGCCTCTAGTATTAATTCCTAGTCTGTTCTATCAAATTTATGAGGGTGCGGCTAGACTAGCTGGGGCACAGCCTTGGTTTATTAATTGTTTAGAGCGAACTGCCTTTGCTACCCGATTTTACCACTATCCCCGCTGAGATTTGGACACGTTGCCAATTATTGATTGTATATTTGTTCACCAAATAATCCTTGTGGCACAGTGCTTGACATAGCAACAATGCAAAGCTTGATTAAATATGCTGATAGATATGATTTTATCATAGCTGCTGACGATTGATTGTGTTATGGGGAAATTTATGCGGATGAAAGGCGGCCTCCAGTGGGATTGTTACAAGCGTGCGTGGCTTATGGCCGATGGAAGGCGGTGTGTAGTTTTTCACAGCCTTTCTAAACGTTCCAATGCCAAGCTTACGTTGGGGATTTGTGGCTTGCGACGCTGATATTATGCACCAATTTTTACTCGACCTTATCATGGTTGTGCCATGCCAGAGGCCGTACAAATTGCGAGTGCCGTTGGGAAGATGAAAACCATGTTGTTACCAATCGTGCCTTATACAGGGAAAAATTATGATGCCGTGAAGAAAATTCTGGCACCAAAAATGTCCATTACTCGCCCTCCTGCTAGTTTCTACTTGTGGCCTCAATCCCCAATTGCTGATGACCAATTTGCCCAGGAATTATTTGCCCAGCAAAATGTCACGGTATTACCGGGCAGTTTTTTATCGCGTACTTTCCATGACGTGAACGACAAAATCGTATTCGGATGGCTTTGGTTGCGCCACTAAAAGAATGTGTTGAAGCCGCAAAGCGTATGCGTACTTTCTTATGAACTCTTTAGAAGGGGGAGAGGGAAAAAGAGGAAACAGTATAAGGGGAAAACGGAGTATAATTATGAGAAGTAGTAGTAAGGAATGAGAATTCAATAATACCCGAAACTAAACCTGCCAAGTTTTAAAGACCTAACCGGTTTGGCTTAAAAGTTTCTCAAGTTATAGCTCATTCCTAAATGAATTTACACAACGGTTTTATACTGAACATCCTTCAAATTTGTGAAAATATAAAAGTGAAAATATAAGAATGGCTCACAGAAAAAACCAGCCGGATTATTCATTTACAAATCCTCATCCTCAGAAAAAACCAGCGGATTATTCATTCACCATTCACCATTCACCATTCACCATTATTATATAGTTAATGAATAACTTACAAACTATTATCGAACCAGCCTTTGAAAATCGTGCTGCTCTCAATTCACATAATGTTAGTGTTGAAATTAAAGATGCTGTTACTGAAACGCTTAATTTACTTGATCAGGGTATTTTACGTGTTGCTGCAATCCAACCAGATAAATGGGTTGTCAACCAATGGGTAAAAAAAGCAGTATTATTATCGTTTCGCTTGGAAGAAAATTACCTTATCAAAGGTGGTTTTACTAATTACTTTGACAAAGTTCCGTCTAAATTTGCCGATGTTAGCTGGCGTGATTTTCAAACGTCAGGGGTGCGTGTGGTGCCGCCGGCCACTGTGCGTAAAGGGGCCTACATTGCCCCCGGTGTCGTGTTGATGCCTTCCTATGTCAATATTGGAGCTTATGTAGACAGTGGCACTATGGTAGACACATGGGCAACTGTCGGCTCCTGTGCCCAAATTGGCAAAAATGTACACTTATCCGGTGGGGTTGGGATCGGCGGGGTTTTAGAACCCATACAAGCTGGCCCGACGATTATTGAAGACAATTGTTTTATTGGTGCCCGTTCCGAAATTGTTGAAGGTGTCATTGTAGGATGTGGCTCAGTCATTTCTATGGGTGTGTATATTGGACAAAGCACTAAAATCTATAATCGCAACACCGGGGAAGTGAGTTATGGTTATATTCCACCCGGCTCAGTAGTAGTATCCGGTAACTTGCCATCCAAGGATGGCAAATATTCTCTTTATTGTGCGGTTATTGTGAAGCAGGTGGACGAAAAAACACGGGGAAAGGTTGGTTTGAATGAATTGTTGCGGGATATTTAGCAATCTACTTGTCTCGTGAGTTCTTTGTTTACGAAAATTAATACGTTTACTGACGGGGCCAGCTCCGCGATACAACGTTCACGCAAACACCAAACGGCAAAGAATTCAATAAAACAGCAAACCTGCTATACTGCACACGGTCATAATTTAAATTTTTTTCAATATTAAATGTCGGGTTACGTTATCTCGCGGTGCTCAATAAGCTAACCCGACCTACCCAGAAAAAAGTTTAGTTTGTTACCATGTTGAATATAGGTCTTTAAGACCTAGCAAGTTTGAATCAACGATAACGATAATACTTATTGGGATTATACAAAAAGTAAACATCTAATGGGTTGAGGCGCGGTAATTCAACATAGCGTTTACCTTGTGAATCAACCTTCTCATTACGAATTGCCGCCCTTGCTGTGGTAAATCCTTTTTCTTCATTTTTGTCGGTTGCAGGATACGTGGTAAAAGAGCTATCTCTTATATCTTTGACAACTTTGTTCACCCATTTGAGGTTGGTAGCATTGTCTGCAAATTCGAGCCAATCTCCTAATGAGTTTTTTTCATACATCTTTTTGACAAATTCTTCCATAGTGATCCCCATCTTTTGTGCAACTGGATGTAAGATACGCCTAGTCCATTCATTCGTTATTTCCATCTGTTCTGCTATCTCCCTCTGATTACCAAAAGCGAAGGTAAAAATTTGATGCTGGATAATCAGTGCGTTGGGATAAGAATAAGAATGCTCAGCTAAAGCTGTAATCACAGCTGCCATACTGGCGGCAAAGGTTTTAACTACAACATATACTGGTGCGCGGCTGGCATGTATTGCTTCAAGAATTTTAGCCCCTTCCAACACCGAGCCACCAAAACAAGTATCTATCACCAAAAAAATCGGGTACTCAGTACTTTTATTATTGTAGTAATGAATACGTTCATTGACGTACTTTGCGGTTCCCCAAAAAATTACGATATCAAGTTCTATTTTTCTATCGCTGATAATTAAGTGGTCATCAACAAACGGGTTAATTAAATACTCTTTGGGTTTGTTAACTTCATTTTCCCACTTTTTTTGCTGTTCTCTGATGTTGATTTTTTGAGCCAATTCATCAGCTTTAAGCGATGCTTGAGCGCGTTTCAGCTCAACCTTACTCGTTTCAGCAGTCAATTTTGCCATATCCAATTGAAGTTTCAGTGCTTCTGGTTTGTGTTTCTCTTCAGCAATCGCATTTTGCAAGGCAAGTTGCTCTCGTTCAATGTTAAACTTGGCAAGCAATTTCTTCTTCTCTTGCTCATGGTGTTCATTTTCAAGTGCTAAGCGGACTTTTATAGCTTCCAAATCGGCTAAAAGTTGTTTTTGCCG
>Ga0233404_10000385_pt1 | contig 12079 bp, 10 predicted proteins | sample Na_oxic_2_MG_FD_179861 | JGI IMG/M metagenome (GOLD analysis project Ga0233404, IMG submission 179861) | Seawater microbial communities from Saanich Inlet, British Columbia, Canada - Na_oxic_2_MG | ecosystem: Environmental > Aquatic > Marine > Inlet | place: Canada: British Columbia | collected...
CGAATTTGTTGTGGTACAAGGAATACCATAGTTGGAGAATGTACTGCTATGGTTTCACCACCACCATCACCCAAATCAAGCGGCTCTGCTTTTCCGGTGACAAGGAGAACAATTGCTCGCCGGATGTTGACTTGATTCATTGGCAGGTAACTTTTGGAAAACACTGCCACCGATTGCTTTAATAGTAATGCGTTTTTAGTCACAACTGGTTTCCTTTTGAGCCTTGGAACTACAAGGATTGTTTATAATAAAGGATTAAACCAAAATATTTCAATTACATTAAATGATCATCTTATTCTTTATTATAGGCAGTCATTGTAGTTCTTGTATTTTTGAAAATTGTCAACTACTTTTTATCGGGTGTCAGATTTATTACACTTAAGGTTTGTTGAAAAAGATTCGCAAATTATAATGAATTTAAATATTTAAGCAATAACCCCTCGAAAAAATTTAACGTTTTCAAGAAATAAAAAAGTTCTATGACAAAAACTCTGCGATTTTTTTTACCACTACTGATTTTAGCGATTGGTGCTTGGGGTTTTTGGCAGATGTATAAAACCAAACCCAATCGTCCACCGATTACTACTTCGGAACCGGCTTGGGTTGTAAGTGTTGTACCAGTGACCCCAGCCACCTTATCACCAACGGTTACTTTATATGGACGGCTCGAATCAACAAGAACTACAACACTACGCGCCCCAACACAATCGTCCAATCTAAATACCGAAGTGGTAAAAGTCGCTGTACTTGAAGGGAAAAAAGTCAAAAAAGGGGATATCTTGATACGTTTAGAAGATGAGGATAGCACTCTTAACCTAAAATTTAGCTTGGCTGATATTGCAGAAGTTGAAGCGCAAATTACTCTTGAAAGGCAACGTCATGCTAATAATCTCACTGCCATTGCCCATGAAAAAACTTTACTCCGGTTGACGCAAAAATCTTTTGAACGTTACAAAAGGCTTAAAAAACAAAGAGTAAGTTCCCAATCATCTTTAGATGAAGCGCAACAAGCAGTTGAACGCCAAGCATTGACAATTGTGCAACGACGCTTAGACATAAAAAATCACCCGGCTCGTTTAACGCAATTACAGGCGAAACGTACCCGCGCTTTGGCGCAACATGAGATTGCTCGTTTAGAATTAGCACGTACTAAAATAACAGCTCCTTTTACTGGCATAATTACTGAGGTTTTTGTTGCCATTGGGGAGAGAGTGCGTAGTGGAGATAATTTGTTATCAATGTATGACAACGCAATTTTAGAAGTGCGAGCCCAAATCCCCACCAGTTATCAAGACATCATCCTTGATTCTTTAGCAATCGGACGTAAATTGCGAGCTTATGCATTAGTAAATAAAAAGCCGGTGCTCATGCAACTTGAAAGAGTATCTGGAAAAATTAACCCGGACAGTGGGGGCATTGATGGTTTATTTAGGGTAAAAAAAGGCGGGAGCTTATTGCGTTTAGGACAATTTCTCAGCCTTTATTTGAATTTACCTAAACAAGCCGGCGTTGTCGCGTTACCTTATGAAGCCATTTACGGGACAAATCGTATTTATAAGCTTGTGGATAAACGTATGAAAAGGTTGACAGTTGAAAGGGTTGGAGAGCAAATTCTATCTTCTGGAAAATCACAACTTTTGGTTCGCAGTCCAGCATTACAGAAGGGCTCGCAAGTAATAATTACCCAACTACCTAATGCTATGGATGGGCTTAAAGTTCAGCTCACGAACGAAAAATAACTTCACAAAAAACCTCCGATGTTTCCAAAACTCGGAGGTTTTATTAAGATTGAGCAATGGCGTTGAATTACCAATTACCTTACTTGCTTTTGTACCTTTTATGACAAGCTTTACAGGTTTTGGCAGTGTCCCCAAACTGAGATCTAACCTCTTTTAAGGCAGTAGCAGTTTTCGCAACCTTAGCCAATTCAGTAGCTTCTTTCTCGAAGTTTGCCATTTTTGCCTTGAAATTATGCCAGTTATCAGAAATGGTTGGCTTAGCATCTGTATCACCCTTATAAGAGCCGGATACGAAGCCTTCTAAGGGCAACTTACTTAAAAACGCCAAATTCTCAGCTCTTTTAGCAAAGGCTTGTGCATCAAATGGCATTTTACCCTTCACCATCGTGCCCATTGGCTTCATATTCCAAACAATAGTTTTCATTACAGCTTGGCGGTATTCAATAGCATCTTCTGGCTCAACCGCATTGACAACCATGCTCATACTGAAAAGCAAAACACCTGCTACACTAACAGAGAATAATTTTTTCATCATTTACCTCCAAAATTAAGGAACGTGCATGAAATAATTTCCACAATGGAAAATCAAACCTGCTAGGTTTTAAAAACCTAGCAGGTTTAGTTGTCGATTTTATTTCATGCGCATTCCTAATCTTAAAACGAACTTAACGAACATAATCACTACTGGCATAGCCAACTTTGCCATTGTTAAGTATGACTTTGTCCCATCCATCACTACTGTCTACGATATTTAGTGCGGAACCTTTAGCAGCTTTACCAATCACTTCTTTTTCTTGACTTGGTCCAGATCGAATATTAAGTGGCCCTCGCTTGGTTGTGACAATAACACATAGGACAGCTTTCTTAGGCGTTAATTCCATAATGTAATCCATTCTGCCATATCCAACGTCACCATTATTGAGTTTAACTTTACCCCATGTATAATCATGACTATCATGAGTACTTAAAATGCGGAGAGCAGAGTCAGTGGCTGCTTTTCCAATCACTTTTGCAGTCTGACTTGGACTTTTACGAATGTTAAGTGGATCTTGCTTGGTTATGACAATACCACAACTTTCCGGATATGACGTTGGTTTTGCGGTATAATTCACACCATCTTTGATGTAATCCACACTGCCATACCCAACGTCGCCATTGTTTAGTTTGACTTTGTACCATGTACCATGAGTACTTAAAATGCGAAGAGCAGAGCCATTGGCTGCCTTTGCAATCACTGTCGCTGTTTGACTTGAGCTTTTACGAATGTTAAGCGGATCCCGTTTGGTTGTGACAATACCGCAACCTTCTTGGCTCGTTGATTTTCTGATGTAGTCCACACTACCATATCCAACTTTGTCATCGTTGAGTCTGACTTTGTACCATGTACCATGAGTGCTTAAAATACTAAGAGCAGACCCACTTGCGGCTTTTGCAATCACTGTTGCAGTTTGACTTGAACTTTCACGAATGTTAAGCGGATCCCGTTCGGTTGTGACAACACCACAAGCCTCTGCAAAGGCCGGCATCGTTACCAAACTAGCTATTAAAAACACTGCCGATTGTAATAATCCCTTCAAAATTTTATACATAAATCTTAATTTCTCTCGTTATAAATGGTTATTTGAGGAACTTAGTGTTCAAGTTATACTCAGCGCGTTTACAAATTTAACTTTTACGAAAAAGGCTGGTGGGCTACATAAACGTTTAATATTATGCCCGCGTGTAGTATACTATAAGCAACTTGATCTTCGCATGATACATCCATAAAACAACCTTGTCAAGCATTAAGGTTCAATGTATCTATAGAAGGATTATATTTATGCCATTCAGTAAGTTGCTGATATTGATGAGCAACATTCAGTAATCGAGCCTCTTCTAAATAATTGCCAATCAATTGCAATCCAACCGGACGTTGATCCACAAAGCCTGCCGGTATGGATAAACCCGGCAGTCCGGCTAGATTAACCGATATGGTATAAATATCGGATAAATACATGGTTATGGGATCATCGACTCTTTCCCCAATTTTAAAAGCGGTTGTGGGTGAAGTTGGTCCCAAAATGACATCAACCCGTTTAAAAGCCTCTGTGAAATCATTACTTATTAAACGACGAACTTGTTGTGCCTTGAGATAATATGCATCATAATAACCCGCCGAGAGAGCATAAGTGCCTATCATGATTCGGCGTTTGACTTCCTCGCCAAAACCTTCGCCCCGTGTTCGCTTATATAAATCAATCAAATCACGAGGATTGTCACAACGATAACCAAAACGCACCCCATCATAGCGCGATAAATTAGATGAGCATTCTGCTGGTGCAATGATATAATAAGCCGGCACGGCTAGAGACATGTTAGGCAAATTGATTTCATGAACGGTTACACCCGCTTGTACCAATTCTTTTATCGCTACATCTAACACCTTGCCCACCTCAGCATCTAAGCCGTCACCAAAATACTCAAAAGGTAAGCCAATTTTTAAGCCTTTAATGCTATCGGTTAAAGTGGTAGTGTAGTCTCGCGGCTCCTGATTTATCGAAGTTGAATCACGTTCATCAAAGCCGGCCATTATATTTAAGAGCAACGCCGCGTCTTCGGCAGAATGTCCCATTGGCCCACCTTGGTCTAAACTGGACGCGAAAGCAATCATGCCATAACGTGATACCAAACCATAAGTCGGTTTTAAACCAGTTATGCCACATAATGCTGCTGGTTGGCGAATCGAGCCACCGGTATCAGTGCCCGTTGCAACCGGAGTTAAACCGGCAGCGACGGCACAAGCTCCGCCACCGGATGAGCCACCGGGTACGGTTTGCGTATCCCAAGGATTTTTCACCGGGCCATAAAAACTGGTTTCATTTGATGAACCCATAGCAAATTCGTCCATATTGGTTTTGCCCAACATTACCATACCGGCCGCCTGACATTTTTCGACCACGGTAGCACTGTAGGGGGCAATAAAGTTGTCCAACATTTTGGAACCACACGAAGTTTTAACTCCTTCGGTACAAAAAAGGTCTTTATGAGCTAGGGGAATTCCGGTTAGTGGCCCGGCATTACCAGATTGCAAACGATCATCCGCTTGTGCGGCAAGGGCTAGTGCCAAATCAGCAGTAACGGTAATAAAACTATTAAGATGTGGGTTATAGCGTTCAATCCGCTCCAAAAAATAACGTGTCAATTCAACACTTGAAAAGTCACGCTGATGTAAAGCACGAGAAAGTTCTGTAAGCGTTTTCTTATGCATGTTCAGTTTTAATTATTAATTATAGATTGTAAATTATGAATTATGAATTGTAAGCTAATTATTCAATAACCTTAGGGACTAAATATAAACCGTCTTCAACTTGGTTTGCTATGGTTTGAAAATGGTCGCGTTGATTAGTTTCTGATACAACATCGGGGCGTAACCGTGCTTCGGCATCAAGGGGATGTGCCATTTCCATTATAGAACTGGTATCTACATTATTCATCTGTTCAACAAAGGTTAAAATATCGGACAAATGACGTGTGTATAGTGAAATGTCTAGTTCACTTAAATCGATACGGGCTAAGTTGGCAATTTTTTCGACATTGATTGTAGGTGTTGACATTATGATTGATATTTATCTGTTCCTTATTGTTGACAAAAACCGACGAGATGTTCAATACCTTGTAGATTTACACCGGTTTTTAGAGCAGCACTATTTTATGAACACTTGCCCAAATTAGGCTGGCTTGGTAGAGTAGTTTCTGTCGATTGTGAAATGTAAACATACTATATAGCAAATGCGTTATTACAGATAATGAAATTATCTATAAGTAATAAATTATTAATAATAAAGTTTTTCCGATAATTCGGTTCATAAGAATCCGTTATTTTTAGTATTTCGTGAAAATTCTTGGCACTTATAAATTAGTAACTAATAATTGAAACTCTTGAAAAACTTAAGTATATCTTATTTCACATATTTATCATAGGTTGACTGTATTCCATGTTCAAACAAGTACGAGGACTTTTTTCAAACGATCTTTCTATTGATTTAGGCACTGCTAATACGCTGATTTATGTACGGGGAAAAGGAATTGTCCTTGACGAACCCTCCGTAGTAGCAATCCGACAACGTGATGCGAGTGGCGGTGTTGGTGCCAAAAGCATTGTTGCCGTAGGTGCTGATGCCAAACTTATGTTGGGTCGTACCCCCGGTCACATTTCGGCGATACGCCCCATGAAAGATGGTGTTATTGCGGACTTTACGATTACTGAAAAAATGCTACAGTATTTCATTCATAAAGTCCATGAAAATAAATTTTTGCATCCATCGCCACGGGTACTGATATGCGTGCCATGTGGCTCAACCCAAGTTGAACGTCGCGCCATTCGAGAATCAGCAGCCGGAGCCGGGGCACGAGAAGTTTATTTGATTGAAGAACCAATGGCAGCTGCAATCGGTGCCGGTATGCCAGTTAGTGAAGCTACGGGATCAATGGTACTTGATATTGGTGGTGGGACAACCGAAGTCGGCATTCTGTCCCTTAATGGCATTGTTTACTACGCCTCTATCCGTACTGGCGGTGACCGTTTTGATGAGGCGATTATTGCTTATGTACGTCGTCACTATAGCACCTTAATTGGTGAAGCTACGGCGGAACGTGTTAAACACGAAATTGGTTCCGCTTTTGCGGGTAGAGATTTATATGAAACTCATGTACGAGGACGCAACTTAGCTGAAGGAATTCCTCGTGGTATCACCCTCAATAGCAATGAAGTACTTGAAGCTTTACAAGAACCATTAGCGAGTATTGTTAGCACCGTAAAAACGGCTTTAGAGAAAATTCCGCCGGAGTTAGGCTCTGACGTTGCCGAAAAAGGTATTGTTTTAACTGGAGGAGGCGCATTGCTGAGAGGGCTTGATTATTTACTCCAAGAAGAAACTAGATTACCAGTAATTGTGGCAGATGATCCGTTAACGTGTGTGGCTCGTGGCGGTGGTAGGGCCTTAGAAATGATTGAGGAACATGGTCCTGAGGTTTTTGCCTTAGAAGGTACTTCATCTTAACAATGAGATCTTCGCTTATTATGGGGCGAACACTTATTTTGCGGACATTCGCGTTTCTTTTCGCCGCAATTTTTTTAATGCTCATAGATCACCGTTCAGATTATTTGCAAACGGTGCGAGCCCATCTATTGGCTTTAGTTTACCCCATTCAATATATGGTTGATTTGCCGGTGACAGTGGGTCAATGGTTATCGGCAAGTGCCAGTAGCCGCCAACAATTGCTTAAAAAAAATGCCGAGTATCGTAATGAAAACCTGCTTTTGCGCGGGACTTTGCAAAAATTTGAAGACTTAAAAAGTGAAAATGAGCGTTTGCGACGGTTACTTAATTCTTCGAAAAATAGCAAGGAACGGGTACAAGTTGCCGAAATCTTAGCGGTTAATTTAAATCATTTAGAACGTAAAATATTAATTAATAAAGGACAAAAAGATGGCGTATTCATTAATCAACCGGTAATAGATGCTCAAGGTGTAATGGGACAGGTAATTCGGGTGGGGCTATTTTCTAGCATCGTTATGCTGATTACGGATCCTGACCACGAATTGCCAGTGGAAGTGGTACGGACAACGTTGCGTACAGTTGCCAAAGGGATGGGTACAATCAATCGCCTTTCTTTATTGTATTTATCCAATACTGGTCTTAATACCGGGATTAAAGTGGGTGATTTAATTGTTACCTCGGGTTTCGGGCAAAAATTTCCCAAAGGCTATCCGGTAGGTACGGTAATTGAAGTTAATCCGGATATAGGCAAACCTTATGCACAAGTGCAAGCTTTTCCAAGAGCCGCTTTAGAACACAATCGCGAGGTTTTGTTGGTATGGAATAATGTGGCTCGTTCAAAATGAGGATACACAAACTAAAATTTGTTCGCTACTTAAAATTGATGCTTGAAAAAAATGAATTTAGAACGACATCGTGGTAGCTGGGTTATTTTTCTCAGTTTTATTTTTAGCTTTATGTTAGCTATCATGCCAATACCAGTTTGGGCAACCGCTTGGCGACCGGATTGGGTAGCCTTGGTTTTAATATTCTGGTGTATAACTATTCCACAACGAGTGGGCATAGCAACCGCCGGATTGGTTGGGATTATCCTTGATGTGTTAAAAGATATGTTATTAGGACAACATGCGTTTAGTCTCTGTCTTATCGCTTTTTTTACCATAAAACTGCATCTAAGAATGCGCCTATTCCCGAAATGGCAACAAGCAATGCTGGTATTTGGGTTCATAGTAATAAGCCAGTTGTTGGCTATCTGGATACACAGTCTTTTTGGTCTCCCAACTATGGACGTTTCGATTCTATACTCTGCCTTTACCAGTATGTTACTTTGGCCTTGGATGTTTATAATCTTGCGTGATTTGCAATCCACTTATAAGGTTCTTTGAAAAGTTGTGGGTTGCAAACCCTTTTCACTTTGATTCCATTCACAATTCACAATTCACATGTATTCAACCAGATTAATACTCAAAAATACTGTCCATGAGAATAAAATTTTCTACAACCGCATAGTAATAGCATGGTTTATGATGTTAGGATTTTTATTGCTAATTGTCATACGTCTCTTTTTTTTACAAGTGATTAATCATGATCGTTATACCACTTTATCAGAACAAAATCGTATCAAAGTTTTACCTCTTCCCCCCACTCGTGGCTTGATTTATGACCGTAACGGTGTCTTACTGGCTGGTAATAACGTATCTTATAGTTTGGAAGTGATCCCAGAAAAGGTTAAAAATCTTGATTTAATGCTAAAAAAAATTAGCCAAATTATTACCATAGAGGACTCTGAGATTGCCCTTTTTAAAAAGAAGTTGAAGCAAAGTCGTTATTCCAACTCAATTCCCTTACGTTATCGACTTACCGAGGATGAGGTTGCCCGCCTTTCTGTTCAACGTCATCATTTTTCAAGTATTGAAATTAAGAGCAATCTTACCCGTTATTACCCCCTTGGTGCCACCGGTGTCCATGCAATCGGTTATGTGGGAAGAATAAATGAACGTGAACTCGAAATTATAGATAAGTCAAATTATATGGGCAGCAATTATATGGGCAAAGTTGGCATAGAAAAATTCTACGAAAAAGAATTACATGGCAAAACTGGCTTTCAACATGCTGAAGTCAACGTCCAAGGGCGCATTGTCCGCATCTTAGAACGCCGTCCCCCGGTTCCAGGTAAAAATCTCTATCTCAATATAGATATTTCTTTTCAAAAGTATGCTGAGCAAACTGTAGCCAAGCACCGTGCTGCCGTGGTTGCCATTGAACCGGATAGTGGTGCCGTACTTGCCCTCGTCAGTATGCCCCATTATGATCCCAACCTTTTTGTTAAAGGTATTGATGTTAAGACTTATTATGAACTACGTGATTCCCCAAACCGTCCCCTCATTAACCGTGCTATACGCGGGCAATATCCCCCCGGTTCAACGATTAAGGCTTTTGTCGGTTTGGCCGGTTTGGAATATGGAGTAAGAATGCCACGTAGTCGGACTTGGTGCCGGGGTTGGTACAGTCTCAAGGGTCAAAAACACCGTTACCGTGATTGGAAAAAAAGTGGCCATGGCAGTATGAATCTACACTCTGCTTTAGAACAATCTTGCGATGTCTATTTTTATTCTCTTGCCCATGACTTAGGTATAAATCGCCTACATTCCTTTATGAATAGATTTGGTTTTGGCAAAAGAACCGGTATAGACCTAACTGGCGAAAAGGGTGGCTTGATGCCGTCAAGGGAATGGAAACAGCGACTACGTAACAAACGTTGGTATCCGGGAGAAACAATTATTACTGGGATTGGACAAGGTTTTATGTTAGCCACTCCCTTGCAATTGGCGGTTGCTACTGCTACATTAAGCAATCGTGGTAAATTTATGCAGCCTCGCGTTGCTTTTGTAATGGATGATGCTAGAATCAATGAAATGACCCCAATTTCAAGTGTGCAATCTACCATACCCCTTAAACAGGGAGGCTATTGGAATACTGCGATTGGAGGAATGAAAGCCGTAGTACATGGACGTAGAGGCACTGCTAAAAAAGTTGGTCGTCGCTCTCGCTATCGTTTTGCCGGTAAAACCGGCACGGCGCAAGTCATCACCATCAAACAATCGGAAAGTTATAATGCTAGGAAACTTGCGAAAAAATTCCATGATCACGCTTTGTTTGTAGCATTTGCACCTTTGAAAAATCCACGCATTGCGGTTGCGGTGATTGTAGAAAATGGGGGCGGTGGCAGTAAAACAGCGGCACCTATTGCTAAGAGGGTAATGGACTATTATCTATTATCGATCCCATCTTTACGTTTAGCTACAACTTCTAAATAATGCTTTACCCGTAAACCTACGATATCTTCTAGTTCGTAGGTTTTCGCAAGTTCTAACACACGATTTGAAAACTTTCAAACCGCAACGTCATAATCAAAATGCAAAGTACTTGGAATAACAACCCTTTTTTACACTTAGACAAACCTTTGCTTATAGGTATACTACTCTTATCTGGCATGGGGTTAATTGTCCTATATAGTGCCGGTGATCAAAACTTTGATTTGATTGTTCGCCAAATTTTACGTCTCTTGACCGGATTTGGCATCATGCTAGTGCTGGCCCAAATTAGCATTCAACATATTGTACGGTGGATTCCTTGGCTATATTTGACCGGTATTATCTTGTTGGTGTTAGTGCTTGTTATAGGGGAATTTAGTAAAGGTTCCCAACGCTGGCTCAATCTTGGCTTATTTCGCTTTCAGCCTTCGGAAATGATGAAGTTGATTGTACCCATGATGGTAACGTGGTATTTAGCTGATCGGCATTTACCACCCAGTTATGGACGTTTATTGTCGGCTGCCGTAATCATTGCAATACCGGCACTGTTAGTTGCAAAAGAACCGGATTTAGGAACGGCTTTGTTGATTGGCTCGTCTGGGGTATTTGTATTACTACTAGCTGGCCTTAGTTGGCGTTTTGTATCTGGGTTTGTCGCTACCGGTATTTTATGTACACCGATATTATGGTATCTGATGCATCCATATCAAAAAGAACGAGTACTTACTCTTTTAAACCCCGAAAAAAACCCATTAGGAGCCGGGTATCATATTATTCAATCCAAAATCGCTATAGGTTCCGGAGGATTAGATGGAAAAGGGTGGCTTAATGGTACTCAATCGCATTTACAGTTTTTACCGGAACGTACCACCGATTTTATTTTTGCGGTTTACAGCGAAGAATTTGGTTTATTGGGGGTGTTAGTATTGTTGGGCATTTATTTTTTTATTTTGTCCCGTGGTATGGTCATTGCCCTACAAGCACAAGATACCTTTACCCGTCTCTTAGCCGGCAGTTTGGTGCTGACTTTTTTCGTGTATATATTCGTGAACATGGGCATGGTTTCTGGTATATTACCGGTAGTGGGCCTTCCCCTTCCGCTTATCAGTTATGGTGGAACCTCAATAGTAACATTGATGGCTGGCTTTGGATTGCTCATGGCAATTCATACTCACCGGCGGTTATTGTCTAATTAGGTAACTCCAAAAAATTAATATACCACCACCGGGCAACCACAAGGGATTGTCCCTACAATATATATACCACCGGGCAACCACAAGGGATTGCACCTACAATATTAATATACCACCGGGCAACAAGGGATTGCACCCTACAATATTCAATCAATGTCGAGGCAAGACTAAAGGTTGCCCTGACATTTCATTAATCAAACAGAGGATGCTAAAAAACAACGTGAAACTTATCCAACCCCGCATTGTCCCAATAAGACATTATGTCACAACGACTTTGCTTTTGCTGCTTTGCAGTTTCAATGCTACGGCTGAAATGGTCAGCCAAGAAGAATTTATTTATGACATGGTTACCCAGTATGGCTTTGACCAATTTCAGTTGATTGATTTGCTTGACCAAGCTTCGGTCAAAAAAAGAATCATCAAATTGATGACTCCCCGTCCTCACCGGAAAAGAACTCCTTGGTATAAATATCGGCGCAAATTTCTCACCAAGCATCACATCAATGGTGGGGTGAAGTTTTGGCGTAGATATGCCAGAACTCTCAAGCGGGCAGAGGCTACTTATGGTGTACCTGCCAAAATCATTGTCGCCATTATTGGAGTAGAAACCTTGTATGGTAAGAACAAGGGAAAAACTCGAGTTATTGACGCTCTTAATACATTAACTTTCCACTATGCTAGACGTGCCGATTTTTTTCGTGATGAGCTAAAACATTATTTATTATTGACTCGCGAAGAAGGCTTAAACCCGTTAAGGCAAAAAGGTTCTTATGCTGGGGCAATGGGTATTGGGC
>Ga0233404_10000386_pt1 | contig 12070 bp, 7 predicted proteins | sample Na_oxic_2_MG_FD_179861 | JGI IMG/M metagenome (GOLD analysis project Ga0233404, IMG submission 179861) | Seawater microbial communities from Saanich Inlet, British Columbia, Canada - Na_oxic_2_MG | ecosystem: Environmental > Aquatic > Marine > Inlet | place: Canada: British Columbia | collected...
CATTGATTTCGTGTAGCAATAAAACGCATTGTTGTAAGGGGGCTGTATCACTCGGATATTCTACAAACTGTTCTAACGCCTGGCGTGTTTGTTTGAGACTATCATCAATTGTCGTTTTTACCCAAATCAGAGCAGAATACTTCATTATATCAGTTATCAGTTATCAGTTATATCAGTTATCAGTTATCAGTTATCAGTAATAATCGTATATAAGGATAATTTTACTTGATATTCTAGTTTTTTTGTGAATTATAGTTTTTCAAATAAATAATTTCACTGATACCAAGTTTTTTTCAAGATACACAGGAAAATAAGAATTTATTCTTCTGAACATCTATATCAAGCATGATGGGATATATACTTCACTGCAATCAAATCTGTGAAAATGTTGAAAGGCTTTGGTAGATATAGGTTACAATACTCATAAATTTTTTCATTGAAATTGCCGATCAGTATAGAAATTGACTAGAAATACTATTTAAAAAATAGTATTTCTTTAAGTCTTTTGACATTAAAAACTAGAACATTAAAAACTAGAACCTTGAGTTTTAGGAATCATAAAACAAATAAAATACTTAAATAGTGTCCATCCGGAAACACCCGTAAAAATCCCTTACGCTATAGCGAAGGGCTCCAATCCAAACAATGGGCATCTTGGATGGAATCCAAAGCTTTAGCTTTGGACGTGTTTCCGGATAGGCACTAAATAATTGGTAACTAATTTTCGCACAAAGTGTGGAACTGATAATCGTTCACTGATAACTGTTCACTGAATAGAATCGCTCATTTGCTCAATGGCTTGTTGATCATCTATGGGCAATTTGAAACCGGCTACTGATTTTTTCAATTCATTAGCCAGTTTTGCCAAACGCTCAATAGAAGCAGCCGTTTCATTCGTACTGTTAGAAGTTTGAGTTGTAATCTCCTGAATAATGGTCATTGTCCCCGAAATATTTGAAGCAACAGCAGCCTGAGTGCGCGAGGTTTGTGAAATACTTTCAATTTGTCCGGCTAACTGTACCGAGACTTTTTCAATTTCAGTTAAGGCACCACCTGCGCGTTCAGCTATTTTAGCACCTGATACGACACCAGTGGTGCTTTGTTCCATTGAACTGACTGCTTCATTAGTATCGCCTTGGATAGTTTTCACTAACGCATCAATTTGTTTAGTGGCATTACTAGAACGTTCCGCTAATCGTTGAATTTCATCAGCAACCACTGCAAAGCCACGTCCTGATTCACCTGCCATAGCGGCTTGAATGGCTGCATTTAAGGCTAAAATATTGGTTTGGTCTGCAATGTCATCAATCAGTCCAACAATATCGCCAATTTCTTGGGCACTTTCACCTAAACGTTTAATCCGTTTAGAGGTTTCCTGAACTTGTTCACGAATGGTGTCCATTCCCGCCGTCGTGTCTCGTACCGCTTTAGCCCCTTTGCTGGCAATATCAACCGATTTTTTAGCTACTTCTGCCGATTCGATGGCATTCGCTGATACTTTTTTAACGGAATTAGCCATGCCAATAATAGCTTGCCCTGCTTTCGCTATTTGTTGTGCTTGACGTTCGCTACCGTGAGTGAGTTGTGTTGCCGTCTTCCTAGAACTCTGCGCCGAAGCGGTTACTTGTAGTGCCGTTTTATTAATATTGATCACTAAATCCCGCAAAGCTTCAATTGAAAAATTGATAGCATCCGCTATTGCGCCAGTGAAATCTTCCGTGACTGTCGCATTCACGCTTAAGTCACCATCAGCCAACTCAGAAATTTCACTCAACAGACGTAAAATAGCTTCTTGATTACGTTGACTGTCTTTCTCAGTTTCTTCTAAACGTTGTTTGGTTTCCCGAGTACGCACTTGATTGATACGGATAATGAGGTAACCCAACACTAAAAGCAGAACCAGTACCACCACAGCTAACATATTACCTAAAAATGGCGAAATAAAACGTTGTTTGGAAGCATCAATATAAGCACCATGGAGTTTTTCAATGTAGTCCAAGGTCAATGGATTGAGTTTCATAATCTCTTGCAAAGCATCTTTAGCTTGAGACAATTCTTCTATATTGTCCAAGAAAAAATCAATTTTTTCCATGCGTTCATCAAACAAAGTTTGTAGTTCCTCAATCATGCCTTGTGCCGCACTCGAAGACACAGGGGGAATATTAACTGGCATGTTTTCTTCCATGTCTTCTTCACTGCCTGACATTAAAATAGTCAAAGTATCACCAAACTGACTAATCGCATCATTTAGTTGTCCTTCCGCGCTCATCGCTTCTTTTGGATCGTTGACAAATGATTTTCTAATGTTAAAGGCGATTTGCTCAAGCCACAATAACTGACGAGTTGCTATATACATTTGACTTGGAGTCGCCTCCTCAACAATCATCGTATTGAGCATTTGTTCCGTTTTTTCAACCAGTCCAACGGTCACTTTCTTCAATTCAGTTAATTGACTATAGAGACGAGTAACAGCTTCTTGAGTTTTTAATAGTTCCTGAATACTTGTCTGTACATTGGTTTCTGCATCCTCCCATAAATTGGACAAAGCGGTCAAAGCGGTCATTGCTGAGGGGGGGGTACCCGGCATTCCAGACGCTAGATCACCGTCCTTATTACCGTCCTTCAGCTTTTTTAAGAGATTATTGTATTCATTCAGTTCGCGGGTAAGGGTATCAAAACCAGATACATCTCCCCTGGCAGCTCGCGATGCTTGTTGAGTGATCTGTTGCGAGAGTAAACGTAGTTTGGTTACATATCCTAAGTATTCTTCATCATATTTGTCATATCTGGCAACCAGGGTAAAGGTAGCAATCATTAACCCAAACGACAACAATAAGACGATAATAAAGGCAATTAGCCAAGTATTTGTAGTACCCAGTGTTTTGAAAGACAATTTCATATTAGTTACCAGTTATTTCAGTTTTATCAGTTATTAGTTATCAGTTATTCAGTTTTCAATTCTATTTAAGTATTTTATTGGTTTTATGATTTCTAAAACTCAAGGCTCTAGTTTTTAAAGTCAAAAAGCTGAAAGAAATACTATTTTTTAAAATAGTATTTCTAGCAGCTTGTCGGAGAAATCGTTTTGCTGGATCAGGTTTGCAACTTGCTCCATCACTTTTCCCTTCCTCAAAAAAAATCAAACGGGAAAAAACGTTTCAAACAGGGTTGCAAATTGGGGGAGTTAAATTTGTCATGATTTTGCCAATTTTTTCACCTCAAATATTTACCGATTGTTTCACATAAGGCTATTCATGTTGGGAATAGCCGTAGGTGTTATGAATTTTCAACCCCTTCGGTGTAACATAAGAATAGCCACCGATTCCATTTGTGGAACATAAATCGGGTGAAAAATTATCTGTCATTTTTGACAGATTTAACATTCCAATTGCAAACTCCGTCCTGCACCAAATGTTAGATCGAGGACAGGTTGCTAGTCAATTTCTATATCCCGTCATGATCGATAGTTCACAAAAAAACTAGAATATCAAGTAAAATTATCTTTAGATACGATTGTAACTGATAACTGATAACAAAAGTCCTAAAAGGCCGCTTTAAGAAATAAATCACTTTTAGCAAGTACATACATGTCAAACACGGTCCAAGTTATTTTCCCGTTTGTGAACAATCCCTTCGTAAAAGGAGCTATCCAAGCTTGAGTGCAAGGTGTGTCTAAATCTCTTATATGCTCTGGAAAATGTTTTATACCGAGTACTTCATCAACCAATAATCCCGCTGAAATTCCAGCCTGGTTAATAATTAACATGCGTGTGTGCCTTTCTAGGGAAATGGATTTACCCTCTAAACATCCATTCAAATCAATGACAGGTAAAAGTAGGCCCCGAATATTAGCCAAACCTTTAACCCATGGTTTTGCCCCAGGCACTTTAGCTAATCGACCTATATAAGGAAGAATTTCACGTATTTCACTAAGGGACGTGACTAAGTAGTTATCTGAAAGCCTAAAGGCAACGCCCCGCCACATCGGTTCAACTTTGTCATGACGTGGCGGCCCTTTTGCCCGTTGTTGGGCAACATCAGAGAGTTCTTGTAGCCACTGAAAAGACGATTGTGCTAACATGTTTACCCTAATTAATTAATAAATTTTTTGACCGTTTCCAATAACTTTTCCTTAGCAATTGGTTTGACCAAAAAGTCTTTGGCACCTTGCATTAAACCCCATGCCTTGTCACTTTCCATATTTTTGGAAGAAATAATCACGACTGGAATGGAATTTGTTTTTTTGCTTTTAGTAATCTTGCGGGTTGCTTGAAAACCATTTAAACCCGGCATGACGACATCCATAAGAATTAAGTTAGGCCGAATCTCTTCAGCCTTTTGTATGCCTTCTTCACCATTTCCCGCCCGACTGGTTTGATAACCATTTTCTTCCAACATATTCTTAACGAGGAAAGCATCCGTTTTAGAATCATCTACTATTAATATATGAGCCATATCTCTTGATATTTAGCATGTTTAGTTTTTAATGGGCTGCTTTCACATCCAGCACAAAATCTTTAATGGTATTCAATAATTCTTCGCGTGTAAAAGGTTTAGTCATATAATGTTCAGCTCCTACAATTCGAGCACGAGCTCGTTCAAATAAACCATCTTTACTAGATAACATCACAATGGGAATTTTTTTAAATGTTGGATTATTCTTAATCAAAGCACAGGTTTGATAACCGTCAAGACGAGGCATCATAATATCAACAAAAATAATATTGGGTTGATGTTCCATTACTTTTGATAAAGATTCAAATCCATCCGTTGCCGTAATGACTTCACAACCGGCTTTTTTTAAAAGTGTCTCTGCAGTGCGTCGAATAACTTTACTGTCATCTATCACGACGACTTTAATACCTTTAAAATTGGTTTCGCTACTCATTTCAGTTATCAGTTATCAGTTATTAGTTATCAGTTATCAGTTAAAATTCATTTTTGATATCCAATTCCTAATTTAGATTTAGCGGTTGTGGGAGGGATTTGCAACCGTCCCGCAAAATATTTTTCTAATATGACTTATTTTAAGATCGAAATTCTATAGCAATTGGCTTGACCAAAAAATCTTTGGCACCTTGCATTAAACCCCACACCTTATCACTTTCCATATTTTTAGAAGAAATAATCACGACTGGAATGGAATTTGTTTTTTGGCTTTTAGTAATCTTGCGAGTTGCTTGAAAACCATTTAAACCTGGCATAACAACATCCATAAGAATTAGGTTAGGCCGAATCTCTTCAGCCTTTTGTATGCCTTCTTCACCATTTTCCGCCTGACTGGTTTGATAACCTTGTTCTTCCAACATATTCTTGACGCGGAAAGCATCCGTTTTAGAATCATCTGCTATTAATATATTAGCCATATCTCTTGATATTTAGCAAGTTTAGTTTTTAATGGGCCGCTTTCACATCTAGCACATAAGTTTTTATGGCATTCAATAATTCTGCGCGTGTAAAAGGTTTAGTCATATGATGTTCAACCCCAACAATTCGATCACGAGCTCGTTCAAGCAAACCACCTTGGCAACGACTAGATAACATTACAATGGGAATTTTTTTAAACGTCGGATTATTCTTAATTAAAGCACAGGTTTGATAACCATCAAGACGGGGCATCATAATATCAACAAAAATAATATTAGGTTGATGCTCCATTACTTTTGATAAAGATTCAAATCCATCCGTTGCTGTAATAACTTCACAACCTGCTTTTTTTAAAAGTGTCTCAGCGGTGCGTCGAATAACTTGACTGTCATCTATCACGACGACTTTAATACCTTTAAAATTGGTTTCGCTACTCATTTTAGTTATCAGTTATTCAGTTATCAGTTATCAGTTAAAAAATTTAATCAATTTCTAATTTCTGATTCCTAATTTAAATTTTGCGGTTGCCTGACGGGACTTGCAACCCTGTTCCGCAACCGTCCCGCAAAAATATAGTCGATAAAAATATCAATATTTGATAACAATATGGAATAATTTCTATATTTTAAGGGTAGTATAAGTAGGTACGCATAAATCTTTTTGATGGCGTAAAAAATACTATTTCTTTAAGAATTAGTATTTTTAAAAAAGTTAAAAAACTTTTTCGTACTTACATAAAAAACGATTATACTGCGTGTCTATCAGTTTCGTGAAAATCTAAAATGCCAATTAAAAATACGATTTTTGAAAAAATAGTATTTTTTTGTACACCATTTTCACAAATCTTGAATACGTTCAGTATAACAACTATTTAGAAAACAATTTCATAGACAAATATGGACATGTCTATAAAATGAGGCAGACATTTCACATACCGTCAACGAGGGAGTATCAGTCCTTTATCCCTTTTCCTAATGAAAGCTTGGTTTTTTTTTGGCTTGAGAATCTATTTTTTTGATGTTTCAGTTTCAAGCATTGTGATAATATTATAAAAATAAATCAAATGTCAAGTTTTTTTTTGATAACATGTCCAATCCAATCTCAAAAATATCGTTATCCAAACGAATCTTAACTAGACTCAAAAATAGACTTTTGTTTATATTGTCAATATATACTGAGCGTACTTGAAATATGTGAAAATTCAGTCATTCAAAAATCCGATTTTTGAAAAAAATCGGATTTTTATACAGAGCAACATTTTCACAAATTTCAGTTCAGTATAAGTGGATTTTTTTTAGATTATAGTTTTTCAGATAAATAGTTTCACAAGGGCGATAACGAAAGTCCGCCCCTTCAAATATTTCATTGTAGGGGCAAACCAGCGCGACTGCCTTTTGTTGTGAAGTTATTTACCTGAAAAACTATATTTATTAATATAGACTTTCAGTATCTTATCAAAATTTAGAGGTAGGGTGGGTAGGAACTTCAAAGCAACCCACCGTATGGGTGCCGCGAAGCTGACTTAACTTCGCCGATTTCGTATCACGATAGCGAAACCCACCCTACATAAAAAAACTACCACCAAATTTTAATAAGATACGACTTTCAGATAAATAATTTCACAAATTTAAAAAATTATTGTTTATTTTTCAATAAGTTATAAATTTACAATAGTGAAATTATTTATATGAAAATCTATAGTTCACTTGACTATCAAGTTTTTGATATTATTTGGCTTTGCGAAGCTTTATTTTTGAGTATCAAAATAGTCAACTCATTGATTTTTAAGGTTATTTAGTTTTTAGAACTAAAATTATATTTCTTTTTAAATCAAGGACTTATAAAAAACTTGATAGTTGAGTATCATAAGTTTTATGACATCCCATCACTTTAAAAAACTTGACACTTTTTAAAATGTCAAGTACAATCGACAAGGCTTAACTGGACTTTTACCCGCCGCTTTATAACATTTTAATGTTCTGCACTGTATGCTATCCTAAAAATGACAGTTTGTCAACTTTTATAATCGTTATCTGACAACAATATTGTGATGGACAGAGATTGCTAAGCTGCCCTGCAAATAATATTAATAAATACAAACACTTTTTTTTCAATCATTATTTGCTATTTGTTAATCAATTATTAATTATTAATTTATAATATGGATTCCCAATCTTTAAATATGCTTCCACATCTTACCACAGCATTACAGGAACCACTAGTCGATTTACAAACTCATTTGTTCACACACCGAACAAAAATTGAACGATGGTTACGTCTTCAGTGGCAAGACACACCGGCACCCTTTTATGCCTCGGTTGACTTGCGTAATGCAGGGTTTAAATTGGCACCGGTTGATACTAACTTATTTCCGGCGGGTTTTAATAATCTTGATCCAAAAACGATACCATTAGCTGTCCAGGCGGTGCAATCCGTGATCGAGCGGTTAAATGTGGGGGCCTATGGTGTATTACTGATACCAGAAAATCATACCCGCAATTTGTATTACTTGGAAAGTTTAGCAACTTTACATGATATTTTACAAAAAGCCGGCTATGAAGTGCGTATTGGCTCCATGTTGCCGGATTTACTTGCTCCCCAAACATTAACCCTACCATCAAAACGACGTTTGCTACTTGAACCTTTAGTTCGAGAAGGTCATTGTGTTGGTGTCAAAAATTTTGTACCTTGTTTGGTGTTATTGAATAACGATTTATCATTAGGGTGCCCACCGATTCTTGAGGATATACACCAGGAAATTATACCCCCATTACAGGTAGGTTGGTCTAGCCGCTTAAAATCAACTTATTTTACTCATTACCAAAAAGTTATTCAAGAATTTTCTAAGCAAATTGACATAGATGCTTGGTTAATTGATCCACTATTTAGAAATTGTGGGGAAATTAACTTTATGAAAAAGGAAGGTTATGAGTGTTTAGCCGATAATGTCAATATATTATTGAATGCCATACGACGTAAATATGCCGAATATGATGTACCCCACCCACCTTTTGTAATAGTGAAAGCAGATGCCGGTAGCTATGGTATGGGAGTGATGACCATTTCCGATGCCGACGATATACTCGCTCTCAACCGTAAACAACGTACTCGTATGTCGTCTACCAAGGAAGGGAAAGCTATTCGCCACGTTATTTTGCAAGAGGGTGTGTACACCTTTGAAACCAGTGGAACACTTAATGCCGTAGCAGAGCCTGTCGTGTATATGATAGACCATTTCGTTGTAGGTGGTTTTTATCGTGTACATACGAAACGCGGTGTTAATGAAAATCTAAATGCACCGGGTATGCACTTTGAACCTTTAGCCTTTGTCAATTCGTGTATTGCTCCCGATCTTCATCAAACACCTGATGTTGTTCCTAATCATTTCTATGCTTATGGTGTTATTGCTCGTTTGGCATTATTGGCAGCAGCCCGTGAACTTATATGATTTATTATAAAAAATCTACGATCACATCAAGTGTGTTATACACGGCACGGGAACAAATTGAACTTTTTATACCTGCGTTTTTTAAAGTTTCGGTAAATGCACTTTTTTATACGATGTAAAAAAACAAGTAGACATGGTCCAGAAGCAACGAATTTAAAAGGGTGCAGTTCCTTCTGTCTCCTATAAAATAAAAAATGATTGAAAATCAATTAGTTATTTATTTTCCGCATCTTGACTGATAATTATAATTTGTTTTTCCGCTGTCGCCTAAAGGATTGCCCCTATAGTAATCTATTGCTTATAGGGGCAATCCCTTGCTCAAGCCCTTGGTATTTTATTTTTTTTTGAATTTCCTAACAAAATAGAACTTAGTAGGTGGACATAAGTCTTAAGTCTTTTAACATTTTTTACGGTGGGCAATAAAAACACTTTGCCCACCCTACCTAAATTGTTAATAAACTTTTGTATAGCTACTTAATTAATTACTAGGTTTAAGCCCGTCAAAAGTGTTATAATTCCCATGGTGGTTGTGTTTTTCTTTTATTAAGATTGTTTTTTGCTACTCAATCTTAACCCAACCCCTTCGCTGCTAAACGATTTCTTCTATTTATATACATTTTTTCATAAGATATTATTAAAAATTACTTTAAAAAACGTATTAGAAATACTATTTAAAAAGCTCGTATTTCTTTAAAACCGGTATATTCTTTTAAAGAAATCATCTGAAAATATAAAAACCAAAGGAGTATTTTATGAACGCTAAAAATCTCAGCTTTTTAGCCATTTTTACTTTAGTGCTTGTTGTTGCCGCGATTATGCTCACGCAGCAAGAAAGGGTATCCACCACTTCTTCCATTGAGAAGGAAGCGTTTTTTCCCAATTTGGGAAATGTCATCAATGACGTGACGGAGATCAACGTTAACACTCACAGCGAATCGATCACGCTGATCCGAACAGGTGAAAATTGGCAATGGCAACTCAAGGAAAAACATTTTTATCCTGCCTCATTGGATAAGGTCCATAAGCTGTTATTGGGTGCAGTCCACTTAACGATTCTTGATGCGAAAACGAGTAATCAGGATCGTTACGCTAAAATCGGGGTGGAAGATGTTTCGGAAGAAGGTGCCACATCGGTGCTTTTAACTTTCAAAAAGAGCGAAGGTGAAACTGTAGCGAGTTTGATTGTGGGTCATGATCGCGTGGCTAAAATTGATTCAACTCTCAGGGAAATCTACATCCGCAAACAGGATGAAGAACAAGCTTGGCTCACATTAGGGCAGTTGCCAATGGAAAAAACGGCAAAGGACTGGTTGGATCCACAAATTATCAATATTGACAATGACAACGTGTACGAAGTCAGTGTGACACATCCAGATGGGGAACATTTTGTCGTGTTTAAAGATAGCCCTGATGATGATGAGTATCAAATTGCTGATTTGCCTGAAAATGCTAAGGTTAATTTACCTTATATGTTGGATAATATTGCAACGACTTTGACTCGCTTAGATTTAGACGATGTGACAAAAGACATCGAATTTGACGACGGTGCGACAACTCGTGCTGTGTTTACCACTTTCGATGGACTTGAAATCACTATGGCAACAACGGAAAAGGAAGGTAAACATTACGCTCAATTTGCGGCAGCATTTAACCCAGATGCGGTTTTTGTTGAAGCAACGGATGATGAAATAGATGAGGAAGTCGCGGATTCTGAAGAGACGGATTCTGAAGAGATAGACTCTAAAAATGCGGATGTTGCGGATTCTGAGGAGATAGAACCTGAAAATGCGGATGCTGCGGATTCTGAGGAGATAGAACCTGAAACAGTGGATATTACAGTGGATGTTCAGGGACTAGCCAAGGACTTAAACACCCAATTTAAGGGGTGGGTGTATGAACTGTCTAAATATAAGGTGGATGATTTGGCGAAAAAACGCGATGATTTAATCAGTGTAGAAGAAGCACCTGAAATTATTCTTGAAGAGATTGAAGAAGAATTGCCCGCTGCTTATGGAACACCCTCTACAACAGAGTAATTCATTCTATAATGTGCAAAAAATACTATTTTTGTTAAAATAGTATTTCTAGTGCCTTCGGGCGGAAATCTTCAAGCCATTGAGAAATCCGATTTTTTCCAAAAATCGGATTTCTTTGCCCTTATAAATGGTCTGGAAATTTCCGCCTTCCTGCACTAGTGCTATTTTAGTTATACTGCACACGGGCACAAACTGAACTTTTCTTATTTGAGGAAGGTGGGCAAAAAAAAGACTTTAGGAGCCCTACATAAAAGTTTAAATTATGCCCGCGTGCAGTATAGAATGTATTGATTCCAATCTTCCAAAGCTAAAGCTTTGGATTCCAATCCTAACACTTTCAATCCAATAATCCGATCAATCCGGATTTAGATGTGTGGAAACCAATAATTATCATGTCACATCATCACCATCATCACACTACCAACAATATCAAAATCGCTTTCCTTCTTAATTTTTCCTTTACACTGCTAGAAATAATAGGCGGTTTATGGACGAATAGTGTCGCCATTTTATCAGATGCACTGCACGATTTGGGTGATACGGTAGCCTTGGGCTTATCGTGGTATTTGGCTAATGTCAGTCAGAAGAAACGCGATAATCAATTTTCGTATGGATATAAACGTTTTTCGCTGATTGGGGCTTTGATTAGCAGCATTATTTTGTTATTAGGCTCGGTTATTATTCTATCAGAAGCCATTCCACGCCTCTTTCACCCAGAAAAGGTATATGTAGAAGGTATGGTTTTGTTCGCAATTATAGGCGTTTTGGTTAATGGTGGTGCCGCGTTAAGATTACGAGGGGGCAAGACGCAAAACGAGCGGGTAGTGATGCTGCACATGTTGGAAGATGCCCTGGGTTGGGTAGCTGTGTTGGTTGCCAGTGTGGTGATGCTATTTGTGAATTTGCCGGTGCTTGATCCCATTTTGTCAGTCGCGATTACCCTTTATATTTTATGGAATGTCTTTAAAAATTTGCGCGAAACGGTAAATGTCTTTTTGCAAGCGATTCCTTCAAATATTAATATAGGGCAGTTAGAAGCCAAGCTCCTAAAAGAGTTACCGATCCGTTCCATTCACGATTGGCACTTGTGGACAATGGATGGTGAATATCATGTGGTTTCTTTTCATATTGTCGTGGCTAATAACTTGCTGGCAGAAGATATTATCAAGCTTAAACGGCAAGCCCGCGAATACCTCAAACAACACAATATACAACACCT
>Ga0233404_10000387_pt1 | contig 12061 bp, 11 predicted proteins | sample Na_oxic_2_MG_FD_179861 | JGI IMG/M metagenome (GOLD analysis project Ga0233404, IMG submission 179861) | Seawater microbial communities from Saanich Inlet, British Columbia, Canada - Na_oxic_2_MG | ecosystem: Environmental > Aquatic > Marine > Inlet | place: Canada: British Columbia | collected...
TTCACTCAAGCCGCCATTGGGCTTATCAAAATCCCACACCACCATTTGTGCCAACGGAATTCCCATTGCAAAGCCGGTATTACGCCCCAAATGTTGATCGGGGAAAAATAACACTTTTTCACGTTGCCTAAATGCCCACTCCAAAACATGCCGTGCATTAGTGGACGTACACACAATGCCACCATGACGACCACAAAATGCTTTTAAATCAGCAGCGGAATTAATATAAGTAATAGGGGTAATGGATTTATCCACATCCAACATCACATTCAATTCACGCCACGCTTGTTCAACTTTCTCAAGGTTAGCCATATCAGCCATTGAACATCCGGCACCTAAATCCGGCAAAATCGCAATTTGCTCTGGCTGCGATAATATATCAGCAACTTCTGCCATAAAATGCACACCACAAAATACAATGTATTCAGCTCCTGATTGGGCGGCTTGACGTGATAGTTTTAGAGAATCCCCCGTATAATCAGCGTGTTTAAAAACTTCTTCGCGTTGATAATGATGGCCAAGAATTACTAAACGTTTACCAAGGGCGGCTTTAGCTGCAACAATACGTTTCTCGCATTGAGTATCGTCAAGAGACAAAAATTGATCGATAGAAAATTCGTGAATGCCCATAAGTTGAATTGTGAATTGTGAATGTATAATGGTGAATTTTTGCTGGACGGGGTTGCAAACCCCGTCCAGCATAAAATGGAAAAATTCGTTGTACTTTATTGGGTTGGTGGGATTTCTACCGGAATTTCTACCGGAATTTCTGCCGGAATTTCTACCGGAATTTCGGGCACTTCAACACTAATTACTCTAACCTTATCCAAGAGAACTTCAAACAAATACGGCTCATTTTCGGTTGCTTTCTGTTGCAATTCCACTCGTGCAATGATTTCATTACCGTTCTCATCTGTGAAGTCAACTAATGGTATCTTCACTAGCCCCGGGTTTGGTGTTCCATCACTTTTAACTGAAGGGAGAGTATAAGTTGCATGAGGTGATGGACATACCTCACCATCTTCCGGCGGTGTCGTTTGGCTAAACCAACCGGCTGGTACATCACAAGGCGTGGAAACCGTTACCCAACGATGACTTTGTGGATGTTGGGCATAAACAAAAGCAAATTCACAAGTCGACGGTGGCGTTGGGGCACTCGGTGCATGAACCTTTATCTGATAACGTCGGCCAATCGGAGCCGTTTGTTCTTGGTCATTAGCTGATGGTAATGCCTTAACGAAAAAATAATACACACCAACATCAAGTTCAGCCGGTTGAGAGCCTAATTGCGTGGTTGATGGCACATTAACCGCTGCTTCAGCCCGATTTAATAACCCAAATTGCCAACCAATAGTTGAATCCAAACTAGGAATATCTTGAGTCAGGGTAACAGTAATAGAATCAGGGGCTTGTAGTGAAAAACGATATATATCTACATCATTTACCGAAGACAAGTTACCATAATAGTCTTCATTGACTTTGATAGCTGTTGCAGTTTCGGGAACGTCATTGGGTTGTCTCTCATAATTGGCGTTTTCTTCCCATAAGCATGTAAACGTATATTCCGCTGCCGGAAAAACGTTACTGTCCATAGAAGACACCTTATAATAGTAAATGCCGGGAGCTAAACCTTGTTCAAACTCAGTTTCAACATTGGTTTCTGGCAGGGCAATTGTGTACAAACGGTTAGCAAAATCGTTCTCAGAATACAAATCCAGCCGCCAACCTGACTGGGAATTAGTGCCCGGGGGTGGTTTTTGGCTTAGAGTCACGACGACATTGCCACTGGTATCATGTTGAGGATTTTTTCTGTCGGTACGCACTTGGAACTTAAAAAAATCCACGTCTGTTGGTGATGATAAGGTTTCTTTGATACCTCTCTTGCTGGTACAGCCGGTTCTTTTGGCATTATCTGGTGTGTCACTGATATCTTCTGCCAGCGTGGTGACAGGCACAGTGGCTAGTAAACCAATCATGAGTATAGTACGGTACATTTGAATTACTCTCCTCTTATTGAGAATGAATTTGAATGGAAAATTATATAGTATTATTAACGTCTATGCCAATTTTGAGGCATTCACAATTAACAATTAACAATTAACAATTAATGAGCAATTACCTTTTCTATGATTTAGAGACAACCGGGCTTAACAAAGCTTTTGATCAAGTGTTGCAATTTGCCGCTATTCGTACTGATATGGCATTTAATGAAATTGAACGTCACGACATTATGGTGAGAATTCGTCCCGATGTCATCCCATCTCCAGAGGCTACAATACTCCATCGTATTTCTATCATCGCACAATCAAGCCCAACCATAAACGAGTTTGAGGCAATTACGCAGATACATAGTCTGATAAATAATCCCGGTACGATCAGTATTGGTTATAACATATTAAGTTTCGATGATGAATTTCTCCGCTTCAGTTTTCACCGCAACTTATTGCCGCCTTATACTCACCAATTTAAAGATGGCTGTCGTCGTAGTGATTTACTCCCTATAACGATTATGTATTATTTATATAAGAGGGAAGTTTTAGACAATTGGCCGGAAATTGATGGTAAATCCACGATGCGCCTTGAACATCTTAGCGAAGCCAACCAACTGGCAAAGGGAATGGCACATAACGCTATGACAGATGTTGAAGCCAGCGTTGAATTGGCGCGACGGTTTCATAAAGAGCCAAAAATGTGGCGTTATTTGGATGATTCTTTTGACAAAGCGATAGATAGCAAACGTATTGGGACAATTCCCATTTCTTTCCATAGTATTGCTTGTACTAGTCGCATCGCCTTGATGATCAACAATGAATACGGCTCAGCTAATCAATATCAAGTACCAGTACTTTTAATTGGTAATTCAATTCATTATAAAAATCAATCACTTTGGTTACGTTTGGATAATCCTCAATTATGTGAGATCACCGCCGATACTTTCTCTGATGAAAAGGCTCTCGTCAAAAAAAGTTGGGTTATCCGCAAAAAAAATGGGGAACCCCCTATTGTATTACTACCAGAGAAACGTTACTGGGATTATTTGAGTCAGGAACGACAAGCCCTTGTTGAGGAAAATAAAAATTGGCTCCAGTCTCATACCACGCTGTTCCACAAGATTATTCAATATCACCGTGAATTTCGCTACCCAAAAATTCCGGATTTGGATATCGATGCTGCACTTTATCAAAAACGCTTTTTATCCGATAGGGAACAAGCATTATGTCGTCAGTTTCATCATGCTGCCTCAAAAACAGATAAAGTGGAAATTGTCAACAAATTTGAAGAGATTGACATGCGTAAACTGGCGAGCCGTTGTTTATGTCGAAATTATCCTGACGAATTGCCCCTCATGCTAACTAAAGATTTTGAAGATTATATGCGGTGCGTCAGTCCAAAAAACGAAGATGATGCTTTACGAGATTATAAAAATCAAAAGCGTACCACCCCCACCGACGCACTCCTTCGTATTAACCAACTGAGGAAGGAAGCCGAACTTGATAATCAACAAATTGAATTACTGGATGAATTGAAAAATTATGTCCAGCAAAATTTCCCGATATCGGTTAAAGGATAATCCCAAGATGTTATGCGCTTTGATTCATCACGAAACCAATTTTGAACTATGATTTAATGATTACATGAAAACTATGATTGGGAAAGGAGATAAAATCATAGTCTTCAAACAATCTTGAACTATGATTTAATGAAAATAATTGTGGGACGGGATTTTTACTTGTGCCAGCCAGAAATCCGATTTTTTCAAAAAATCGGATTTCTTTAATACCATCAAAATTCAAATTAGCCGGACAAAATTATCGTTGCCAGCCAGAAATCCGATTTTTTCAAAAAATCGGATTTCTTTAATACCATCAAAATTAAGTAAATTTCAAATTAGCCAGACAAAATTATCGCCAGATGTTGGATTATTTCTCCAATTATCTTTGCCATTGCTGTCTACCGTTACCACGATGTCTACCACCACCACGATGAAATGGAGCTTGGTTCATTTCCTCCGCAGAAACCACATCATCTTGGTTACTATCCAAACGTTCAAACATCCGCAGTAACGGTGTATCTAATTCAGTCTTAGAAAGTAGTTCATCTTCATTTTGATCCAGTCGAGAAAACATTTTTTCCGGATTACGATCGTGTCTTTTACCACGACAACCGGCTGGTTTACCGGTTTGGAATTCTTCCAAACTCAGTGAATCGTTACCGTCGATATCTATCTCGGCAAAACGTTCACCAACATGTTCACCACTAAAACGATGTCGTCGTTTAGAAGCTGGTTTACCGGCTTGGAATTCTTCCAGATTCAGTGAACCGTCACCGTTGGCATCTATCTCAGCAAAACGTTCGCTGATATGTTGTTGTTTGCGTTGTTCATGGGCGGTTGACATTTCATCTTTGGTTACCACGCCATCTCCATCAGCGTCGGCGGTGGCGAATTTTTCACTCAGCACCTGATCAACCTCGGCTCGTGTGATAGAGCCATCTTTATCTACATCAAATTCTGCCACCAATCTGCTATGATTTGGGCCAGCAATGGCAGCATTCATCGCAAAACTTAAAGCAATGGCACTTGACAAAGTAGTGAATGTTTTCATGATTAATTAATATTTCCTTTGGTTTGAATGTTATACCAAATTGAAGGTGTCGCTTTTCAATTCGTCTTGGCAACTATTTTTGATAGATTAAATTGCCTTGTCAGTACATAGAATGACAATACATTATGGATTAATTGTGATGACAAGATGTTATTAATGTGAAAATTAATGAATTAGCTAATCCATCTAATTTTAATTTCATCACTACAAAACAGAATAGTAACTTATTGTGAAGATAATTTAGAGAAACTATGTGTTTTATGTGAAGAATGATGAATGAGCCGACACATCAATTTAACTTCATCACTACAAAACAGAATAGTAACTTATTGTGAAGATAATTTAGAGAAACTATGTGTTTTATGTGAAGAATGATGCAACACATCAATTTAACTTCATCACTACAAAACAGAATAGTAACTCATTGTGAAGATAATTTAGAGAAACTATGTGTTCTGTGTGAAGAATAAAAGAATTCGCCAACACATTAATTTCATCACTACAGAACACAATAGCAATCCATTATTTGATAATATGGATAAACTATGTGTTCTGTGTGAAGAATGATGAATGAGCTGACACATCAATTTAACTTCATCACTCAATTTATGCTAGTGCCAAATTTATGATTCGACACTTTAGTTCGCCTATCGGCGACGACGGTTTTTTTGACTCAGCTCTTCCATCGTGATGACACCATCTTTATTCGTGTCAAATCTATCGAAAAACTGCACCTTCACTGTGAATTCTTTAAGGGAAATTTGCCCATCCTTGTTATTATCAAGGCGATTGAACTTAGCCTTTAACCGTTTGCCTTTACGTTTGCTTGACCGTTGACCACGTCGTGCCCCTTCATCAGAAGAATCCGGTTCACCAGCCTCAGAACCAGGACGTTGTCGCTTTTTCGCGTATCTGGCAGTCTTAGCGGCAGCCTTAAATTCTTCCAGGCTTACCCGGCCACTGCTATCAACATCCATTTTCTTAAAGCGAGTTTCGCGCACAACTTGCACTTCGTCTCGTGTTATCTGTCCATCTTGGTTGATGTCAAACCGTGCCATTTGTCTTGCGGGATTATTCCCACCTTTGGCTACCTGCACAAAACTCATGCCATCCTCGGCCATACTGATTGGGGCCGAAAAGCCAAGTGCAATAGCAGACGATAGCGTGAGAATTGTTTTGTTCATCCTTTTATTCATTATGATACTTCCTATCGTGAAAATTTAGGTTACAGTGAGTTGTGCAATTATTCATTTAAATGGTTGAATATATACTTGGCACCGTCACAAAATGAGCCTTTTGCTGGACGGGGTTTGCAACCACGTCCAAAATGTTTCATGGTGTTTTGGGAGATTTAAAAGGTTCAATTTATGCCGGCGTTAAGTAAGTATATATTGAAGGTGTCGCTTTTCAATTCGTTTTGACAACCATTATTGATAGATTAAATTGCTTTGTCAATGCACAGAGTAACAATACATTATGGGTAAATTGTGATGAAAAAATGTTATTAATGTGAAAATTAATGAATTAGCTTAATCCATCTAATTTTAATTTCATCACTACAGAACAGAATAGCAACCCATTGTGAAGATAACTTGGACAAACTATGTGTTCTGTGTGAAGAATAACAAAATTCGCCAACACATTAATTTAACTTCATCACTACAGAACAGAATAGCAATCCATTGTGAAGATAATTTAGAGAAACTATGTGTGTGAATAATGATGAATGAACACATTAATTTAATTAATTTCATAACTCAGAAACACAATAGCAATCCATTATGAAGATAATATGGAGAAACTATGTGTTCTGTGTGAAGAATGATGAATGAGCCGACACATTAAACAAAATGCTATGGCATTGCGGCAAGCATTAGCCGGTACCAGGGCCTCGTCAAAGTCCTATCAACTCTAAAGCACGATGGGGCTTAGCTGCCATATCACGTAATGCAGAGGCAACATTAGTTACATTTTTGACGACACGTAAGGTTCCAACGGCAAAATTACGTAAACATGCCATGACTTGAGGCCCTGAACCCGTCCTAATTTGGGAATTGTCCTCATTGAAAGTAACATCCCGAACATAATGAGAACGATTTTCAATACTCCAATGTCCCCGATTCAATTTTAATAAACGTTTAGGATTCGCTTGAGAAGGGGTTAAAGCGGTTATTCCATAAACTGTTTCTTCACGTTCTGGGATCGATTTACAGTCAAAAACATGACGTTGTATACAACAAACTTGTTTAACAATCGGGGCATCTAAATAATTGTTAAGAGCCGTACTTGTCCAAATACGGCGGGTTTCTATTCGACCGTGTCCTTTCTCTACCGTTTCGTGGTCAGGGGGCGTTTGAGTTAAATTGAGTAATTCAATGTCGGCTTTCAAAGTGGGTTGATTGCCTTTGACAGTGAAAAAATAATAAGCCTTTTTATCTTCAACCAAGTATTTTGCGGTCTTTCTTTGTGTGTGTAATGCATCAAAAGTTATTACTCTATCACTAATGTCTAAAGGGTCTAACAAGGTGCTGACAGAAGGTATCTCATTGCTTTTACTATCAATTTTTACTTGTGCCACCGTGGTAGCTTGTTCGTGTAACACCGCACTCAGTAAATGGGTTTGATGACCTTGACTATCATGCGCCCCTTTAAGGACTTTGCCATCTACTGCTATGGCATCATCATCAGTTTGTTCTAAATTCAATCGTTTTATCCAGCCATTGAGTACCGGTTCAATAGTTTCACTGTCTTGAGACTGTATAATACGTCTTATTGTCGGTTCACTGGGTACTACATAACGTTGTTTATCTTCATGAAAATAACAGCCTAATCGTTTTAACATATTTTGGTTGCAACGTTTAGCTTAATGACGCTATTGTGGTAAAATTACTACAGCCACTCAACATGGCACAAATTGCTATTGCCAATATAGATACAGCAGGGTGACGCTTACCCCGCGCTTTACGAATATCTGGTAATTCTTTCAATTGTTTTTTTAATTCATTGGTTTGAGAAGTTGTGATTTTCATCGTAAATACTTCCTAAAATACTATGGGTATTAAATGAATATCAAAAAAAACTTTATATTTCAAGTAACTAATCCTGACTTTGACGAGGCCCTGAGCCGGTACCCTAGCCTGTTGACAGGAAGCTTTTTTATCAATATAATGTTCATCCAAAAAGAAGTAAAAAATCTTTTATGGATTTAAGACATTAATTTTTAATATTAATACCTAAATAACAAAAATCAAATGAAAAACTACAAAAGCCCAATACATCGTTTAGCCCATCTTTTTAAAAAAGGACGAGATCTTTGGAAAAATCGTGCTTTAGAAAGACAAAAAAAACTAAAGTCGCTAGAAGTAAAAATACGAGACTTATCAAAAAGCCGTGATAATTGGAAACTCAGAGCTAAAACTGCTGAAAAGAAATTGTACCAAATTGAGGAAACAAAATCCTCGAAGCTAGCGAAATGTAGTGATAATTCTGTGGCAAAAATACTATGGAGGCAAAATTCAGTTGGATTGTGTTTCAACCGACTTAATTAACTGTGTTAGAAAGTTTGATTTTCTTAATGCCTTTTTTAAGTGTAATGGCTGTTCAGATTGGTTCTCCTTCAATTCCATATGAACAAGTTTAACATCAATTTGTGCAAAAAGTTCGATTAGGTTATTTTTATCTTTGAGAAGAATTTCCATATATTGTGGATTTTCTAGTTTTTTTACCAATGTAGTATCTGCGAGCATAGCTTTTAGAGTTTTTGTGAGTTTGTTTCTCCCACTTTTGTTACGATACATGTATTTGATTGCTCGAAAAAATTGTTCTAAGATTAGTGCGTTGCGGTTGAATTGTTGTGGTATCACCGGTTGTGACAGTAATGGGATCTGCAAACAGTTTTGCCCAATATTTGTCAATTTGTTTTTGCATGTTTTGATAAGCTTTATCTTTAGAAACTTTAGTTGAAAACTCAGAAGAATTACGAAAAGCAGTGACTTTAGTCTTGATACTTTTTATAGAAATATTTTTACCTAAATCTTTGAGTCCTTGTTTTTCAGCAGGTATTGCAATTCGCATGGCTTTTCTAAGTTGTTCAAATATAGCAACATTTTCTCGCATTTTTTGAACCGTGTTTTTTAAATTTTCATCATCAACTATTACAGCTAAAATTTTTTGCAATTGATACATAGCTTGGTTATTCATAGTTATATCTTTAATTTTTTGGATGGTAGCATATGCTTTTTCAACTCTTGTGTAAAAAACAAGATGAGCTTGGTCAAATGGAAATCCGTACCCACTAAGTTCGCTGTTTGAATCCAAAATCCTGAGTCAGAGTATATAAGTTGCTATTATGGGCTCCATTTTAGAAAAATTACTATCTATATAGTCAGTTAAACAGAATGCTAGTTTTGAGTCATTTTCAATCAGTTCTTTGCGTTTTTCACGCAATTTATTTCTTTAGAATTTTTAAGCGAATCTCTGATTAAACTATGTTCATGTTCAAGGAGGTCTTTTCCAATATCTCTTAAAAAATGAAAATGGCAAACGAAATCTTTAACGAGAGGAAATACTTCACTAATAGCAGCTATTAGGACTGAACCCATATCATGGACACAAGCAATTGGGTCTCCATAATCTTGTTGAAGTTTTTGAAAAAAAGGAATTAACATATCAGTATTTTCTGATGGTAATTTGACATTACCCAAAACAATACCAGTTATTTCATCCAAAGCTGTTATAAGGTGAGGACTGTCACCCTCACAAGTACCATCTATGTGCAAGACATAACCGCCACTGGCTTGCAAAAACTCTTTAATTTGAGGTTTAATTTCTTTATGCGCTAGTATCAAATAAATAATAAAACGTTTACCTAAATACCCAATTTCACGATTAGAAATTTTAATGTTTTTAGTCAATAGCTCGGCTTTAATCTCTTTTGTATTATGACATCGTAGAAACATAGAATTTCCAACATGCACAAGAACATCAAAACCGAAGTTACAGCCTGTGGGTACTAATTTTTGTAATTCATCACAAGGATACATGCGTTGGCATTGTTTACAGTATAGTATTGTTTCATACGCTTTAAAACCACCGGTTTCTAATGTTGAAACTATTTTTTCTTTTCAAAACATTCAACTTGTTACCACAAGAACAAACAGTGCTATCATGAATAAATTTTAAAATAGGAGTATTTGAAAAAAGTTTTTTTAGCTCAATATTTTTAGCGACTTGTTCTTGATGAAACTTCAAGCATTTAATAGGTAGAAAACCAAGATTTTTTCCAGTAACACCATGATAATTCAGTAAATTACTAATTTCATCTATACTGATATTTTTTCTATGGCATCGAAGAGCTAATTGTTCTACACTATCATCCGGATGATTAATTAACTCAACTAAAATAGTTATAGCATCTAAATCTGAAGGTAAGTTCGAATAAATGATTTGGTGTCGTTTTACCAATTGTTTTTCATAAATGTCATTATCACTAGAAAAATAAATGTTTAATCCTTCACGTTTTTCGACTCGAATGTTTACGGCATTTTTAAAATGAGACAAAAAAGTATATGCTGACAAACTTAAAATCTCAGAGAGTTCAAAAGCACTCAAGCCAGCATTAGATTGTTCGACAATGGCCTCAAGTGTTTTTTTGAGATTGCCATATTTTGAAAAGAAAATATCTTTAAATTTCCACAATCCTAGTTCGTCAAATTGAGGAGTAATTGGTAAAGTATAATATTGATTATTTTTATTATAGCTTATATAAGCATTCCATTTTTTTAACCGTCTTTGTGCAGTTTTTTCAGAGCATTGTAGCAATATTGCCAATCTTGCTTTAGTTATAACTTTTTCGTTTTTTATAATTTCTAAAGCTTTAATGTCTTTTTCTTTACTATTTACATCCATATTAAAAATGTCCAAGTATCTGTTTTGGTCTGTTAACGAACAGATACTAGGACAAAAGTGGGGTAGATTTCAAGTTTTTTGCTTCCAAAAGGAAGCAAAATGAGTAATTATGGCATGATTTAGTGGGTAATTTACTCCTCACCTATATAATATATATTCTTGTTTTTAGGTGTTTTTTGTAATTATCCAACTGAATTTTGCCTCCATAGCTTTTTCTACACAAGAATTGTTATTCATATTGTACTTTCGTATTTAACTCCGCTAGAAATCCGATTTTTTGAAAAAGATCGGATTTATTTAACGCTTTAGTCAATTATCAGCACAATTTTCCCGCTTGTATGCCCGGTTTCAATTAATCGGTGAGCTTCCGCAACTTGTGCCAAAGGCAATTCTTGACTGATTTTCACTTGCAATTTACCAGCTTCAACCATACGGTTGGCTTCTTCCAACATTCCGCGTTGGTTCATCCGTACATCGTGCATTCCTTGAAGCATCGGGGTTAGCATTAACTCATAAATTAAGCTGAGATTGCGTAGCTTTGCCGTTTTAATTGCACTGCTATCACAAACTGGCTCCAACAGAGTGACAACTTTTCCATAAATTCGAGTGGCACCAATAGAATGGCAAAATGTATCACTACCTACTGTATCAAGAACTACGTCAACGCCAACACCATTAGTCAAATCAAGAGCTGCTTGGACAAAATCGGTTTTGGTGTAATCAATACAATGTTCCGCTCCCAGCCCGCTTGCAAACGCAGCTTTTTCTTGACTACTGATTGTAGTTATAACACGCGCTCCTAATTCTTTTGCCAATTGGATTGCCAAATATCCTACCCCACCAGCACCAGCATGAATTAAGATACTTTGATTCTTCTGCAACTCGGCGCGATCAACTAGTGATTCCCAAGCGGTAATCCATGCCAACGGCAAAGTAGCAGCTTCAGCCATTGAGAGACTTCTGGGTTTATGAGCAGCATAGTCTTGATGAATAACGGTATATTCAGCATAATTGCCGGGCTCATCCATGCCAATACCGCCGTTAAAAAAATAGACTTCGTCACCAACTTTAAAACGAGTCACCGCTTCCCCCACTGCATCGACAACCCCAGCACCATCACAGCCAAGAATTTTAGGCAATTTATCGGGAGCAAAACCACCTTTTTGGCGTAGCTTATAATCAATTGGATTTATACCAGCGGCGTGTAAACGCACTCGTATAAAAAATTTTTCTGGTAATTGAGGAATTTCCACTTCGCTCATTTGCAGGACTTCTGTTCCACCGGCGGCGGTTAGTAAAACAGCTTTCATAGTGTTTAGTTTTCTTGGTAGTGTTTACCTAAATTCGTGGTTTTCTGCATATATTTTAGTAAGATGAGGGATGTATATCTAATCAACTGTGAGTTCAAATATCAACCCATTTCGTAACTACTCAGCCCCCTTAAAAAAGGGGTTATATATTTTGATAGAATTTCCAAAAAATAAAAAGTTAAAATGTTCCTCCAATTTTCATTGGAAAAATTTTCATTAGAAACCAATTGTCTGAAAAAT
>Ga0233404_10000388_pt1 | contig 12018 bp, 8 predicted proteins | sample Na_oxic_2_MG_FD_179861 | JGI IMG/M metagenome (GOLD analysis project Ga0233404, IMG submission 179861) | Seawater microbial communities from Saanich Inlet, British Columbia, Canada - Na_oxic_2_MG | ecosystem: Environmental > Aquatic > Marine > Inlet | place: Canada: British Columbia | collected...
GTTCAACTAAGATATTATAAAGTAAATCAATACCGGCACCGCTTTTTGCCGATAGCCAAATTTTAGTCACCCGCCCGGTTTCATCGCGTTCACAACGGGGTGTCGCATTTTTTAATTGATCTATCTTATTATAAACGATAATCTGCGGTACATCGGCTGCCCCAATATCATTTAATACTTGATTCACTTGATGAACGTGTCGTTGCCGTTGTTCTGTATCGCTGGCATCAACGATAAGCAATAATAAAGTTGCTAAACGTGTTTCATCTAAAGTGGCACGAAATGCGGCAACTAAGTCATGTGGCAATTGTTGGATAAAACCCACTGTGTCAGCCAAAATCAGCACTGTTTTATCCGGTAAAGTGACTCGGCGCAAGGTAGCATCCAAGGTAGCAAACAATTGATTTGCTGTAAAAACGCCAGCATGGGTAAGGCGATTAAATAAGGTAGATTTACCTGCATTCGTATAGCCTACCAGTGATACCATTGGTAATTGTGCGCGTCGTCGTGCTTTTCTACTTAAATTGCGTTGTTGGATGACTTTTTCCAAACGCTTATTAATAGATTTAATACGTTCACCAATCAAGCGACGATCAGTTTCTAACTGAGTTTCACCGGGACCACGTAAACCAATACCCCCTTTTTGCCGTTCTAAATGAGTCCAACCCCGCACTAGGCGTGTACTTAGGTGTTTGAGCTGTGCTAATTCGACTTGTAACTTTCCTTCAAAAGAGCGAGCACGTTTTGCAAAAATATCTAAAATAACACCTGTGCGGTCCACTACCCTGCATTGTAAAACACGTTCCAGGTTACGTTCTTGCCCAGGCGTAAGTGTATGATTAAATAATACGACTTCAGTGCCTGATTCCCGGACTAATGTTTCCATTTCTGAAAGCTTACCCCGTCCAACAAAGGTATGGGGATCAGGGGTGTCGCGTGTTCCGGTCACAGTAGCCCCAATCATCACGCCGGCAGAACGCGCTAATTCAGAAAATTCATCTAACGATGCCGGATCGCTTAAGCTATTTATCGTTATAGAAACTAAAATAGCACATTCGCCAGCCTGTGGTCGTTCAAACATTGTGTGATCTTTTTTAACTTTTCTAAAAATACGATTTCTTTAAGAAATCGTATTTTTCATTCCTTTAATTTGGGAAGAAACCCAATTTTAAAAAAAACGGGGTTTCTAAACTATTTATTTGCCGCGGGTGTGTCATTGGGTGGTGCTATTTCAGGAATTGTGACCAAACGGGTTGGTACAATAGTAGAAATAGCATGTTTATACACCATTTGGTTGACAGAATTTTTGAGTAGTATCACGAATTGGTCAAATGAATCAATATGTCCTTGTAGCTTGATACCATTGACTAAATAAATTGAAACAGGTACATGTTCTTTGCGTAATGCATTCAAAAAAGGGTCTTGTAGTGATTGCCCTTTATTCATAAATTATTATCCTATTTGTTATCAGTTGTTAGTTATCAATTCACAATTAAAACAGTTTATGAATTTTTGCCAGGGATTTCAACACCGATTGTGTCATATTGGGGGCAAGACTATCAAACCAATGTGCATCCATTTGGGTACGCAACCAAGTCATTTGTCGTTTAGCCAATTGTCGGGTGGCAATGATAGCCCTTTCCGATAAACTCGCCTTATCTAATTCACCCGCTAAATAGTTCCAAACTTGACGATACCCCACACTACGCATTGAAGGTAAATCTGGATTAAGATCGCCGCGTTCAAATAAACCACGAACTTCTTCAATTAACCCTTGTTCAAGCATAACATGAAAACGTTGTGCTATTTTAACATGTAAAACGCTTCGCTCTGCCGGGGCTATCACTAATTTAATCGTTGGATAGGACCAGGGTTGTGTAGGATATTTGGCGTACCAAGTTGTCATAGTATCACCCGATACCTCATAGATTTCAAGTGCCCGTTGAATGCGCTGGGCATCGTTAGGATGAATGCGTTGTGCTGTTTGTGGATCAATTTGAGTCAAGCGTTGGTGCATGGCTGCCCAACCCACTTGCTTCGCTTCACTATTTAAATATTGACGTATTTTAAGATTAGCCTGAGGTAATTTTGATAAACCTTGTTGTAAACTATTAAAATAGAGCATCGTACCACCTACTAATAATGGAATACGACCGGTGGTCCGGCTCTTTTCGATTTCAGCTACTGCATCGGTGCAAAATTGCCCCACCGAATAAGTTTCAGCCGGATCACGAATATTGATCAAACGGTGGGGGGCTTGAGCTAATATTTCAGCATTGGGTTTAGCAGTGCCTATATCCATCCCTTGATATACCATAGCGGAATCTACGCTAATGATGTCACAAGGTAAATGTTTAACGAGGGCTATTGCTAAATCAGTTTTACCAGAAGCTGTGGGACCCATTAAAAAAATGCAAGGCTGTGTCATTGTTATGGAACTCGAAGTTGCAACTAAAAAAATCCAATTTAGGAACATGCACAAAATAACTTCCACAATGTCGCATCAAACTTGACAGGTTTCCAAAACCTGTCAGGTTTAGTTGTCGAAGTTATTTTATGCACGTTCTTTAGGTATAGGAATACCCATTTTTGAAAAAATGGTATTTGTGCCTTCAAAAGTCAGTAGCTTATAAGCTTCTAAAAGCGTAACTACTCAGGGCTTTCGCTGCGGATTGCCTTTACATAGAAATATTGTTGGGCTTTCGTTACGGATAGCCCTATAAATATTGTTGTATAAATTTTCAGATAAATAACTTTCAAAAATCTGGAAGAAATTGAATACATGACAGGTTTAACGTGCGTAACTTCGTTCCGAAGTAAATTATTTTTCTGAACTTCTATAGTGGCAATCCTTTATGGTTGCCTGGCATTAAAAATGGATTGTAGGGGCAATCCCTTGTGGTTGCCCTGAGTAGTTACCTAAAAACAAAAAAAGTAACTACTCAGTTTTAGCGTGTTAAAAATACTATTTTCAAAAAATGGTATTTCTTTTTACTAATCCGACATTCCGCACACCTCTGTAAGCATTTGATATTAAATGAAAATAAAATTTATTGTAAAGATAAATTATATTTATTCTTATTTAAAATCCACAACTAACGATTAAGGTGCGGAATGTCGGCTAATTATGAGCTTTGAGAAAAATCTATTCGATGTTTATTTTAAAGCTGAGTAGTATAAAAAATACTATTTTTGAAAAACTTATCTTTGGGTATAGAAATACTATTTTTTCAAAAAAGGCTATTTCTAATGTTAAAAAACTTTTGTGTACCTACATATATGTTTTTAATAAAAAAGCTGTGCTTCATATTATGTTTATTCAATGTTTATTCGGTGTTTGCCACATCGATTACAACTACAACACTTTTTGAACAAAGCCAGGCGGAATATGAGCAGGGACATTTTGAGTCAGCTATACGTGGTTGGCAAATGTTATTAGAAATTAAGCATTTAAAAGTCTCTCAAACGATTGAAATTCTAATACTGTTAGCAAGAACCTATCAAGCGTTAGGTTTATCTCAACAAGCATTGGATACATTATTGAGAGCTGAATCTCTTGCTAATGCGTTATCAATGGAACATCAGATTTCAAATTATACTTTGATACGGGTTAAATTATTTTTATCTTTAAGCGATATTTTCCTAGCAAGGCGGGAAGATATCAAGGCGCGTCATTATGCAGATAAAAGCTTAAAAATATTACCCCCAAATGCCCCTATCCTAATTCGTGCGGCTGTGTTTAATAATTTAGGTAATGTCTTGACAGTCGAAGCTTATTATACTAAGGCAGTGAAAGCTTATGCCCGTTGTGTGGAATTAGCAAAATCAGCCGGTGATGCTATTCTTGGCGGACGTGCTTTTATCAATATGGCACATGCTCATTTGAAAGATGGGCAAGAATTGGCAGCAGTGAAGGCGTTATCAGGCGCACTGCAACAATTTGAATCGCTAGCTCTAAGTTATGCTAAAGCTTTTGGATTGCTCAGTCTTGGCGAATTAGCACAACGTTTATTCACTCTCAAACCTGACAGGTTTTCAAAACCTGTCAGTTTTTTTCCAGAGAATTTAGAAAAAATACCCGCAACTCTTCAAAATATTGCCTATCAAGCCCTCAATAAGGCACTTAATATAGCAAAAATTATAGATAATCCCCGTTTAATTTCTTATGCTTATGGATTTTTGGGGCATTTATATGAAACGAGACAACGTTATTCTGATGCTTTGCCATTAACGCGACGCGCTATTTTTTATGCCAAACTTGATACAGACTCTTTTTTTACTGAGCAAAATCAAGCTTTAGAAATTCTTTATCGTTGGCAATGGCAATTAGGACGATTATTCAAAGCTTTACATCATAAGGATAAAGCCATTAAGGCTTATCAAGCTGCCGTTAAAAGTTTACAACCCGTTCGTCAAGAAATTGCTATCGGCTACCGCAATACTTCACAATCCTTTCGTGAACAGGTCGGTCCCGTTTATTTTGAATTAGCGGATTTATTATTACAACCGACGGCAAACTTTAATGAAGCCAATTTAAAGGAAGCAATTAATACGATAGAACGTTTTAAAACGGCTGAATTACAAGATTATTTTCAAGATGATTGTGTGACAGACTATCAATTTAAACGAACGCTATTACACCAAGGCGTAGCCCCCCATATTGCAGTAGTCTATCCCATTATATTGCCTGATCGCATAGAAATATTATTAAATCTACCTCAGGGTATGCAACGATTTACAGTTCCTATCACAGCGACTCAATTGAAAGATGAGGTTAATGAATTTCGTTTTGAACTAGAAGCCAAATATAAGAATGAATTTTTGCCTTATGCAAAACGCTTATATCGTTGGCTTATAGTCCCCCTATTGGGTGTACTTCATACAGTTGATACATTGATTATTGTTCCAGATGGTATATTACGCACTATCCCCTTTGCGGCTTTACATGATGGCAAACAATTTCTGATTTCTCAATATGCGATTGCCACCATGCCCGGCTTAACTTTTACCGAATTTAATAACCATTCACAGCGCCGAAACCAAATTCTGTTAACTGGATTATCAGAAAGTGTGCAAGGGTATTCCGCCTTGTATCATGTACTTGATGAAATGGAAGGCATTGCTAAATCATATCATCAGGTAACCCAATTATTAGATCAAGATTTTACCGTCGAACACTTTGCTGATGCTTTAAAACAAACTCTTTATTCCATAGTACATATTGCCTCACATAGTCAATTTGAAAGTAGCCTCGAAAAAACTTTTTTATTGACTTATGATGGAAAACTCACCATGAATCATCTGGAAGCATTAATTAGGCTGAGTGAACGTCGTCAAGAACCCCTGACATTATTAACTTTAAGTGCCTGTCAAACGGCAGTCGGTGATGATAAAGCCGCCCTGGGGATAGCGGGTATTGCCCTCAAAGCGGGTGCAAGAAGTGCGTTGGCAAGCTTATGGTTTATTGATGATAAAGCGACAAGCTATTTAATGAAAAAATTTTATCAACAATGGCAAAAAAATGCCCTATCTAAAGCAAAGGCTTTGCAAGTTGCCCAACAATATTTGCTAAAACAGCCTCGTTACCAACACCCGGCATATTGGGCATCATTTTTGCTAATAGGGGATTGGAGATAGAATTTGAACAGGATTATTTGGAGCTCAAAGTTTTAGCTTTGGGCGTATTTCCAAAGCTAAAGCTTTGGCTCCCAAAAGATATTAAAATATGAGCACTCTTAGCAAACTTTCCCCACTCATTGCCCTATTATTGCTCCTTTACGCGGTTCATTCCCAAGCTGAAGTGGTACTTGATGGTACTTTAGGGTCAACTGTTGCCTTAGAGGGACCCCATTTTGATATTAATGCAGAACTGGGACAGCAATATGGTGGTAATCTTTTTCACAGTTTTAAATGGTTTAATTTAAATAAAGAAGAAACTGCGACTTTTTCCGGTCCCCAAGGCATCGAAAATATCATTACTCGTATCACGGGCGGCGAACACTCAATCATTGATGGTCAATTAATTTCTAATATCCCCCAAGCCAATTTATATCTCTTAAATCCCGACGGCTTTATTTTTGGACCCAATGTAGAACTTGATCTTCAAGGCTCCTTATACATCAGCACCGCCAACAAAATCCATTTAGGTGATGCTGGCACCTTTGAAACACGTCATCTCCAAAACAGTCTATTGCTCAGTGCGCCGCCTTCTGCCTTTGGATTTTTAGACAAACCGGCTCCGATTGAAATCAAAGGTAGCCAATTAGCAACACGAGATCATCAAACTTTATCAATCTTAGGGGGGGAGATCCATATCAATAGTGGACACCTAATAGCCACTTCAGGACGCATTAACCTAGCTGCGATAACGAAAGCCAACCATTTGAAAAGTACATCAACCGGTTTAGAACTGGATGCCAACGCCCAACTTGGCAAGATTGTTTTAGAAAATAATAGTAGCATTGATGTGGGTAAATTAGGTGCAGGTGATATTTATATTCATGGCGGGCAATTTTTCTTAGACTCAAGTAGCATCATTGCCAATACGGAAATTGATAAAAGTGTCATTGGCATTGATGTCAATGAGCTGCATATGAACGATGCTGACATAGATAGCCGCGCATTTGGACCAGGGCAAGGCGGTCAAATCAACATTTCCGTGGCTAGAAAAACAACGTTAGAAGGCGGGAGTAAAATTCAAAGCAGTTCAATGAGTAGTGATCCACAAGCCGGTGATGCTGGTAATATCTTTCTCACAAGCCAAGAACTGCATATGAACGATGCCAATATAGATAGCCGTGCATTTGGACCAGGACAAGGCGGTCAAATCAATATTTCCGTGGCTGGAAAAATAACATTAGAAGGCGGAAGTAATATTCAAACCACTTCAATGAGTAGTGCTCCACAAGCTGGTGATGCAGGCAATATCTTCCTCACGAGCCAATATTTAGAGCTACTCAATAGCAATATTAATACGGTGACTTTAGGGCCTGGACACGGAGGAAACATCACTCTCGAAGTTGCTCATTACCTCAATTTGATTGGGTCAGCTGATTTTCCGGCAGCGATTGCCGCCAGTTCAATACCTAAAATAGAGCGTATTAATGCAGGCGATGCTGGACGCATTTTTATTCGTGCGCGAAATTTAAGCTTAACCAACACTGCCAGTATTGATAACAGTTCCACCGGCACAGGACAAGGCGGCAGTATTATCCTTGATATTCGTGATAATTTGTGCTTAAACAATACTGCTTCCATTTCCGCCGACAGTTTAGGATTAGGTAATGCCGGCAATATTTATGTGAATACCACTACCTTAAGCATGGATCGGGGAACCATTTCCACTGCAACTGATAACGCTGATGGTGGAAATATTATTATCAATGTCCACACTCGCTTTTTGATGAACAATAGTCTTTTGAGTGCAACCGTCCAAGGTGGCATCGGAAATGGTGGAAACCTTGCTATAGGCAGTCCCCGTTTTTTTAGCCTGACTGATAGCAAAGTCATTGCCAATGCCAGTGGTGGACAAGGTGGCAATATTTTAATTATCACGGGTACCCCCAAAGATTTACAGGGCAGTTTAATAACTGCTTCATCAGATACAGGTTTGGAAGGAAAAGTTCAAATCAACAATATTTACAATGTTGATCTCAATACTTTACCCATCAGTTTTTTGGATGCCAACACGATAATCAAACAACACTGTTCACCGCAAACCGATGACACTCCCTCTAGCAATTTTTTTATTAAAGGGCGGGGTGGCTTACCCAATGCACCGGATGATTTACAAACTTATCTTCCCCATGGCAAATAGAACTATGGATGTTATCATCAGAACGATACAATATTGTTATAAACAGTCGCTTTCTTAATAGATAGTTTTTTTATGTGGGATTATATTAATTAATAAATTCGTTATCAGTTTGGTCAAGAAATCCGATTTTTGGAGAAAATAGGATTTCTGATTGGTTCCCGTCAAAAATCCGATTTGGGCAACATGGGCAACTTAAACGGTAAATCTATTGGAACGACAACCCTGTCGCCGCCCTTTTCAGAAAAATAATTTTACAAAAAGGGCGATAACGAAAGTTCGCCCCTACATGAAAATTGTATATGTCATTAAATTGTAGGGGCAGACATAAGTGTCTGCCCTGTGTCTGCCATTGTGAAATTATTTACCTGAAAATCTATATGGGCGCGTTCCCATTTTCACGGTAATTTAGAAAAAAGGCGTATTTCTATTTTGCTGCTATCAAAAACAAAGAACTACAAGGTATATTGGAGTTCTTCACTATAGCGTCGGAATTTTTAAAACAATTTCCTGATGAACACAACCTAGAAAAACACGAATCCAGTTAATATATAATATTTTTGTACAGGGCATTTTTTTAAACTCAATGTTCAAGTTTTTGTTTTGACAATTTAAAAGCATTTCCCGTTTGAATAAACGACATAACAAACCGTAAAGCGTTTTGGAAACCTTGAAGGTTTTTGTACTCCACCTAATCGGGAAACGCTATAACGGTTCAATTATTTTTCTGAATATACGACTAACGGATCATTTTTGGACTTTTTTTTGAAACGCTGGTGAGCAAAGATGAAAGCACACTCGACATAAAATTCCAAATTTCAGCTGTTTGAAGTATATAGTTTTTCATATAAATAACTTCACAAAACCTGCCAGGTTTCCAAAACATGGCAGGTTTGATTGAGAAATTATTTTTCGGAACATCTATATCTATAGATATTAGGTATGCAAATTGAAAAAAATAATTTTGGTGCTATTGATTTTTCCTATTCATCTTTATGCGGTAGATAAAAACCCCATAGAATTTGCTGATGCTGAACAAGAAAAACGTTTTTCCGAACTGATTGAAGAATTGCGTTGTGTTGTTTGTCAAAATCAATCGGTAGCCGATTCTAATGCGGAATTAGCTCAAGATGTACGTGATATAGTTCGCAATAAGATTCGTGAAGGTCAAACAGACGAAGAAATCACCAATTTTATGGTAGAGCGTTATGGTGATTTCGTTTTGTATAATCCGCCACTGAAACCGAAAACTTATGTATTATGGTTAGGACCCTTAGTGCTGGTGTTAATAGGGTTAATCGTACTTGTGTACTTTATCCGCCGCCATACACAAATCACCTCTATGCCACCCACTTTAACTGAAGAAGAACGTCATAAAATCAAGCAAGTACTTGATAAGGAAAAATAAGGATATGATGATATTTTGGAGCATCGCCGCTGGGCTGATTGTACTTGCTCTTGCTTTTGTCGTGCCACCCTTGTGGAAAAAAAATTCAAAGGTAGGCGATATTGATCGTAACCGGATGAATATCGCTATTTACAAAGAACGTTTGGCGGAATTAGAGCAAGACAACCTGACTCCTGAACAACGGGCACAGGCTCAGCAAGAATTAGATAAAACGCTCGCACAAGATTTAGATGATAGTGCAAAACCGAGTGTTCAGCCGCATGTTCGTTGGGCAAGTATCGTTGTGGCAGTTTGTCTTCCCGCTTTAACAATTGGGTGGTATTGGAAATTAGGTGCATGGCACTTACTTGCGCCTACACAATCCAGTGATGCCCCCCAGGCTGCCCATCAACAAGAGGTACCTTCTAATTTTGATGAAATGGTGGAAAAATTAGCTGTTCGTTTACAACAGCAGTCGGACGATGAGGAAGGTTGGCGCATGTTAGCTCGTTCATACACCTTTCTTAAACGCTATAGTGAAGCGGTGCAAGCCTATAACAAATTGTTAGTTCTAGTTGGAGAACAGGATCCACAGTTGCTGACCGATATGGCGTCTGTATTAGTTTTATCAAATGAAGGTCAATTTTCAGGGCAACCCACGATATTACTTAAAACGGCTTTGGAGTTAGAACCTGATCATCAGCAGGCCCTTTGGTTATCAGGTTTAGCCGCTGTGCAAAAAGAAAAGTATAACGCTGCTATTGGCTATTGGCAACGTCTTTTGCCACAAATTCCTTCAAACGAACTTGAATCCAGGGAAATGTTAGAAACGCATATTGCAGAAGCGCGTCGGCAATTGGTTCAAAATGATGCTGCACCGCATGTTGTAGAAATTTCCCAGGCGGTTAAGCCAATTGATGAAGATGGCACTCCGTCCACTTCCACTAATCGGATTGTGCCGTGATTTTTATTGTACGGTGTGGAATATAGCAATTCCCGTTTGGGTTAAATACAAAAAAGGGCAAACACGCAGGTTTGCCCCTACGAATAATGTGCTGATAGCAATCGGGAAACGCTATATAATGGTATGGTTTAATTTTGGGTAACCGAATTTTAATCGTAATCGTTCAAAATATTTATTTAAGATAACTTGTAAGGAGAATTGTGATGGACATCAAGCTGGTAGATATTACCCTACACATTGATGAGACCCTGGCAAATACAAAACTTTCAGAGATAGCGGATAAGGTTCGCCAAGAAGAGGGCATTGTTTCAGTGGCTTTTCACGACGACAAAGCTCATTTAATGGTTGTTCAATACAATCCCGAAATCACTAAGTCAGCTGATATTCTTCAGCGTGTCAAGGATCAAGGGCTTCATGCTGAGTTGATAGGCTTATAATTGTTTTTGCTGTAAATTTTTCTGTGATGGACTGCAAAATACCGTGCTGAATTACAATAGACTTTGTAATTTAGACAGTCGTTTATAGCTTATCACAGAAAAATTTACAAAAAAATTATGCTCATTCCTGACGACATAAGCGATATAGCAATTTGACTAAACTATCTTTTGAAGATTTTCAAAGGATAATCAGGCCATTGTTTTTTCAGCTTTTGGAAAGTCTGCTTAACTTGTTCAGCATTTTTATAACGTATTCCCTTGCCTTTTCCAGACCATCCATTCCCTGACCATTCCTGGGGTGATTTTGGATTAAACATTAAACAAATGACATAGCTATACTTCACCGTTTTTGTAGATGATGATGCGTTTGTCTGTTTCGGTTGAGCCGTTGGGAGGATATCATTATCCTTATATTTGGTCGGCTTTTTGGGTTGATTGCTATTTTTGAAATAGGGTGTATCTATAATATATTCTTCATCTATGTGTGCTAATCTTTTTTCGAGTTTTTCTGTTTCTGTCAAGTCACGCAGTTTACTAAAGTCAACTTTCTGATGTTGTTTAACTTCATAGTTATCAATTTTTGCTAAGATGGCTTCAAGTTTGCGGATTTCTTCACCAAAATCGTTCAGTTCATCTAATGCCACATTCTGATTTGTTTGTTCTGTTTCCAAGCCTTTCAGACGTTGTTCTAGTTCTTCTGGGCTAATATCTGTCATTATGATCCTCCTATTGAGGCTACTCTATGCACATAACTCTCTAAGCATTTGATTTTTATTGATTTTAATTTTTCGGTTATTTTGATTAATTTTCGTTATCAACAAAATATGGCGGTTTGCCTGACAAAAGGTACCTTCGGGTGAATATAGTTTTTTTTATTTTACCCTGAAAAAATATGAACATAGTGTCAAATTCTGATTCCATTTGAAGGTACCTTGTCAAGTTGCTATATTGAACATTACAAGAAATCGGATTTTTCATAAGTTCAATATTATCTTGATTACTACAGTTTTTTTGATTAATTCATTAAAAATCACTAATTTATATAATTTCCGAGCGAGTTGTGTGCATAAATCGTATAAAAAGGTAAAGTTTGCTCCCTACTCTTAAATTCAGAAACCAAGTTTTATAAAGAAACTTGGTTTCTTGACGCTATGTTTTCACGAAACTTAAGGGCAACCAGTATAAAGTATTGTTATCCAGATAAACATTGCGACTTAAAAATTTTTTAGAAAAATTTTTTGCAGAATAAAACTTTTCTGGCTAACTATATTGATGAATGACTCCCTGAATCATGCCGTTTAACTGAAAAACGATGAATTTCTTTCCAAAACTTGAAAAGGGTAATTAGGCCACCGTTCTTGAAGTTGTTGCAGGCATTGATAAGCTTGTTCATGGTCATGATAACATTTACCTTTAC
>Ga0233404_10000389_pt1 | contig 12008 bp, 5 predicted proteins | sample Na_oxic_2_MG_FD_179861 | JGI IMG/M metagenome (GOLD analysis project Ga0233404, IMG submission 179861) | Seawater microbial communities from Saanich Inlet, British Columbia, Canada - Na_oxic_2_MG | ecosystem: Environmental > Aquatic > Marine > Inlet | place: Canada: British Columbia | collected...
AATTAGGTTCTGTTGCATTGGCTTCATTAACTGCTTTGGTCAAAAATGGCGAATATAAAAAGTGGTTTGAAACAAAGACTATAAAATTTGAGTTTGCTTCCTAATTTAGTCTAACCGCACAGGTCGAGATTTTTCAATACTAAGAGTAATTTCTTCCTTCTCAACAAGCAATGGTGTAGTTGGCTCATCAAAGCAATCAATAACTGTGATTGGAATTTCAGTTTGATTACAGGTATTACCCACAGTTATAGTGCCGTTACCAGTAGCAACTGGAGTGAGTAACAGAAATGATATATCGCCGTTTTCGGTAAATGAGGACTCGACATCCACAATGTCACTGCGCGGATAATCCAAGATTTCGCGTTGTTCACCATCACCAGTGACTCGCAATAAAAAGGGAGCCTCATCTCCTAACAGCAAAGTTACTTCTTCAGGTTTTGTGGTTACAGTATGATTTGGATCACAGCCTTTGACAGTGATATTTATTACTGCTTGGCTGGCACAGTCTTTAACAATTACTTGAGTAGTACCCTCAGCTTTTGGAGTGAAGGTAAATTGAGCACCACCCGTTGCCGGAAAAGTTGAATCTAAAGTCACTATCTCACTATCCGGGGATTGAGCAATGTGAATCTTATCTTGCTCATCAAAGTTTTGTCCACCGGATATTTCAAGCTCAATTGGTTCATCCCACAGATTTAAGGTGAGTGGTTGTTCCGCCGGAGTTAATGATAATGCTGGATCATCTGAACATACCGGGGTTGGCGGTTTAACTTCTTTGGTTACCGGCTTGATTACCGGCTTGGTTATCGTAGCTTGAGTGAGAGTACCCAATTTAGCATTATCGCTTGGATTGGATAATATCAACCGGAAATTGAGCGGTTCCTCATCTACCACAAATAGGGAAATTTGTTGCTCATTATTGTCACCATCTGCCCAAGTTAAAGTACCGTCTCGCGGATGAATGGCAATATAATCATAGCCCGGTATGGCATTGATGGCATAATCCACTGTGACGATACCATCTTTGCCAAGTGTACGTGTCACCGGAATATTTATTAAATATCCAGAAACTTGACTGCCGGACAAAATGGTTGAGCTTGTAGCATACTCATCAAGCACAAATTCACTATCACTACCAAATTGGATTTGGCTGATAACCGCTATTGTGTTTACTTCGCTATCAAGAGTATCAGCTTTGTTGCCATCACCATTGTTGGGGGTAATATCTTCAACGTCAGCGGAGATGCTGTCATCGTTACTGTCGTTATCTATATTATCAAGCGTTGGTGTTGGCTGAGCCTTTACTGGTGTTGGTGGTGGCTCAATATCTACCGGTGTTGGTGGTGGCTCAATATCTATCGGTGGTACCGGTTCTTTTGAATTAACGGTAATAGTAAAGCCTTTGTCAAAGAACAAATTCTCATTATCCGTTTCCATTGAACGCACAGTAATTTCATGGGTGCTAACTTTTAGCGATTTAGCATTAGCCACCAATAAACGATCATATTCAATTTTAAATGGCTCAGCTTCAAAGTCAGTTATTAATTCGCCATTTTTCACCAAGCCATAAGTGTGAACCTTATTACTACCTTGAGTATCCAATTGCCCAATTTCAGTTCCAGCTTCACTATCAACCTGAATTTCATTACCATCCAAAGTCATATCCTTAACAGTAATGGTAAAATCTTCATCATGGAATAAACCACCATTGTCAGTAGTGCGAATCGTAATCGAATGTTCAGCAACTTCTGATAATTCCTTATTAGCAATCAAGCTGTCATTATCAATTCCAAAAAATTCATCGGCATCATCTTCCAAAGAGTAAGTATGAGTGTCATCACTGTTGGGATCGATGCTAGATAATTTCGCAATGATTGTGTTTGCCGAAGTACCCACTTTAGCAACCGTGTTGGTTAATTCAACTTTGGTCGGTTCTACATTGATAGGCGATTCAACCTTAATGGTAAAATCTTTATCAATTGATTTAGCTGTGGAATCAGTAGAACGAACTTTAATCGCATAAGTTTTCATCACCAACGCTTCCTTGTTAGCAACCAACAAACGATTATCTTTTATCTCAAATAGTCCCTCAGCATCATCAACTAAAGTGTAAGTATGTGAATCACCGAGAGTTGGATCAACAGTGGAAAACACCCCAACTTCAGTTCCAACTTCACTTTTTTCAATAACTGCATCCGAAGAAATAACAATACTGGTAGGCCCATCATGTATAACATCAATAAAGAAAGTTTTAGTAGCAGCATCATTTCCTAAATAGATAGCCCTAACAACAATACTATGTTTACCTGCGTCTAACAAACTAGTATCCGCAACCTGCAAATCATCTCCAACAAGCTTAAAGCGTCCACCAGCATTATCATCAAGAACATGGGTATAGACAGCAGTTTCAACACCTGAATTAGTCGTAGAAAATTTACCGATTACAGTATCATTAGGGGCATCTTCACTAATATTTGTCCCAGAAAAAACTATATCCGCGTGGGTAATTGGCAAAATTTCCAACCCACTTATGATAGTTGCCGTTTCAGCACCAGTTGTTACCGAAACATCCCGATAACCAAAAGTTGCATCAGACGCAATAGTAACCGGTGCGCTGATTTGAGTTTCATTTTCGACACTCAAAGCATTATTATCAACCGCCACTCCATCACCAAATACACTAACCACACTACTTGAATTAAAGTGAGTTTTGCTACCAGTTAAGGTAATTAATACAGTATTATCTCGTGGAACTTGTAACGGGCTAACCTCAGTTATAAGCGGAATCGCAAGATCAGATGGAAGCACCAAAACTGAACCACCAGCTTGACTATCATTCGCCACCTCAGCACCAGTTGTCACCGTGACATTACGAAAACCATCAGGACTAGTCTCATCCACCTCAAGCGTTGCAGTCAAAAATGCCGGATCATGTACCACAATATTTGTGGCAGTGATGCCATTGCCAAGATTTAATACCGGCGTTGCCGTGTCAAAATGGGTATTACTACCATAAATATCCATTGCAGTGGTGGAATTTTGAGTGAGTTTACTGGGGCTAACACTCAAAACTAACGGATTAGCCGGCTTTTCGATAACTTCCAGCGCACAAGCACCTTTAGCCGTTTCTGTATCACCCCCCAAAGGGGAATCAACATACACATCGTAAAATTGACGCGCAGTTGTTGTGGGCACTGTTACATTAGCTTCTATCTTACTGGGCGAAACAAACTCTATTGCATTTATCTGTATACCACTGTTCCTTTCATCCGCTTGCAAAATTCGCACAGTACTGGCGTGGTTAAAGTTGGCACTTGGAGCTGTGATTAACAAATTAACGGTAGTTCCCAACGGCAACTTCATTGGCTTGACCGCAGTAACAGTTGGTTTTATCGTGCCCATAATAATGTTGAAGGCAGCACATTGGATGGTGGGGTCGTCTTCGCCTTCAGTTGGTTTTGGGAGGGTAATAACAGTGCCGCCGGTCATTTCAGCCATCACCGCGAAAACACTGGAAGATAGTCCCTCGGCACGTAGTTGAGTTGGAATTAAAAAGACGCTTAAAGCTAGAAGCACTAGCGTCAGTTTTCTGATATTTTGCATAATTAAGTTTACCTTTGGTATTTGAGGATTTAAAAACAAGTCAAACCAGAAAGGTTTTAAAAACCTGTCTGGTTTGTTCAATCTCTTCGCCAGCGATGGTATTGAAAACTACCATTAACTTTTAAATGAACTGGTATCCATTTCATACATTTCATACCAAATCTTCAAAAACGAATCGTGGCTATAACCCAACAAATCATTAGAAGGTTTTTTTCTTGATTCATTAGGTACTAGTCTTAATTTAGAGGTATCATTTGAAGACTGAACTTCAACGTGAGTAGCATGTTTCATATTGATTGATGATTTATTAATTAGTGTGTACATCTTATAGTTTTTCAGAAAGTTCATGAAAAACCTCGGAGGTTTCCAAAACCTCGGAGGTTTGGCTCCACATCTAACTTCAAAAGCCCAAATTTTTCTCTGAATTCAAAATTTAGTTTCGAGGGGCAATTATACAATTTATCTTTTTTCAAAATCAATGTTAAATATTTGGTGAAAAACATTTGTTAAATATTTGTTAAATAATGAACAAGTCAGATTAAGATTTTCCTTAATGCTGGACGGGGTTTTTACTTGTGTATTAAATTTTTCACCCCAAATAGTTCCTTATGTTTCACATAAGGCTATTTACGTTTTGCACCAAATGGGGTTATGAATTTACGTTGATGTGCTAACCCCGAAGGGGTTAAATGTGAATAGCCACCGATGAAATCGGTGGAACTCTTGAAATACCAGAAACATTACGGAGCCGGTTGCAAACCGGCTCCAACATCGTAAAAAATACCCCATTTAAAAAATGGGAATTATTAGGTTTACTCTGTACCAGTGAGTGGATTCCAACTTTCTCCCATAGTACAGTCACCCGTTACCACAGCATTGAAACGAATGTTCTTATCAGCCAAAAGCTTAGTGACTCCAACAACATCCGTGTCTGCATAAGGTGAAGCATCCGTCGCTATGAAGATAAGCCCACCTTCCTTGATGTGCGGAATGGCTCTCACCAACGCTTCTACTGATGCTTCCGGGCATGTACCACCACCTTCTACTTTTAAATTACCAAGGGCCTTTTTAAAGAGTTCAAGGTCTTGGGTTGCAGCTCTGAGTTTGACTTCGTCTTTAAACGTTACCAATGCTAACCAAGGAGCAGTGGCACCATCAAGCTCCTTAATAACATCCATAATGGCTTTCACTACAGAATTGATCTCACCTTGCATACTACCAGTCTGATCAACAAGAAAAGCCATATCAACAAAGCCTTCGCCAATATCTACCCAAGTACGTTCACGATCTGTATGACTCGGAAACTCATTGGACATAACTTTAGCTTCGTGGACTAAGAGCAATAAACCAGCATCTTCTACTGCAACCGCCATGTCAATCGTCACTTGGCTAATGTCAGTTGGATTGTCAATACTCAAATCCACTATTTGACAGGTGACGGTATTACCAGCTGATGCAAATTCACAATTGGCTTGTTCACTCTGCACCGATTCAAATTTTACTCCGGCTGGTAAGTAACTGACTACGGAAATGCCAGTCGCTGTTGTCGGCGCACCTTCTTTATCAGCAAGGTATGCACTGAGTTCTACGGTTAAAGTGTAGAATAGAGTTCCGCCAACTATAACTGGGTCATGGTTATCATCAACTCGGACTGACAAGTAAGGATTAACGGCTGTCCAAGTTTTAGCAGTTGAATCAGGATATTCATTAGCAGTAACAACCACTTCATTTACGAGTCGATTGGCTTCCACTGCTTTGACCGCAATTTTAACCACCGCTTCTTGATTAGTCCCTAAATCAGGCAATTCACAAGTCACCGAATTAGCATCGGCTTTTTCCTGACATTGTCCATCACCTAATGCTTCAGCTTTAACCAATTCACTTCCTATTGGTAATTGTTCAGCCAGAACCACGTTAGTTGCGGTTATGTCACCATGATTGGTGGTGGTTATGGTATAAGTAACGGTTTCGCCTTGGTAGATTCTCCAAGCATCCGGTTTAGTTTGTACCACTAAGGTAGAAGAAGGTGCTTCAATCGGCAACTTCACAACCCCATTAACGGCGGTGTTGTCACTGACAATGAAGGGTACCGGGTCAAACTCATAACCTTCCTTACTTGGTTTGGCATCATATACGCCTTCACACAATCCTTCAGCTTGAAAATAGCCACTGCCATTACTGAAAGCAAGGTGTTCGCCGGTATCTATTTCTACATCAGCAATCGGTTGATTTTGAATATCCGTCAAATACCCGACTAAACTGTAATCACATTTAGCGGTTATTTCAAAACCATTGAGTGCGGAGGCAAATTCATCGCCACTGTAGATATAGACATCTTTGTAGCCCAATGCGGATTCACCATCAATCTGAATCAGGGCTTGCGCCTGTGTGTCATTAAATACATTAAATTCAAGGACATAAACTTCATTGTCCCCACTAAAACGCAATTCACTGACTCCAGCTTGGAAGTTAGTATTGGTTCCAGTAATATCAATGCGACGCACTGCACCTTGAGCACCTTTGTTGGGTTCGACGTTAAGGCGTGGAATATTACTTTCTCCCAAGATGATTAAACTACCACTGGCCGGCGATGCGGTCATTGAGCATGGGGTAGCCAATTCTTCACCACCAGTTTTGAGCGTGATCGGATGCGAACCGAGTTCAGCACTGGTAACATCCAAAGTTGCGGTTAAGCGCGTTGGGCTGTTGACGGTGACATTTTGGATCTTAATGTTAGCATTATCCGCAAAGCTGAGAACCGTTCCAGTACCCAAATTGGTATTGGTGGTAGTGATTTCAATTGTGGCATTGCCATCACGAGCAACGCTATTTGGTGTGATACTTAAAATAGCTGGTTGTTCTGAAGTAGCAACGACTTCTAGTACTCCTAAGCCGGTTGCTGCTTCAATCTGATCAGCTTCTTCACCTCTTTGCGTGGTAATAGTTATATCATGGAAATTCACTACTGCATTACTGGCCACTGTTACGTTAATTTGCATGTCAGTCGGCGACTGCATGTTGACAGTGTTCACTTGAATGCCTTCACCAAAATTGACCATGCTATTTTTGGTAAAGTTAGTGTTAGCAGCAGTTACGGTTAAATCAACACTAACCCCTTGTGGGACTTTGTTCGGCAATACCGAAGTAATCGCTGGTCTAATGCTACCTAATAAAAGATTCAGAGCCACTTTTTGGTAATGCTTCGCGCTGGACGCGGTGTTATCATTGACTTCAAATGGCGTAGCAAATAAGCCCCCGGTTTCTTTGGCTATCCGAGAATAGGTTTCTATGGCACTGATACTGTCTTTATTTGCTTCGCCAGTATCGACACCACACATACCAACGCATTCTTCGCCGGATAAAATGACATCTAGTCTCACTCCTTTACTACGTAGAGCGGTAATCAGAGTATCAACATCAATATCAGGATGCGAAGAGGCATCAGTCACCAAAACCATCCGCCCACCAACTTTGACGTAATCTTTGGCATAATTCAAAGCTTTCAAAGCGGCTTCTGGGCAATCAGAACCTAAATTAGCACGGAGTTGTTTGATTCCAGTGATGTAGTCGCTGTAACCGTTTAATAACCAACTCATGTTATTGGTTGCAGATAAGCCACCGGTTTTGCTTCTTATACGATTAGTGACTTCGTCTTTAAAGGTAACTAAGCCAACATTTGGCCCGGTTTGTCCATAGACAGCAATAAATTCGCTGACGGATTGGATGAGAGCGTTAAGTTCTTCTGTCATGCTACCGGTATCGTCAATCACAAACATGAGGTCGGCATCACCAACTGGAAAAGGTGGTAGCGTAGGTGGTACTGGAAGCACGGAGAAGTTACTGCTACTGTCTTGTTGCGGTTCCGTTTGGTCGCTGTCAAGAGTAAAGTCAATACGGCCTTGTCCAACTAGCACGGTTTTTACTGCAAGATTAACAGTACTGCTACCACCAATGGGTAGAGTATCTAGGTTGCAAGTAACAGTTTTACTAACTTCTTCACATTCACCGAAGTTGGGCCGTCGTCGAGTTTCTTCTGGTACGATAACAGCGGAAACTAATTCTACTGTCTCCGGTAATTTTATTTGGAGTTCAGCATTAGTCACCGCAGCCTTGGCTACTGCATCATTATCAACAATGATTGTGTAATCAAGATTGTTACCAATTTGAGCTTGAGTGGCACTTTCTTGGTGGGCCATAGAAAATTGTGGTATCACTTCCGTAATGGTTTTTAGAGGAACAGAGGAAATCACATCTACTCCATCAAGTTCTCCACTTTGTTTACAAGTACTACCCTTAATGTCTTCACACCCAATACCGGTTGCTTGGAAATTGAGTTTCCATGGTTGATAAGTGCCGCCACTACCACCACCGCCACCACAAGACTCGACTGTTACATCAACAAGCATTTCACAATCCAGCCCATTTGGGTCGCAGTTTTGTGGAGAATTACCGACCATTGGTCTTCCACCCAACATTATCAGAGAGGCGCAATCCAATTTTATGCCACTACATGCAGAAGGCCACACACCTAGAGGAGGCCCAGGAGGAAATATAGGAACAGAATCAGAAGAACCACCGGGATTCATTCCCAGAAAAGGCCCACTACATAATGTACCATCAAGTGATGGTATCGATGAAGAAGCTACAACATTTCTATACCGAAACCCAGCAGGTAAGGCAGGATCAGCTAATAGTCTAACATTATTAACAGGCCCAGCTCCTTGATTTTCAATCCTCACTGTGAAAACTTTGGAACCTCCACATACAACTCCCAGTCCCGTATCACTACCTAAATCTCGGCGAGTAGTCTTTTCCACCATTGACATGACAACTTTAGGAGTAAAATCAAACTCACCCAAGGCTGCTGAGACTTTGCCATCATTCACTTTGAACGATTTAGTCACAGTAGCAAATCCCTTTTTAGCAACTTTAACTGTAGCGTTATAACTCCCACCATCTTGCAATCCTTGCAAAACAAAATTACCATCCGCATCCGGTTGAGCCGTAATTACAGAACCATCAGCTTTAGGCACTTCTATCGTAATGTCACCAGGAAGTACGTCAGGATCAGCTAACTTAATGTTGCCGTAAACATAATAGCCATCATTAATACCAATGGCATATAAAGCACCGCGAGCCATTACATTTGGCTTAGTATCGCTCACACCCACAGAAGTTGAAACTTTTTTATAACCACTATGTTGCAACGTAACGGTATGGCTACCTGAATTGGGAACCCTAAGTAAATACATCCCATTACCATCAGTAGTAGCAGAGTCATCACCAGACACAACAGTTAAGCCAACAGCCGGTTTATTTTTAACGGTCAACACTTGACCTTGAATAACATAAGAATCAACTAAGTAGAAAATACCAGCAGAAACCGTCGCTTTAGTTCTACTAATATTTACATTACGTTCAAGCGTGCGACCATTTTTGGATATCGTCACCTTTTGAGAACCGTGTTGCAAAATCCCAGTGACAGTAAAAGTACCATCACTACCGGTTGTCGCAGTTTGGCCAGAGATTGAGACAGATACGCCAACAATGCCATTCTTATCAATATCTTTGACAGCACCAGTTACGGTATAGCCGTTCATAAGAGTGATGTTGCCGGTATATTTACGCGGCCTACTATTGCTCACGCCATAAGAACCGCTGACACTTAAATAACCGTTTTTGGCAAATGTCAAAGCATAAGAACTATCAGTTGAGAAATCTAAGACAAATTTGCCGTCATTCCCAGTAGTAGCAGATGCGCCATCAGTGGAAACCCGTACATCCGTTAGTGGACTATTCTGGTTATTTCCATCAACAACTTGCCCTTCAATGCGATAACCATTGACATTCTTAATGGCATAACGAGCATTAAAGACCTCATGCGGATGATTAGAACCAACCTCAAAATTACCTGTGAATGGTTTATAGCCAGCGGTGGACATAGACAAAGTATATGAGCCTTCTGCTAATCCAGAAATAACATAGTAATTGTCCGCCAAAGTAGCGGTTTGCCCACCAGCAGTGACGCTAAGTCCCGATACCGGTTGATTGTACATGTCATTAAAACGAATCTTGACATCATACGCCCAAGCAGAAGTTGATAGAATGCCACCAATCACAGCAGCAGCACCCATTCTCAACCACGGTTTTCGTTGCCCCCAACCGGTATGATCAGGTGGCCTCCCTAAGTTTATGTCCAGTTGTCCAGCAACCGGACGTTCTTTTAACAATCGCATGATTGTTTCTCCTTTTTATAGTGGTCAAATAAAATTGCCGAACTTTGCCGACAACTTTGGCTTATTGTGCTATCCTCAATTATTTGATTAAGCACCCTACACATCAACAGTGATTAAAAAATTCTCAAACCTTTGAGTCTTTTAAATAACCAACTGTTAATTCTTTATTGTCTGAACCGGATTGCACGGATGTAAGGATGATCAGGATGTACTTATATAATCTCATCCTGAGCCTCCGTGCCATCCGTGTAATCATGTTCAAACACCATCCAAACTCAGACGCACTTTCGCTGGGAACAAATATAAGGTTTTAAAAAAATCTGTAAACCCCCTTGTTCACTTTCCAACTATCTAACTTATTGATTATAAAGACATCAGCTTTCTGCCTACCCTAGTGCGGACAAGGGGTAAGGCCCTTTTTTGAGGTAGTTGGCTCACCTTTTGCTTTTACAAACGGCACCACACATAGAATCGCCACTCAAAATACCTCACAATCCATCAGGTCAATCCTCCGATCCAAAGTACTTATCTATATAGACCGACCAAATCGAAAAATGTCAGGGCAACCGATAAAAAATATTTTTTGTCGTTACTATTAAAGACCCGGCTAACTCGAAAAGTGTCAGGATTTTGATTAAAATATTTTTCTTGTTCCCAAACTCCTCGTTCCCAAACTCTGTTTGGGAATGCCTGCCTCGATGCTCTGCATCGTATTTATCTAATTACCATCCGGTCACTCCCCATTTCATAAGCACTTATATATATAGACCGGCCAAATCGAAAAATGTCAGGGCAAACGATTAAAAATATTTTTGTCGTTACTATTAAAGACCCGGCTAACTCGAAAAGTGTCAGGATTTTGATTAAAATATTTTGTCGTTATTGTAATTAACCCCGATAAATCAAGAAGCTAGGGGAACAATATTTATTTTAGTACCAACTGTTAATTCTGTTTGAACCGGATTGCACGGATGTAAGGATGATCAGGATTAGCTTATCAATTATTATCTTGAGCCTCCGTAAATTCGCGCAATCAGGTTCAAACACCATCAAACTCAGACGCACTTTCGCTGGGAACAAATATAAGGTTTAAAAAAAATTTGGGAACCCCCTTGTTCACTTTCAAACTATCTAACTTATTGATTATAAAGACATCAGCTTTCTGCCTACCCTAGTGCGGACAAGGGGTAAGGCCCTTTTTTGAGGTAGTTGGACCATATTTTGCTTAAAACGGCAAAACATGGAGCCGCCACCACCGGTTATCAAAGTGGCTCCTCTAAAATTCCCGCCACCTTGCAACCTGACGCTTTTTAGGGCACAATCAGCACGATTGTTTATTCCTCTTGCAACTAGTAAATAATAAATAGGGGGTTGCCGATTTCTTACTCGACAACCTCCGCTTGCCATGCGATTCAAATCCAAGACACCAGTAAACGCCACAAATCCGGCGAGCCAGTACGCGCAATTAAATGGTACGAAAGCGTACTCGCTTTATTTTAAGTATTCCCCTCGTTTCCAAAGAAAACGTTGGGAACGAGAAATGTTTTGTTAATTCACCGAAATTTATTTATCGTTTATCAATAACTCATACCGGTTTGAAAGATTGCCTTTCTCTACATCAAACACTTTGTCCCTCTTAATTTTCTTGTTGTCAATCAGTTCCCGCACCGCATGGATAACGGCTGTTTTGCCAAACCCCGATTTTCTCACCAGTTCGCTATAACTGGCATAACACCAATTATTGCCATCCGCCAATATTTGCAAAGTCTTGTAGATAATGCCCTCAGCTGTAATACTGTTTGGGGCAAAAGGTTGTACCATAATGAATCTCCAGAGTTAATTGTGACGAGATTGCATTTTCCTCCCTTGCAACATCCAACTGGTTGGAGATTCACCTACTTTAATACTAACTTAACCTAAGTGATTGAAATAACTACATATAAAATATTTCCTCACTATCTTCACCTCATTCTCCACCTGAGTTTGGGAATGATAAGTTAGTGATTTATCAACTTTCCCATTTTTAAGGTTGGTGGAATCAACAGAGGTTTTCAAAACCTCTGAGGTTTTTGTAACCCGTGGAGCTATTCCATGACTAAAACTTTTGGCGAGCTACTTACCAAATACATGCACCGCATTGGTATGAGTGAACAATTTTTGGGACATCAA
>Ga0233404_10000390_pt1 | contig 12006 bp, 10 predicted proteins | sample Na_oxic_2_MG_FD_179861 | JGI IMG/M metagenome (GOLD analysis project Ga0233404, IMG submission 179861) | Seawater microbial communities from Saanich Inlet, British Columbia, Canada - Na_oxic_2_MG | ecosystem: Environmental > Aquatic > Marine > Inlet | place: Canada: British Columbia | collected...
GATGCTCATGGTGTTCTTTATGCGGCTATGGCTGGTTATGCGGTGAACAAGCTACTCGTCACTGGCAAGCCAGATTTTTTTGTCTATTGGCAACAACAATCCACTGCAATAATAGATAATAGTTACCCGGCTCCGAAAACGCGGGCTATGTTTTTGCGGAATCGTTTGCAAGAAATCTTAAAAAAATTGAAAATTTTCCAATTTGGCACCCGGCTCAGCCACTTTAATCGTTGTGAGGATGGCAAATATTTTTTAGAAGATTTTAGAGTAGTTTTTCCAGCCCGTGAAACGTTTAATAATTTGGGCTATTGCTATTTGCAGGAAGCAATTAAGGCAATGGATAAACGAGATGCTTATTTCTATTGTTTGCCGCCGTTGCTTGAGGTTGTCACACGAGCAGAATTGCTTACACTACCTTCTGGAGAGCGAGGCTTAGAAAAACCTGATGATGAGGCTTATGAATTGTTAGTTTATGCTCAAGCGTCTTTTGACAAAGCCACTCGCGCTGATCCAGATTATGTACCGGCATGGCTCAACTTAGCGGTAACTTCGCTTTATCTGAAAGATATTTATGAGGCACGTAAAGCCATAGAAAAAGCGCGTCGCTTGAAACCCAAAGATTTAGAAATCCAAGGATTACGGGCAGTGATTTTATATGAAGATGGATTAGCACTGGATACTTGGCCTAATGCTATGAAGTTATTGAAAAAATTGGCGAAAGGACATAATGCAACACCCTGTATTCTTTATAATACGGCTCAACTGTTGGAAGCTCGGAAACGTAATGATGCAGAGATATTTTGGCAAAAGTTGGCGCAACGTGTCACAGAATTGCCGCCTCCCTTTCGGCGCGTTGTTTGTAAAGAACGGACTTGCCAACAGATTCCAACCACAAAGATTAGGCAAACTTGGCGATTGCCAGTCGCACTTGGAGAGTTTGTAGGTTTCCATCAACGTGTTTTTAAGAATTGGAAACAAATACGTTTTGATTTTAGAGAAGAAGTCGCAGGGTATATTTATCAACATCCCGATGATAAGGTGGAAGTGTTGGAGTTAGGCGGTGTTGTCGAAATGGTGGTTCTCAAAAACGTTGGGCATGAAACGAAAAGGGGTTTAAGCAATTACTGTGGACAACCTTTGCGTCAAACCCGTGTGTCGAATGGGGATTTGTGGACTTGTGGAGATTTGTGGACTTGTGGAGATTGGTGGGCGGCGTTGGTGGTGAATAATCGGGTTAAGGAGGTTTGGGTGAATAAGGTGACTACCATAGTTCCATAGGTTTCACCTATGGCTATTCATGTTTTACCCCGTTGGGGTTAGGAATTTTTAAAGATGTGCCAACCCCGAAGGGGTTAAATGTGAATAGCCACCGATGAAATCGGTGGAACAAAACCTTCGGGGTTAAACGTGAATAGCCAAAAAGCTTGACACTTCCAAATCTGAAGGTTTGGATTCCAAAGCTTTCCTGGTTCCCACGCGCCGGCGTGGGAACCAGGGGGTGAGTAGTTACAAAAAAAAATAGCCACCGATGAAATCGGTGGAACAAATATCAATCGTGGTTGCGAGCGCGTGAATGGGTTCCCACGCTGGCGCGTGGGAACCAGAAATAGTGGTTGCGAGCGCTGAATGGGTTCCCACGCCGGCGCGTGGGAACCAGAAAAAAAATCAAATTACAACCAATTCCCAACCAATATAAACGCTGCCCAATATGTCGGGTGTTCTTTTAACTTTAACACTTTTATTTGGGCTTTTTGTAAAGCCTTTGCTTTGCCTAATTTGTGGTGCATCAATTGTTGATAAAATTCTGTAATCAGTATAGCGGTTGCGTTGTCATTGACTTTCCATAAACTCGCTAAGGCACTTCTAGCTCCAGCTTTTACTGCAATCCCCGCTAATCCTAACGCGGCTAATTCATTATCTCCTTTTGCGGTTTCACAGGCACTCAAAGTGAGTAATTCTAAGGCATCTTCCGTTTTCCGAAACTGAATAGAACGAATCATTTTTTCTAATTGTTGCAGTTTTATTTGATTATCATAAGTCAGTAAAAAAGTTTGTTTGGGATTGCTGTTAAATATGCCATGTGTCGCAAGATGGACGATATTGTAAGGTGTCGCTTCTAATTTTGTTTGGACATTTTCCGCCGTAAATGACTGATTCTCTAGCGGCTCTTCATCACTATACCACTGCTTGATTGCCTCCAATTCTTTAGTAACATAACAAAGTTTCTTAAAACCTTGAACACTTTCAGTTAATCCCCCCACTAACATTTTGACTTTTTCCGCCGGAATCCCTTTGGCAGCAGTGAGTGTTAAAGCTGGGGTTGTCACCAAAGCATATTTTTCAATCAAATACTTCTTGCCATCATATAGGGCAGCAAAGGGTACTTGATATAACTTGCCATGAGGGATAATAATGAGCGTGTCTACTTTTTCAGCCATTAGGTGAGATTCTATCGGTGTTATTAATAATTCGTAAAGATAAGAGGCTGTCTTTTTATAAGACTCGCTGTTTTTATTCTTTGAATCTCTCAAAAAACGGCTCACTTGAGTCTTGCTCGGAAGCGATTTGGTGATTTGCTCTATCCTCCCACCCGGCAAACTTAACAATAATTCGGTGCGGTTTGGCAATAAGATTGGATATAAAGCGGCGGTTTTAGGCGGTAAGTTATCATGAAAGGTTTTAATCTTTTTTTTGAATTTAGTCACACAATCATCTTGAAAATAATTGGTTAATTCCACTTTTTTAAACGCTTCTATCGTCTCTATCGCCTCTTTTAATAGCGTTTGGTTGGGGTTGTTGGCACTCACTTGGAGTAACAAATCTGTAAATTCAAAATAAACCGGAGCAACTTCATGATAGAATGACTGCCCTCCAAGTGGCGTTGATATTAAAGTCGGCTGAATTTTATCCAAAATTGTTACGGCTTGTCGATAACTGGAAATCGCACCTTCAATATCGGCTTGAGCTTTTTTTAATTTTCCCAATTGCCATTGCCAACGATAAGCAATATCAGAAGAATGCCCCTCTTCTTCTGCCAAAAATAATGCCTGACGAGTTAGAGATAATGCCTCATTAGAGCGTTTTTCTCTACCATACCAATATCCTAATTGCCCATAAGCGAGGGATTTAACCCGAATATTGGGTACAACTTGAGCAAGCCGTAATGTGTCATGTAACGCTGTTGATAGGGTTTGCGTTATATCAGGGCTTAGTATGGTTTGCCCAATTTCAAGTAATGCTAATAAATTCAGTAACTTTTCATGCGAGTCTGGCAAATTATGAGTTTGCGTTAAGGCTGCCTTAATTTGGGTTTGCACGGTTTCTTGGGCAAGTGTCATTAATTTTCTATCAACCTGCTCTTTTTCTTGAACAAACTTTTGGGCTACTTGCACCAAATTAGTTAATGCCTTTGCACGAAGTAAGGGATTACCATAGTGTTGTGCAATGGTACTGGCTTTCAAGTAAACATCTCGTTGTGCCAAAAATAAGGCTTGTCGAAGAAACTCTTTCGCTTTTATCGGTTGATTATTTAATTTATACCATTTACCTAATTTTCCATAAATCAGTGCTTGCAAATAGTTATCTGGCGATTTTTCTGCAACACGCTCCGCTTCTTTTTTGAATGCCGCCAAGATTTTTCTAATTCTAAATTTCCGTTGTTTTTCAAACCTTTGTTTATCAGCCCGATCAGAATGACATTGGTTTCCACTTTCAGGCTCACTTTCAGGCTCATTTTTAAGCTTGGCGAGCTTGGTTTGAAGCACCCCAATTAATGTTTTGATACGGAGATATTCAGGATTCGTTGCCTCAATCGGTGCCATTGCTTCTATATAAGTACTCAATGCCTCTGAAATCGGCTGTTGTATTTTTAACACATTACCTAAATTATTAAAGGCAGTGGCTAATAAGATTGGTTGCTTAACCGCATGTGCCTGTTGAACGCATGATTTAGCATGCTTTGCTGCTTTCCCCAATTGCTGAATCCGTAAATATAAATCCGTGAGGTTAATTTGAACCATTGCATGGCGAACGTTATCCTCATTTTTTTCGGCACATTGTAAAGCCTTATTAAGGGTAGCGAGTGCTTGCTCAGACAATCCTAACGCTTGATAGGCACTGGCTAAATACGTGAGAGTATCAATAGACTGACATTCATCCGATTGTTCAGATAATACGGTTTCCCAATTAGCGATAGCTTGGCGAAAATGTCCTTGTTGAAAAGCGGAAATAGTTTGAGAAGAATCAATGCCAAATGCTGCCGTTGGCAACATCATGGCAAAAGATAGAACTGAAAAACGTATTATAATAATATAGAAACTAATTGACATATCTATAAAATTAGTCATCAAGATTTTTTTCATAAACATTATATTTTTTGATAAATAGCATAAATATGTATAGGTAAACTAATGTACGCAAAATATGTTCTATAAATTCAACGATCATTGCATGTACCGAATTTGAGCTTTGATGAAGTCAAAGCCCTTTATCAACAATATCAGGAGGAAAGTGGTCAAGCGATTGAGGCGACGGTGGTTGAAAGTGTCTATGATAGCACATTGGGGCAACCCGGATTAGTTTCTTGGTTTGGGGAACTGCTCACCGAAAAATACAATCCGGGTCCAAATCAAATCATTGACAGAGAAACTTGGCATTTAGTCTGGCATAAGGCCAGATTTGTCGAACCCAATAATACCGTGATGAATCTCATAGCAAAAGCAAGAATACCTGAATATCAGGATTATTTAATCGAACTCTTTACCCATTCGGATCTGCCCTTTTCTTTTTATGAACCCAAGTGCAGCTATTTGTATCTTCATGGCATCGTAACCTCAGAAACCCTTCGCCAACCGAATGGTGAACGTGACGAAATTTGCCGTTTTTCCTCCCCTTTTATTCAGGACTGTCTTTATTTTGCTTTGAGCCAAGAAATGGTTGAAAAGAGAATGCCGATTTTGGCTTTACAACCGTTGGACGATCTTGCGGATGTCTTTGCGGGTCAATCACTTGAACTGCCGGCTTTGTTGCAACGCTATAAAGATTACCTCCAGCGTTTGAAAGCTAAAGGTCTCAATCCTTGGAAAAAACAACCGCGCCGCAAATTCAAACTGGCAGAGGCGGTTGGACACTTTCATCTTTATACTTGGCTGCAATCGGCGGTGGGCCGACGTTGTGTAGTCAGTCCCGAATTTCCAACCGGCAACGGCAAAGTGGATCTTCACCTTCGCTGTGGCGACAAACGAGGCATTATTGAAGTCAAAAGTTTTACCAATATTTATCAAGCCCGAGACGACCGTCATAAAGCGGCGGAATATGCGACAAACTTAGGATTTGATACGGTAACTATGGCCATCTTTATCCCGGTTGAAGAAGAAGCTGTGCTTGAAAAACTGTCTGAGATCCAAATGATCGACGGTGTGCAAGTCACTGTTATTGCTATTGGATGGGTATGATATCAACTCTAATTATCTGAATAGGACATAAGGGCAAACAGTAGTGGTTTGCACCTACGTTTGAACCAATGTTATTGTCAGACCACATTTTGGATATGGTATGCTTGACAATGAAAGTGTTTATCATTATAACAGTCATGCTTTGTGTGATATTTAGTGATGATACCGACACGATACATTCATTGAATATTGGTTTTAGTTGGGAGTTTTAAAAAGAAAATTAGGTAGGATGGGCTTTGTGTTTTTGTTGCCCACCAAAACGTTAAAATATTTAAGAATTTTATTATTATACTTTGCAAAATGGTTGGCAAAGCATTGTCCACTCTACCCGCCGGCTATTATTACTCAAAGTAAGCAGGGGCAACCAAAAGCTGACTCTACCGTTTTTTGTTGATGTTGAAAACAAAGACTTATACTGCACACGGTCATAACTTGAACTTTTAATGGACATAAGTAAATATGCTTAAAGCATTAATCGTGCATGAGATAGATGAAACAGAAGAAAATAGATCTTTGTTTTATGAAGCTTTAACTGAAGCAAAGCATGAAGTTATTTATGCTGAAACCGGCGTTGAATCGATTGAAATCGCCAAAAACAATTGCCTGACTTGATTTTGATGGGGTTTTTTTTATCTGACTTGAACGGATATAAGGTTGCACGGGAAATTAATCGTCAACCAAGTACAAAATATATTCCTATAATTTTCTTTACCAGTAAAAATAAAGGAGCAAACAAAGCATGGGAACTCATGTGTGGGCTAAAAACCTTACTTGCCCCTCCTTACAGTAAAAAAAAACTTCTTGAAGAAATTAGCAAGCTAATAACTTAATACGTAAGATGGATAAGCGATAGCGTCATCCACCATTCGGGATGACTGAATATGGTAGTGGATGCGAATGTATATGGCGTATGGTACTGAATACGCCCTCGTTCTAGTTGAACTCAACCAACAACGCCTCAATCTATGAAATGGCCGAGTAGGGTGGGCAATATTTACTGCCAACCTTCCTCATTAAAAATGAGGCGCATTTTAATAAATAGAGCAGAGTAAAATTAAATCTAATTATCAATCTTTTTGTTGCCCGGCTTTTATAGCAAATAAAAGCTGGCAATAAAATTTAGCCGACGCAAAAATCCGCGCCGCTGATTAGCGGCGTTATGAGTAAAACATGATTGAGTCGATTCGCCAGAAAATGAAAATACTCGCTCTTGCCGATGCGATCATTGAATTAGTAGGTCACAAGTAGCCTACTTGGAAGGCATTAATACTGAGGATATAATGATGGGTTTAGATCTTCTTGAACTAACTATGGCTTGTGAAGAAGAATTTGGAATAATCATGGATGAGCCTGATGTTGTCGATTGTGCCACACCAAAACTCGTGGCGGATTACATATATACACGGGTTAGACGAAGCAACAAAGATTCATGTCTATCTCAACAAGGATTCTACAAAATAAGGAAAGAATTGGTGGACAAATTTGGATTGAAGAGGAGGGAAATACGACCGAACACCGGGATCAGAACAATTTTGGGGGATGAGATAAAGAAAAACTGGCAATCCCTGCATAAAGCTGTTGGTACGAAATACTTTCCACCACTGAAAAGAAACCGTTCATTTTTTGTGGCTACGGTTGTTGGCATACCGGCAATTGTTGTGTTACCTCTATATGTGATAGATTTCCCCCCACCGATTATATGTATATTTTTTGTTATTGGTGTGGTTTTATCTAACTACATCACGCACAAAATGGGAGATCAAATACCTGGTGAACTAACCTATATCAGCGATTTGATTCCCTATATAACTTGCAGCAAAAGCAAAGTGTGGTCTCATGGTGATATACTGGAGAAGGTTATGGATATAACATCAGAGCAATTGGGAATTGAAAGACGATTTATAACGAGAGACTCCAAATTTGTGGAAGACCTTGGTGCCGATTAGGAATGTGCATGAAAAAATTAGGGCAACCATAAAGGATTGCCCCTACATAAGATAGTGAATTGTAGGGGTAATCCTTTGTGGTTACCTTTGACGTTTCCTCAAGTTATTTTATGCACGTTCCTTAATGAACGAGCGTTGGGTAGGTAGAGAAACGATACGAAGTCAGTGAAACTAAACCCACAATTTTTATGGTTAAATAAAAAGGTGAGTTGAGCATTCCAGAACGAAGTTGCGCTGTCGCTCTACCTACACTCGCTTAATTAATGCGTTAGCAAGTTAAATTGTATCAAACAAACTATGGATAATATTAAATTTTTCCGAATATTATGGAGATTTAACGCCATTATTATTGCAATGGCAAGTCTCGCTTTAATAGCAGTCTCAATAATTATGTTCTATGAAAGCAAAACCAGAATGTCTTCACAATCCGGAAGTGTATACTTTTATGACAGTGAACAAACTGACAAAATAGAAGAAGAATGGCTTTTTGGCGAGGTGACCAAAATTTACAAAACAAGTAATGCATTTGCGATTCCTCTAGAATTTACGCAACATTTTTCACGAAAAAAAACCGCCTCAATTCGCAATTATCTGTTCGTTGACGGATATACACAGTCCACCGCTTGGCTTTTTCCCCATAATAATTTTGTGGTGTCTCGCCTTCAATATGTACTTAAGGATGGAGTGAACGATCATTATTTTTCTAATGAAGACTTAATAATCGCTTTGTATTTTGTAGTTTATAAAGCGGATACAAATAAAGATAAGGCACTAAAGACTAACGATGAGGCATCAATTGTTTTGGCAAAGCCGGATGGAACCGGATATACAGAAATAGAGAAAAATGTGGGAAAGATTATAAAAGTTGATGTTATTAATGATGGTTCGCATTTAGTCCTGTTTTACTACAAAGGTTTGAAAGAGTTTTATGTTTCAAAATATTCTTTGGATGAATTTAAAAAAATTTCAGAGCAACGTATAGAGACTACCGGAAAATACCATAAATAGGAAATAAATATGATTGAGTCGATTCGCCAGAAAATGAAAATACTCGCTCTTGCCGATGCGATCATTGAGCCGGAATGGCAATACCGATATTTTTCTTACAATTCCAAGTGGTCAGATACAGAAGAAATGGCCTCACTTCGAGACGGTTGTGGTGGCGAATGGTTTCTTTGGTTGTCGGGGCAGCTTGCTGGATATAAATGTTTAAGCCCTGAAGATGGGCTAATGCTTGACTTTGAAGAAGTGAAAAGTCAGGCTCCAAATGGCTATAGCTCATTTGTTTCTGAGCCAGCTTTTAGCATGGATTTGGCCACATGTATTTGGTATTGGCATGATTCAAAGTGGTTCAAACATGGGTTAACAGTTGAGTGGCTAATTGATCTTGAAGATATAATAAAATGGACTGCTAAAGACTATCATACTTGGGCAATTGAGTATTATGAAAGAGATTTCGATATTAAAGATATTGAGAAACTCTTTGAGCATCAGTTTAGTGAAGAACGTGCGAAAAAATTAAATCCAGAAATTGATATAAATGAATTGCAAAGAGAGTTAGTGGAAATTGGCATCAACTCATAACAATCGCGTCAACTCGGCAACGACAAGTACAATGACAAGCACAACGACAAGTACAACGACAAGTACAACGAATGGAAAAAAATCACAACGAATTAAAACCAAAGGGCCTTTGGAATACCAATAACTCAATGTTCAAGTTTTTACCAGCCAAATAACTACAAAGATTGCATGTAACCAAAGATAAAACGGTGAGTCTCCTAGGTAAAGTATCGTGAATTGTTACGATTTAGAAAAAACCTCGAAAAATTACCGAATAATATGGAAATACCTTTTGATAACAATATTGGAGAAAAATACTCCATAAAAATCTGTACCGATGAAATTGACACCGGAGATGGTGTTCAATTGACATTGAATAAAAAAGCTTGTCTATCATTTTCTAAACTATTCGCTACATTAGCCGAGTATCCAGAGGATGATTCCCATATTCATTTGGGATATGATGAAAGCGAACCACAAGGTCCTGGTTTCAGGATTACACTAAATAAAAATACTTAACCAATTGATTGAAGCAATAAAACGGCGGGTTCGCCCTATATTCCTTTTACGTATCATCCCCAGCGTCATACATCAAAGAAGAAACTATGACAGTAATCGAAAAGCAAAGTCTGTCGTGATAGAGAGGTTGAAATATTTGTCCCGGATGCCAAAGATAAACTTGGTATTGCTTTATCCACACTGGGGGAAACGCCGATAAATGGGCTACGCCACCCAATTGAAAATGGAACATGTGGTTGGTATATTTGGTGTGGAGAGGAATTTTCAGAAGACTCAGAATTCTTCAAACCGCTTCATGTAGAACACATTCAAGAGTATTTGCCAATGGTTGAAAAATATTTGGCATTACCGGTTGGCTTCAGGTTTTTGGTTACTGAAGACTATGAAGATATTTGGTTTGATGAATCAATACAAAACGTATAACAAAGCAACGGCAACGTTATCTCTCTTGAACTATGAAAATACTACCATTAAAAGTCAGGTAGGGTGGGCAACGTATTTTTATTGCCCACCAAAACGTTAAAATATTTACAATTTATTATCAATACCTTCGCCAATATCAAAATTTGTTGTTTCGGGAATGAGGTACGATTTTCCGAAACCTATATAGCATAAGAGCAAGCGTAGGGTGGGTAGAGGAACGAAACCCACCATTTTGTTTAATTTAGTCATGGTGAATGAAACTGAGAAGTATATGGAGTGCCCTTGTTGTGGTTATTTAACTGTTGAAGGTCATGGGGACATTTGTAAAATTTGTTTTTGGGAGTATGATGGCTTTGTTGGATATAAAAGTCATATTCTATCTGATATGAATGGGATGACTATAGAAGAAGCTCAGATATATTTTTATAATATTGGGGCTTGTTCTGAGAAATTTTTAAAGTATGTTATACCCATTGAAGCAAGAAAATATTACAGACATTCAGATGATAATTAATAAGAGAAACAATTCACATAGTGCTGCACGTTGACGTGTTTTTTTTTAAGTAGTTGACAGTTTAAAAAACCGCAGAAACTACAATGATTTGATATAATAAAGGATAAAGCCAAAAGACTCCTAGTTTACTGCCCTCACAAATTTTCAGTTATTTTGCTTTATCTTTGTTTATATCAAATCCTTGTAGTTATCTGTCAAATCCTTTTATGGCTAAATGAAGGGTGCCAAATCACGGGTTAATAAAAGGAGTCATTGTTGCTATTCTATCTTTATCGTTCCATGCGAAAAATAAGTAAAAAACTATCAAGACTTGAAGCCACATTTTTCGCCGATTTAGTTTTTTACTTAGAGTAAAAACTTTATGACAAATTTTGATTTTGATGAATTTGAAAAAAAACTAAAAAAGGTAACTAAAGATATTTTTATTTCGATTAATAGCAAAAATGTTTGTGGTTTTAGCTTATTTTCAGATTCTGACGCCGGAAGTATTTCAGCTTCTTTCAACACAATATCTCATTTAGAAAATAATTGGAAAGAATATCTAGATGAAGATAAAGAATATTATCGTTGGTATCCTGCTGAATGGTTTGAAGAGGGTATTCCTAATAATGAATTGGATAGTCTAAGTTTAAAGTTGTTTAACGCTGAATATTTTGACGATTCTTTTATGAAACATAAAGAGAAGGTTTTTAAGACTATTGTAAATGTCTTAAAAGAGCTTAAGGATGAAGGGCTTTTTAATTCAACGGGTAATGATTTTGTTTTAGTTTTTTATGCGACAGATTCTGAAGATATACAAAACGAATTAAAATGGATAAAAGAGCTTAATAAAGAAGTACTATTTAAAGAATATGAAAACTGGATGCAAACATGGGATGTTTAATATCTTCCCTACTCGCGTTCGTATGTGGTGAGCCAGCCAAGTAGCTAGGTAGGGTGGGCAACTATATAACAAACAATGCATTTTAGCTGCAAAAGAGTATGAGTAGATTTAATACAAACGGAGTATATATTTGGAACTTCGGAAATTCCTTTTTGGTAACTTGCCCAAAGTGTAATAACTCTGCACGTATAATAACTAAAGATGATGAAAACTCGCCGGAAGTTCGATTCTCATGTTTGAAGTGCGGGTATTCTAAAGAGTGGGAGAGGAAAAGTTCGGGTATTAGTTATTGCCAAAATGCAAATTATTTTAAGGAGGGTGAAGTATGGATAGGAGATGCTGTAGATTGGTATTTTCATTTTCCGTTGACACTACAAACTTCATGCTGTGGACAAAACCTCTGGGCTTATAATCTCAAGCACTTATCTTGGTTAAAGTCATATGTGTCGGCAAAACTTCGTGAGCATTCGCCACATCAAAGTTATGGTTGGTCCAATCAATCTCTTGCCAGTCGTTTACCAAAATGGGTGAAGCAGCACAATAACCGAAATGCCATAATGTCAGCAATTAAAAAACTTGAGAAGAAAGTAGGTTAATATAGCATTTACCTAATAGCGAGCGTAGGATCAATGCCATTAAGTTAAGGAATGTTTATTGGAATCCAAACCTTCAGATTTGAATTATGTCGTTTAAAATCAAACACTT
>Ga0233404_10000391_pt1 | contig 12003 bp, 9 predicted proteins | sample Na_oxic_2_MG_FD_179861 | JGI IMG/M metagenome (GOLD analysis project Ga0233404, IMG submission 179861) | Seawater microbial communities from Saanich Inlet, British Columbia, Canada - Na_oxic_2_MG | ecosystem: Environmental > Aquatic > Marine > Inlet | place: Canada: British Columbia | collected...
TCTGGGATTAAGTCACAAAAATACTATTTAAAAATAGTCTTTTTAATAGCATTATGCTTATATTGATATAAATTAAATTTATTATCAATCGGTTGCGGGACAGTTTGTAAAAAATGTGACAAACTATAGATGTTCAGGTAAATAACTTCCAAAAACCTGTCATATCTCGAATACCTGACAGGTTTAATGTGCGTAATTATTTATCTGACAAGCTATAAAATTAAATTGTCCCTCAAATAATTTGAACTGTGATTTTTGTGCTCAATAATCACCGTTCCTATCAAAGGAACTTATTTACAATGAAATACATCTATTCTTTCAATGAAGGAGATGGAAAAAACAAACACCTACTCGGTGGCAAAGGCGCTAATTTATGCGAAATGACACAAATCGGTCTCAATGTCCCCCCCGGTTTTGTGATCAGCACTCAAACTTGTCTTACCTATCTTGCTGAACGAAATTTGCCAGATGGCTTAATGGACAACGTGAAAGAACAGATGCAAGCGGTTGAAAAAGGCACCTGCAAAAAGTTTGGTGATGCCAATAATCCGCTACTCGTTTCCGTGCGCTCCGGCGCCGCCATGTCCATGCCCGGTATGATGGACACTATTTTAAATTTAGGTCTCAACACTCAAACGTTGGGTGCTCTTATCAAGCAAACAGGCGATGAGCGCTTTAGTTATGATGCTTATCGTCGTTTTATCCAACTATTTGGTAAAGTCGCCTTAGATATTGCAGATGAACATTTCGATAAACATTTCGATGCAGTGAAAAAGCGCGTTGGCGCAAAGGCTGATGTTGATTTAGGGGCAGCAGAACTCAAAGAAATCAGCGATCTATTCCTACTCGTGGTCAAAGAACAAACCGGTCGGGAGTTCCCAGAAGATGTTTATGAACAATTAGAAATTGCTATCAAAGCGGTGTTTAATTCATGGGGAGGCAAACGAGCAGTTGATTATCGCCGTGAATTTAAAATTACCCCCGCTATGGCAAATGGTACAGCCGTCAATGTAGTAGCGATGGTATTTGGCAATATGGGTAATGACTGTGCCACCGGTGTTGGCTTTACTCGCAACCCGGGTACGGGTGAAAATGAGATGTATGGCGAATACCTGGTTAATGCCCAAGGTGAAGACGTAGTCGCCGGTATCCGCACCCCCAAAGCGGTACAGGAAATGGAAACCGAAATGCCAGACTTGTACAAGCAACTGGTGGAATTGCGTCATAAACTGGAAAATCACTACCATGAAGTGCAAGATTACGAATATACCATCGAAAAAGGCAAATTGCACTGCTTACAAACGCGCAATGGTAAAATGAATGCAGCCGCTATGGTACGGACGTCGGTGGAATTGGTCAATGAAGGACTGATTAACAAAGAACAGGCGTTATTACGAATCAATCCTGAACTTTTGGAACAACTTTTGCACCCCCGTTTAGACCCCAATATCAGTATCGAACCTTTAGCCCAAGGTTTATCCGCCTCCCCAGGGGCTGCCTCTGGCAAATGCGTATTTGATGCTGACCGTGCTGAAGTATTAGGGCGTGCTGGTGAAAAAGTTATTTTGGTCCGTGAAGAAACTAAACCGGAAGATATTCATGGCTTTTTTGCCTCACAAGGTATTCTCACCAGTCGTGGTGGTAAAACCTCACATGCTGCTGTCGTCGCACGGGGTATGGGTAAAGCCTGTGTTGCTGGGGCTGAAGGTATTGCAGTCGATGTTCGGGAAAAACAAGCTGTGATTGGTGAACAAACGCTACATGAGGGCGATATCATCACAATTGACGGGAGTACTGGTAACGTATATATCGGTGAAGTTTCCACCATACCCCCTGAGTTTTCCGATGAAATGAAAACGCTGTTATCTTGGGCTGATGAAGTGGCACAATTAAAAGTGATGGCGAATGCAGATACCCCAGAAGCGGCTGAAAAAGCGGTTGAATACGGTGCGATGGGTATTGGATTATGTCGTACTGAACGCATGTTTAATGATGTGGATCGTCTGCCCATTGTGGTTGATATGATCCTCGCTGAAACACAAGAAGACCGCCAAACCTTCTTAAATCAATTATTACCGATTCAGCGTGAAGACTTCAAAGCCGTCTTTAAAACTATGTCACCGCACCCCGTGACAGTGCGATTGTTAGATCCCCCGTTACATGAATTTTTACCTACGGAAATACAGTTGACTGACGAATTGGAAAATCTAAGTCAACTACAGAATACTGTTAAAGGTGCCGCGAATCTCCTGGGGGCGATGCGCATGATCCAAAACAATCCGAATGACTTACCCACCCCATTGCCACCGCCCTTTGACGAAATGGGTGAAGAAAGAGTCAATGAGATCATTGCTAAGAAAAAACGGATGCTCCGTAAAGTGCGTGAACTCTATGAAGTCAATCCTATGCTCGGTCATCGGGGTGTACGTTTAGGCATCACCTACCCCGAAATCTATGCCATGCAAATTCGAGCCATTCTGGAAGCCGCAGCAGAATGTGTCAAGGAAGGAATAGAGATTAATCCTGAAATCATGGTACCTCAAGTCGCCACCGCTCAAGAATTGATGTATGTCAAAAGGCTGGTTGACACTGCCCAAAAAGAAATAGAAACAGCCCACGGTATCAAGCTCAAATTCAAATTTGGTACCATGATTGAAGTGGTACGTGCTTGTATGAGGGCAGGGCAACTCGCGGAGGTCGTTGAGTTCTTTTCCTTCGGCACCAACGATTTATCGCAAGCCACCTTCTCCTTCTCACGAGAAGATGCCGAAAACAAATTTTTGCCCATGTACAACGAAAATGGAATTTTGCAAGATAATCCATTTGAAGTTCTTGATATCAAGGGCGTTGGACAATTGATGAGCATGACGGTTGAATGGGGGCGCAAAACGCAACCTGGTATGAAAGTGGGCATTTGTGGCGAACAGGGTGGACATCCTGGCTCAATTCGCTTCTGCCATCATATTAATTTAAATTATGTATCTTGTTCTGCACCGCGAGTACCTATTGCCCGACTCGCAGCGGCGCAGGCTAAATTGCTGGAAAACGAATACAGCGTAGATTAAACCACTATCAGTTATCAGTGAACAGTTATCAGTTATCAGTTATCAGTCATCAGTTATCAGTGTAAAACGCAGTAACCACAATTTCGTTATCCGTTAAGTTTATTATAAATGGATAACTGACAACTGAACACTGATTATGTTAGTCGATTCACATTGCCATTTAGATTTAATTAAAAATAGTGATCCCGATATCCTGGTTTCTAATGCTCAGGAGCAGGGCGTGACTCATTTTCTGAGTGTCTCTATTAATCTCGAACATTTCCCAGGGCTATTAGGAATTGCTCAACGCATTAATAACGTATTTGCGTCAGTGGGCATTCATCCTAATACTTCGCCTGAGCTAATCGTTGAAGTGTCAACGCTTACAAATTTAGCAGATGATCCCAATGTCATTGCTATTGGTGAAACCGGCTTAGATTATTTTCGTAGTCAAGGCGATTTAACCTGGCAACAACAGCGTTTTCGTACCCATATTCAAGTTGCTAAAGAAATTGGTAAACCTTTGATTATTCATAGCCGCGATGCCATTTCTGACACACTACGCATTTTGCGCGAAGAAAAGGCTGCCGATGTTGGGGGCATCATGCACTGTTTTGTCGAAGATTGGGAAGTGGCTCAACAAGTCATGGATATGGGATTTTATATTTCATTTTCCGGTATTGTCACTTTTAAAAATGCCAAAGTTTTACAATCGGTCGCAAAACAGGTGCCTTTAAATGTTATGTTAGTGGAAACTGACGCGCCCTATTTAGCACCTGTGCCTTATCGCGGTAAAACCAATTACCCCGCTTATGTGAAACATGTTGCTGAATTTATTGCCAAGTTACGAGAGGAAAGTTTTGAAACCATTGCGCGTGTAACAACGGAAAATTTCTTTCGCTTGTTTTGAACCAAGCCATTAAGTGTTGGATGGGCAACGTGTTTTTGGTGCAACGGCATTTTCTTAAAACCGAAAAGAATTCACAAAGACCATCTGATAGGAAATGAATGCCGATGCACACAAAAACACGTTTGCCCTACCTGGCTGTCACTTCGCATCACTACGATCAATTAACGGATTTTTCATGGAAACAATCAAAAGGACCGTGAATAATTTTATCAGGGCAAACACGTAGAGTTGCCCCTACAAAAAAATACCGTGTAGGGGCGAACCTGTGTGTTCGTTCGCCCTCTTTAGTGAGCGTTCGTTCTCTTTAACATGTTTCATAAACAACATGAGGAAATATAAATAAATCATATTTCTCCTCAGCTAAAATGCACTCTTTATGGCATGTTTCCAAAACCTGCTCAAAGGAGAGTTTTTTTGGACATGTTTTTAGCGAATCATATTAAAGAAAAAATAATATACCACCGAATTTTTGTGGGTGCAGTGAAACTCTACCCACCCAACGCTTCAATGCCATTAAGTTAAGGAATATTTCTTGGAATCCAAACCGTAAGTAATGGATTATTCGGTTTAAATATCAAACACTTCCAAATCTAAAGGTTTGGATTCCAAAGCTTAACTTAATGGCATTGACCCAACGCTTGCTTGCCCAACTTACCTGGTACAAAAATTTCAACTCTTAATCCGCATTCTATGTTATCATATACGATTTAGGGCTGGAAAAATTGTAATGTGAGGCATTATTAAAGAAATTCGGTTTTAGTCAAATTGACTCGCACGGAGTATACCAAATATGAAATACGCTTTGGAAGAACGAATTGGAAATCCACAGTTGTTTTGTGGTCGCAAACAACAAATGGAATTACTGCTTAATTGGGTTAACATGATCCAGAAAAACAGCGAAATCTCGTGCCCTGTTAGGCAGGCGTAAATGCTCCAAATCTGCCATTATGCAGCGACTGTTCAACATTTTGTGGGAGCAAAACGGTGCCGTTATCCCGTTTTATTTTGAAGTACGGGATTATCGGCAATGGCTACTTGAATTTTCAGATATTTATTATCGCACCTTTATGAGCCAATTTTTATCGTTTAAAACGCGGACGGTTTTAGATAATGAGAATAGCCCTTGGGATTTTGCTGAACTCAGAAAAATGGCAACAGCGATCAACAATAGCTACGCTCTAATATGGATGGCTTTCAAGATTGCCTTGACAAGGAACGGGTGGATCAAACCATGAAGTGGGCATTTAGCCAGGTAGGGTGGGCAAACGTGTTTTTGTGTGCATCGGCATTCAGGGGTTGACAACCGCAAAATTTTTGAGATTGAAAAGTGGGCAACAACAAGACGTTGCCCACCCTACCTGGCTACCTGGCTGTAGGGGAAATAGGGGACAGACCATATTTATTTATGTACTGGGCGACTTGGGGGCGTAATGGCAGTTACATTGCCATTTGGGTCATAGCTGTCATGAATTTTCCTTTCATCAGCATAAAATGTGGTCTGTCCCCTATTATTAATTTTAACTTTTTACTTTAGTTATGAATTCAATAATGATCGTTTTGAGAACTTTTAAGATTTTAAAAATGTCAACGAGATCGGCCTGACGAGTGGCCAGATATCCTTCACTGATGGAATAAGAACGATTTTGTAGCGTTATAAAATGCCAGACTTCTCCCTTTATGTAGCAGCCATACACTGGAAGCTGGTATTGATTAAGTTCCTGTGCAACTAGCATCGCCGCAAGTGCCTGCGCAGCAGGATCGCCGTCTGGGTCTTTTTCTTTTTTATATTCCTGAAAGCAAAAATAAGGCTGTTTCGGCTCACGAAAACCGGAAGCAATTATTCCATCCGGTTTCCCTCCTATTTCAATTTCATCAACTTTACCGATCAAAGTGCGTTCCGCAAAAAAATTGAATTGCTTAGTGCTAAATTTGACAAGAGCCATCACTGGTCCAATAAAATTATAAGCCAGTTCGGTTTCATTCCAATCATACACATGAGCAGTTAGAAGACTTTGAAAAGAACATAATGCTTGGTGTTCAAAATCAGAAATCTCTGTATGCCCGTCCATCCACCTTTTTAAAACCTGACTATTATCAAGGACAATAAGATCAAACGTACTGTCTAATTCTGCTAATGTCCATTCTCTAAAACTACGCATAATTGACTGTCGCTCCATAAGTACCACTTTGAATACCGTTTTGAGTGTATAATATGCTATTTATATTTATATTTTAACACATCAAATCCAAAAACATTAACTTTATTAACGTTAATTTTTCAAAATATTTTAACCCACCATACCTTATGCCCATAAATTAAAGGCTTGCGATTTTTTATTTTTCAGGGCTGCAAAAAAAATAGCAAGCGTAGGGTGCTTACTATAAATGAATACACCTTATATAATTAAATGGTGCGTGGGACGCACCCTACGCTCGCTGATGCTATATTCTTTTTTCGGGTTACCACGCGCCAGCGTCAATGCCATTGACCCAACGCTAACTCAATCTACCTGGTACAAAAATTTCAAATCGAAATTCGTATTCTATGTTATCATATACGATTTAGGACTGGAAAAGTTGTAACGTGAGGCTTTATCAAAGAAATTCGGTTTTAGTCAAGTTGACTCGCACGGAGTATACCAAATATGAAATACGCTTTGGAAGAACGAATTGGAAATCCACAGTTGTTTTGTGGTCGCAAACAACAAATGGAATTACTGCTTAATTGGGTTAACATGATCCCCAGAAAAACAGCGAAATCTCGTGCCCTGTTAGGCAGGCGTAAATGTGGAAAATCTGCCATTATGCAGCGACTGTTCAACATTTTGTGGGAGCAAAACGGTGCTGTTATCCCGTTTTATTTTGAAGTACGGGATTATCGACAATGGCTACTTGAATTTTCAGATATTTATTATCGCACCTTTATGAGCCAATTTTTATCGTTTAAAACGCGGACAGTTTTAGATAATAGTCCCTGGAATTTTGCTGAACTCAGAAAAATGGCCAAAGCGATCAACAATAACAATGCTCTGAGTAATATGGATGGCTTTCAAGATTGCCTTGACAAGGAACAGGTGGATCAAACCATGAATTGGGCATTTAGTGCTCCTGAAGTTTTTGCGGGAAAGGAAAATGTCTTTTTCCTAGTCATGATCGATGAAATTCAATACATGACAGAATATCTGTTTCGTGACAAAGATTACAAAGTTCTAGCATATCATTTACCCGGTGCTTATCATGCACTCGTCGAATCCAAAATTGCGCCCATGTTAGTTTCCGGTAGTTATGTCGGTTGGATGGTAAAAATGATGCGAGAAATGTTTGTCGGTGGACGGCTCAAGCGTACCAAAATTTCGGCTAAACTGACTGCCGCTGAGGGCATGGAAGCCGTTTATCAGTATGCTGAATCTTATCAGATCGAAATCACCGAAGAAAGTGCTTTTATGATCAACCAGTTAACTAAAAGCGATCCTTTTTATATCGCAAGCTTGTTGAGGAGCGATTGGGAAGAACGAGATTTTAGCACCCTCGATGGCGTGATAAAAACGCTGGATTATGAAATTAAGAACCGAGATGGTGAGCTATTTGGCACTTGGTCAGAGTATATTTATTCTACAATCAAAGCGGTTAATGATCGCTATGCGAAACAAATTCTCTTGTTCTTGTCCAGAGAAAGAGAAAAGGAATGTACTCGAACCGAAATTAGCGAGCATTTGGAAGGCAAATTGTCAGAGAGTGAATTAGAGGAAAAGTTAAATGCCCTTGAATATGGGGATTTAATTACGCAAGGAACCAGCAATTTTCGTTATCGGGGAATTCCGGATAATATCTTGGACTTAATTTTTCGTGATCTTTATGAAGAAGAAATTCATCGTAAAAAACCTAATATAGCCGCAGAATTAACAGCATCGGTCAATGCGGAATTGAAAAAAGAAAATCTGTCTTTAAAGGGCGCTTTGAATGAACTGAAAGGTCGAATGCTAGAATTGGTCGTGTATCGAGAATTAAACCATTGCCGAAAACAAGCGCAGCCGATTAAGCATTTTCGACAACGAATTCGTCCCGTTTCAAACGCGGCGCATTTTACTAAAATGGACCCAATGTTGACGGAATGCTCAGAAAGCCGATTTGAGATGATTTGGATGAATTATTATTTGTCGTTGCCCCAAACAACGGTATTAGAAATAGATGTATTGGCTAAAGGTGAGGATGCAAACAGTTGTTGGGCTTTAGTTTTTGAGCTTAAAAACCGCGATGCGAAAAATCCACCCAGTCTGAAGGAAGCGCAGTTATTTGTGACAAAGATAAAAGCCGTTAAACATTGGTTGGGACAATCTATTAAGTTTGTTTGCCCTGTCTATTTGAGCGCCAAAGGATTTGCACCGTCTGTTGAAACTTGGCTACATGAACAAGGTGTTTTGACGGCTGATCGAGAAAGTTGGGAGCAATGATAACTTATGATCATCCCACGATATTGAATTTATAAAGTTAAAGTCATTCACAATTCATAATTAAATGAAAGACTTAAAAATCAAAAACAGCTATACTCAGCGCGGGCATAAACTTAACTTTTTAAAGGTGGGCAACAAAAGGACGTTGCCCACCCTACTATACCAAAGATGAAATGGATGAGATATTTGAGGATGCTGATAAGATGTTGAGATGAAAAATGGTGGGTTGTAACGAAGTTTCTACCCACCCTACATTACTACTGATTATTCTCCCATTTTTCAAAACAATAAGGATTCAATATAGCATTATTCCATAAACGCTCACGTTCATTTTGACTCAAATTAGCCTCACGGCAAACAGTTAGCCAATTATCATTGATCACAGAAATTAAGGTATTGATCATATTTCTTGCCCTCGCTTCGCTTAAATCGTAATGATGACAAATAGACAGTGCATTAACCAGGGTAGAATAACGCGCCTGTTTTCCCTCCAAATTCATGGCTTGGGTAGCGATTTGTCCCGTTCTACTTTGTGGACAAATATCATAAGCGGGTGTCAGACTCAATGCCATTCCGTCCCAAAAAGCAGCATGGTTTCTCGCATGATCATCAGTATTACCAATCAAAATGTTAAAAACAATACGTTGATAGAGTTCATGCAATGAATGGATGGGATGAAAAAATTGGTGGCGAATCAATTCGGCAAGTTGACGATAACTCGCGTAGCGGGCTTCCATTTCATTCAATTTCAACAAACTTAAACCGCTGAGCATTAAACGACGTTCCCAAAAATCATCGTGTTTAATGCGATCAAAACGCTCTATTAATAAAACATCTTTTCCTAAAGACTGTTCAAGTCGAACCTTTGCGACTTCAATGCCAGCGATTTGTGCCAATTTCATGGCGATATATTCTGCTTTGACGACATCATAATGATCAGTTGATGAACTGAACTTGGCGATATATTGAGTGCCACCTTCAGTCATCAGGGCTTTGGGTCGTGCTCCGCCGATACTGGTTTCATGTAATAGAGCATCATTTAATTCCGGTGGCAGTGGTTTTCTCGCCTCTATCAGTTGTGCTGCTTGCCATAAGTCTTGCAATTGAGGAGGCGGTAATTCTCGGGCTTGATAATAAGTACTGCTTTGCTGAAAATCTAATGCCCCGATACGATGATTGCTAGAGAATAACAGGTAATCTAATTCGTTAGGATTCAAGTTTGGATATTGATAGCCAAGCACACGCCGCCCCCAAGCATCTGGCGAGGCATCTCTTAGACAACTATGAATTTCATTAATACCCGCCGGCTCAAAAGTCCCACGTTGCAAAGGTAATTCGATGGGTGACAAAGCAATTGAATATTCATTTTCTAAATAAGAGCGACCGTAAACAAAATGATATTTGCCTGCTTGGAAGCTTATTTTACCAGCAACGATGGGGGTAGCCTGATTGGGTAACCATACCCAAACATGGGCTTGTGAAGCATTAGAAGTTATCATCCAGTTCAACCTTTTGAGTGATTCCCTTGGAGGGCAGAATTTGTACTAAATTGGCGATAGCTTGAGAAAGCTTAGTGATTTGGCGTGGATCATTTCCCATCAATGGAATGCCGACGATGATTGCTGCTTCAAATACGGTCCCAATAGCGACTGTTGGCTCGCCCTTTTCTAAAGCACTAATGGTATAACGGCTGACACCCACACGTTCACCTAAATCAACCTGTGAAAGATGGCGTTCTATACGCGCAGCCTTGATCAGGTTTCCCAATGTTTTTAAAACAATAGTCGTCTGTTTTGAAATCAGTGCAATGTGTTTTGACATATTAATGATATTGATTATAATCAATAATAAAGAGAATAATGTTTATTATAATCCACTTTTAATGAAATATCAACAAGTTCCCAAATGTTTATTAAATAATGGGTTGCTTTTTCAGGAGATTTAGTGTATCTTATCAAAAAATGTGGGTAAACCTGACAGGTTTTGGAAACCTGTCAGGTTTTTTCCACCGAATTTAGAGAAGAGAAGATACGGATTTAGTGTATATTTTACCAAGTGATTTTAGTCCTCTTTGATAGCAATAGCTCAGGATAAATAATGAGTCTAAAAAAAGAACCTTTTGATGAAACCGCAAAAGCTTTTTATCAACGTCTCTTTAAAAGTTGGGGACTCAAGGTAGAAACGGAACGGGAAGTTTTTTCTCGTTCACGAACGATAGATTTGGTCGTTGCTTGCATAAACGAGACGGATCGTGAGCGACTACAGCATACCGTATTTAGTCATTTCCGGCAACTTAATGCCATTGAGCTAAAAGGTTTCCATGATCCACTCACGGTTGATAATCTGAATCGTATTATTATGCGAGCTTGGGGATTGAGTGTCAAAAAAACACCATCAACCAAAAAACCAGCATCAAATCTCAGTGATGAGAAAAAAATACCATTAAGTCTCGGTGATGACGAGAAGATACCGTTAGCTGATGAAATAACGGTGACGATGGTTTGTGTGACACGCCCCAACAAAATCTTAAATGAACTTAAAACCCGATATCGGTTTATGGCAACTCAGAAAGCGGGTATCTATTTGAGTGATGATGTGTTAAGCCGATGGATTATTTGCCCCAGTGAATTGGACTTAATCCCTGAAAACTATCCCCTTTTACCCTTAGCACGGGGCAAAAAATTAGAAGATTTTATCGCCCTGTGTGTACGCGAGGGCTTGAACGATTATTTACAATTGATCCTGGATGTTGGATTAGCAACGGATCCAGAAGTCATCTGGCGCAAAATTTTGGAGGTTAAACAAATGAAACATCAAATCCGTGAAGAAACCTGGCCAATCATTGACCAGTTTTTCCAAGAAATGCCCGAAGCCATCGGTAAATTGCCGACATTCCAAGAAGCCCTAGCCGAAAGCCAAAGACAGGCTTTACAACAAGGGCTTCAACAAGGAGTCCAACAGGGAGTCCAACAAGGCCTTCAACAAGGGCTTCAACAAGGAGTCCAACAAGGCGAGCATCAAGGCGCACTGTATAATGAACATCGTCTTCTGATTCGTCAACTCCGTCAAAAATTCTGTGAAGTCCCTAATAGCTTAGTACAACAAATTGAGTCAAACTCTGATATTAAGCAATTGGATAACTGGTTGGACCAAATTATGTTAGCCAAGAAATTGGTAGAGATTGACTTTAATTTATCTCATTAGTTAGACCTCAAATGGTGGGCAACAAAAACACGTTGCCCACCCTACATGATTACATTACTAAATAGGTACTCTTAGCGGCGGTTTGCGATGCAGTAATACCCAATCACCATTTTCTGCCAGGGCTTCTTTGCCTAATTCAAATAATACCTGTTGTTCCGGACTTAAATGATCGGTTTCGGCACTTTGCGCTTGAGATTGCAATTGTTTCAATTGCTGATCTGCCCTTTTAAATAGGTGAGCCATCCGTTTATATTGTTTGGCTTCTTCTGCAAAAGCCATGCTTTCGAGATAATGGTGTAGCAATGCGCCGGCGGCGGGAAATAGCGCAATTAATAAAATCAGTAAGTTGTGCCAAATAGGGTGGGTTTGCAGGATGGAGTAATCCCATAACCAC
>Ga0233404_10000392_pt1 | contig 11989 bp, 7 predicted proteins | sample Na_oxic_2_MG_FD_179861 | JGI IMG/M metagenome (GOLD analysis project Ga0233404, IMG submission 179861) | Seawater microbial communities from Saanich Inlet, British Columbia, Canada - Na_oxic_2_MG | ecosystem: Environmental > Aquatic > Marine > Inlet | place: Canada: British Columbia | collected...
GTTCTTATTCCATCAGCGAAGGATATTTGGCCACTCGTCCGGCAGATCTCGCTGACATTTTTAAAATCTTAAAAGTTCTCAAAACGATCATTATTGATTTCATGACTAAAGTAAAAAGTTAAAAAAAATAATTTGGGGTAAAATAATTGGGGTCATAGTAAAATCAATTCTAACTAAGCCGGGGATTATGTGGTTTTATTTATCCTTATGATAGTACTAGGATTGAAATTGCCCGGGTTTTGGCTTCGGTTATTGACGCGGCTCCGAATCTGAGGTATGATGTCTGACATTGATTGAACGATTGCGGTGGGTTTCGTTTCACTCTACCCACCCTACGCTTGCTGCGCTCAGTCCCTGTCGTTACGGGCGAGGGTCACTCAGGATAACCATGCGTTGGAGCGGACAATTTACGTCCATGGAAAGTGCCGCTCAACATTGGGCATTAGGGTTTAATGCAAGGAATATTTAATTTTTTACTATCAATCATAATTAAAAGGCGAATACAGAATGAAAAAAGAATTTTATGCTGAAAAATTTTATGCTGAAAACACTGAGAATGCCTGTAGCCAATATTTTTTGAATGGAGTTAAACAAAAAATATGGAAGCTTGTTTTTTCATCTATTTGTATAATTAGTATGCCAACTCAAGCTGAACTGCTAGGAACTGAGCTTAGTTTGCGAACATTGGCACAAGCAACGTCAACAAGCACCCCAGTCATTACTTCGTTTGAAAGATATGTTATTGTCGATGAGCTAGTAGTAGAATTTCCCGATGTGGAAAGCCTTTTCAATCCGAGTACAGAGTCAATACCTGGCTTTGCTCGTTCGTTAGTTGATGTCGCTATTGATGTTGGAGATAATTTTATTGAAATTGATTTTGCTAACTCTGCTCCCTCTACGAGATTTGCATCGGGATTTGAAAATACTTATGTATTTAAATTTGACAGTTTAGCAACTGTCAATATTGTTGGTGCAGAAATAGACACATCAGTAACAACTCTAGGATTAGAGCCATCAGATATTAGTTTTAGGGGAAATGAATTATTCGTGAATGTTGAGAGCCTTACATTTACCCCTGAAACTTTTGTTCGGATAAACCTGTTAGTGGAAAATGCTCCAACCGAATGTTCTTCTGAAAGCTCTATAATAGGAACAGTATCTCCTAATTTAGATATTCATATGCCATCATTAAATTATCAGTCATTAGGAGGTATTCAAAATTTATGGGCTGATTTCGAATATTATGGGCAAAGTGAGAATGGTGAGTTACTTTGGAAATTAAAAGAATACGGTGTCAATCAGTAGTCTAATAAATTAAGGATATCAATCCCTAACCAGTGCATCGTTATCCTGATGAAACGCTCCACCCTTCTGCGCTTAGCGAGCGTAGCATGGGTTACGTGTAGGGTGAAAAAGGGAAAAAGGGGCCAGGCTCGATTTAATTTTTAATCTTGGATTTTTATACAAATTGTAATGTTTAAAAAACAATTCGACTTTGGCCCCTTTAATTATTCTTGTTCTGGCCCCTTTAATTATTCTTGTTAGCGAGCGTAGCATGGGTTACGTGTAGGGTGGGTAGGAGCTTCGCTGCAACCCACTTCCTAAAATGAAAGCCCACGCACGGGCACAAAAATTTTCAAGGCTGTCGTCAGTAATCATTGCTGACTTCAGCCTTTTTTTATGACAAAGCCAAGTAGGATGGCCATACATTGTTTGCCCACTTTTACTTCACATAATCCGGCACCATCTGAAATATAATCAACTCTAATTAATGTTGTATTTTTTAGTCAGTGTGTTATAATTCGCGTTTTTCGTGTGGTAACTATACTCAGCACTGATACAAATTGAGCCTTTGGTATTTTTTTCAAACATTTTTGACGGCGTTGCAAACAGCAAACGTTACCAATTTTCATCTTCATAAAATACCAGTGTTAGCTTGAAGGAAAAATTATCATGATGCAGCAAAACTTACAATTGAAGTTACCCATGTTTGTCAATATAGATATGGGAGAACTTAGTTTTATATTAGCCGCTCGGTTATATGAGAATGGTAAATTATCGCTGGGGCAAGCGGCAAAATTGGCCGGTGTCTCTAAGCGAACTTTGATGGAATTACTTGGCAACTATGGTGTTTCAATCTTCAATTACGATGCTAACGAGATAAAGGGAGATTTTAAAAATGCCTAATGTCATTTCTGATTCAAGTTGTTTAATTGCCTTAGATAATATTGGTATGATTTCAATTTTAAAGGATTTGTACGAAAATATTTATATCACACCAGAGGTTCACAGCGAATTTGGTCAAAGTATAGAAGATTGGATTGAGATCAAACCGGTTGAAAATAAAAACTATGTTCTTCTCTTAAACCAGTTGGTTGACTTAGGGGAAGCGAGTACCATTGCATTGTCATTAGAATTAACAGATAACCTAATGATTTTAGACGATAAAAAAGCAAGAACCGTCGCTAACAACTTGAATTTGAAATTCACCGGATTATTAGGCGTTATTCTCAAAGCCAAACAACAACAAATTATTTCCTCTGTTTCAGATATACTGAACAAACTTAAATCTGTCAATTTCAGAATTTCTGATGCCACAGAAAGCGAGATATTGAGGTTGGCGAGTGAATGAAGATGGTTATTAAAGGGCCAAGCGAGCGTAGCATGAGTTACGTGTAGGGTGCGTAAAAAGGGGCCAGGCTCAATTTAATTTTTAATCTTGGATTTTTATACAAATTGTAATGTTTAAAAAACAATTCGACCCTGGCCCCTTTAATTTTGGCTTATAAAAGTTTGGTGTATGACATTGTTGCTCACTAGACACTGACTATACATATAAAACAGCCTTTAGTATATCAATACCTTCGCCAATTTGATATTTGTTTCGGGAATGTAGCGAAGCGGATTTCCCGAAACCCAGTAATATCGGAGTTTCGGGAAATCGTACCTCATTCCCTTCACCCCAAATTTTTGACATTGGCGAAGGTATTGGTATATCTCACAAAGTAAAAATTATGTACATGCGAAATAAAAATATTTCATGGATAACAATCAGTTTTATCTGCTTGATGCTTTGTTACTCCAATAGGGCAATTGCTGCTTGCGAAGGTTTTGCATGTTGCCAATGGTTATATGCTAGTTATAAAGTCTGTAAAAGCATATACTCCTCTGACATTAATAAGAGGTTATTCTGTAATGGGATAACTAAAGAAATATGGCAACAAACAGACGTAGATTGTACCTTACCTATCTCTAGCTTGCAAAAATTTACGAAACGATGTCAACAAATTAGCGATAGTAATTACCAATTATCGCTAATTTGCCATGTTCGGCTTGCGGGCCACCGCGCTATGTTTGGTGTACGCTCTATACCACTACACCAGTACCAACAACAAAAAAAGATTGCAAACTGTCAAAGAGGCTGCCAAGAAGTTTATAGTACCAAAACTAATTCAGAAAAACATGATGCACACTATAGGTGTCTAGTTTTGAAAAAAGAGAATTGCTTATATTCTGCCGAATATCAACGAAATATGCAGAAATATGCAATCAATAAAGCTCAATGTGAGAAAACGTGTATCTATGATTACCGTGATAAATTTCCACAATCTAAGGACGATACAAATTTTGACTTAATTGAACCAACTGGAATTGATTTTATAGCTGACAAAAACACCGGATGCAAAGTATGGAATCCACGTTCTGTGCCTAATGAAACAATTACATGGTCTGGTCAATGTGTAAATGGTATTGCACAGGGTAAAGGAACTTTACAATGGTATATAGATGGTGTTGAAGAAGCTAAGTATGAGGGAGAACTTGTAGATGGTAAACATACTGGCAAGGGAAAATTTACATGGGCCAGTGGTAATTTCTATGAAGGGGATTTTGTAGATAACAAAGTCACTGGCAAAGGAAAACTTACATGGGCTAATAGTCGATATCAAGGAGATTTTGTAGATGGCAAGTGCGCTGGCAAAGGAAAACTTACATGGGCTAATGGCAATATCTATGAAGGAGATTTTCTAAATGACAAATTTCACGGTAAAGGAAAACTTACATTGGCTAATGGCAATGTTTATGAAGGAAATTTTGTAAATGACAAGTTTCACAGTAAAGAAAAACTTACATTGGCTAATGGTGATGTCTATGAAGGAGATTTTGTAAATGGCGAACGCACGGGCAAAGGAAAAATTACGTTGGCTGATGGTGATATCTATGAGGGATATTTTGTAAATGGCGAACGCACGGGCAAGGGAAAATTTACCACAATGTTTTACCTCTATGAAGGAGATTTTGTAAATGGCACGTTTCATGGCAAAGGAAAAATTACTTTTTCCAATGGCGAAGCCTATGAAGGAGATTTTGTAAATAGCACGTTTCATGGCAAAGGAAAAATTACTTCCAATGGTGCTGTTTATAAAGGAATTTTTGAAAATGGCAAGCTAACTAAGCAATTTGGAATTATTGAGACAAGAGCACTGGAAGCACTGATAAACGAGGGCAATCTGTCTAAGTATACGCTGATAGATTCGAGATATACAGAAGAGTATATTGAAGGCCATATACCAACGGCAATTTCTATACCATATAATGCTTTTTACGAAAAAAGTTATTCCCTTCCAATTGACAAAAATAAGTTACTAATCTTTTATTGCCATCACGAAACATGTCATTACAGCATTGACTCTGTACAGAAAGCAAGAGCCGCTGGTTATACTAATGTTGTACGCTATGCAACTGGAATAAATGGATGGATAGCCTCTCGTAGACCATTATGTTATCATGCCAAACACTAGCCATCGTAGGATGTGGTAAGCTTGCGAACCGAATTGATAGTGTTATCATCGTTATATATATTCATATGTTGATTGTCTTGATTTATGTGGTGAGGAACGAACCGCATTGATCGCGTCATTTTGTAAAAAATTATCAATTTATAAGGAAAACTCTATGCTAAGAAAAACCTCTTTACAATTTTTGTGTTCGTTGGTTTTAGCAGTCGGACATACTGTAGTCAGTGCAGATACAAACTCTTGCGCTGACAGTACCAATGCTAGTATATGTACAACTGATATCATTGCCACCGTTGCGGGAAAAGGTCTTGGTTTTAGCGGCGATGGCGAGGCTGCTACCAACGCGAAACTAGATGGTCCTAATGATATAGCTGTTGACAGTAGTGGCAATCTCTATATCGCTGACGCTTGGAATCACCGTATTCGCAAAGTGGATACAATGGGTATAATTACTACCGTTGCTGGGGATGGTGCTACTGGTCGTGATGGTGGTGGATTTAGTGGTGATGGTGGAGTAGCTACCAGTGCAAAACTTAATGTTCCCAGAGGTGTGGCTGTGGACAGGATTGGCAATATTTATATCGCGGATACTGATAATAGCCGTATCCGCAAAGTGGCTACCAGTGGTATCATTACTACTATTGTAGGAAATGGTGTTGAGGGCTTTAGTGGCGATGGTGGGATAGCCACGAGCGCACAAATTGATTATCCCCATGATGTACATGTTGACAACAATGGTAATCTTTATATTGCTGATACTGGTAATCATCGTATCCGTAAAGTGGATACTAATGGCATTATTTCCACTGTCGCCGGAAATAGTGTTACTGGAGGGGATGGTGGTTTTAGCGGTGATGGCGGGCTTGCTACCAATGCACAACTTTCTTATCCCTATGGCATAACTTTTGACAACAATGGTAATCTCTATATCGCAGATATAAACCATCGTATTCGTAAAGTAGACACTGTGGGTATCATTTCTACTGTCGCTGGAAATAGTATTAATAGAGAAGATGGTGGTTTTAGCGGTGATGGTGGGATTGCCACTAATGCACAGCTTAATGAACCCAATGGTGTAGCCGTTGACAGTACTGGTAATCTATATATTGCTGATTTAAGAAATAATCGTATCCGCAAAGTGGATACTGCCAGCATTATTACTACTATCGCCGGCAATGGTATCAGAGGATTTAGCGGTGATGGAGGAATAGCTACTAACGCACAAATTGGTTATCCCACGAACATAGCCGTTGATAATAATGATAATATTTATATTGCTGATTTAAATAATAGTCGTATCCGCAAAGTAACATTTAATCAATCGGCTACTGATTGCAATGCCGTAACAGAAATTTCCACCATTGAATGCCAGTCATTGCTAGAACTATACAATAACACTGATGGCCCTAATTGGGAAAACAATGACGGCTGGAATGTAACCAATACGCCTTGTAGTTGGTATGGTGTGATTTGTGAAAATGGTGGAGTAACTGAGCTTTCTCTCCGTAATAATCAACTAACAGGTCCAATACCAAATTTTAGTGGTTTACCTAATTTGACATTATTACTTTTATACGATAACCCACTAACCGGTTCTATACCAGATTTTAGTGGGTTACCTAATTTGACAAGGTTTTACCTCGGTAAGAATCAACTAACTGGCTCTATACCAAATTTTAGTTATTTACCTAATTTAACAGAACTTCTCATAGCAGATAATCAACTAACTGGTTCTATACCAAATTTTAGTGGTTTTCCTAATTTGACAAAACTTGTCCTGGGCGAGAATCAACTAACCGGTTCTATACCAGATTTCCGTAAATTACCTAAGTTAAAAATACTCTACCTCTACGAAAATCAACTTACCGGTTCTATATCAAATTTTAGTCATTTACCTAATTTGACAGAACTTTACTTTCACGAGAATCAACTAACCGGTTCTATACCAGATTTCCGTGGATTGCCTTTGGAATATCTTGATCTTAGAAACAATTCACTTTGTAAAAAAACGGACATTTATTATGTCGTTTTGCCTATTAAACAAGCTCAATGGCATGATGAAACAAGCTGGCAAGAACAGCTCAATGAATTTCCAGACTGCTCCACCTCTAACCAATCGCCAAGTGAATTTTGTACTGGTGGAAGTATTAATATTGATAATTTGAGTGAAACCTGTTCCAACGGTGATTGTAGTTCTACGGGTATAAAAATTACCTGCAATAACGAGAGTTGCCAATGGTGTGATGCTCATGCTAATTGCGGAAATATTCTGTACAACGCTGTAACTCCCATTACCGGCGGTTCTATCAATTGTACAAACGGACAATGCAGCTATAACCTTCAAAATGGAGGGAGTAGCTCAAGTGGTAGCTTTAGCTGTCAAACTAACATGACAACCCTAGTACCCACCACGATAATTTCACAAGCAGTCTATCAGATTAGAGAAACTGTCCGTGTTACTTTGCCACCACTGCCATCAGGACAAACCCAATATGTTGGGATTAGCTTGCCTAACAATGGCCCTATTTTCTTGCTGACTGATTTAAATACCTTCATTCCTTTTGATGGTGTTAATTTACCAGCATGGCAAGGCGGTGATGTGGCTATTGAAATGCCGGTAACAACTGATATTCCGGTTGGTGAATATACCGTATATCTATTGAGGATGGCGGATGGCATTAACCCAATGACAGTTGATATGGCACAATGGAAACTTGGTGTGAGTACGTTTATCATATCTGATAATGGTTCTTCAACGAGTGAAGGTTCACCAATACCCTTATCTGATATGTCTACTATCCATGTTACTGACAAATCGACTAATCTCGGTCTTTTTACCACAGATGGAAAAAACGAGACATTAGCTCTTTTTGGTGAAAAAGATAGCCAAGGACGTTTGACTAAAATTACTAAAGTAATCATGACATCTAATAGTGATCCAAATCAAGCTATCCAAGTTAATCTTGGGGATAATTTGCTACCAACATCTATAGAATTTCCAGATGGTTCAAGGATTGATGTTGAAGCGTACTTTGATACCGGTGCAAGTACAACATATACTCATCCTGATGGAACTACCTCTCATCAGGATATACCATTGCCTATGGATAAAATCAATGACGCAAGAGATGCTATAAAAAATTATGTACAACACCAGCAAAACTCCTCAACTTCTACTGCAAATGATACAAATACAAATGATGTTCTATGCCAGCAAGCTATGGAAAAATTCTTACGCTTGACAGATGATTTAGTTTGGGGAGTTTCACAAATGGTGTCAGTATTGGCCTGTGGAACGGCTAGTGCAACTGCTGTTTTAACTGGAGGAATTGCTATTCCTATGGCTATGTGGGCATGTGGTTCAGTGGTTTTAAATGGTCTTGATAAAATGATGGATGCAATGACTGGAGGCAATTCACCTATAGAAAACGAAAGAGAATTGAATAGTAATGCAAGTACTATAGTTAATTGTGCAACAAGAAAGTTACCAGAATGTGCGGCCGGAGTTGCCGAGATGGCTTATGATTTTGGCAGAAAATCGGAAAAGATTATGCCTGACAAATTCTGTCCTAAAACAGAGCCCTATTTGTATGCAGATTGTGAGGGCAAAACCTACCAAGAGGACGGTACACCCATTTGTACTATACCTTATGGCGGACAAATTGAGATAACCATTTTTTATCATAAGCCACAACCGTATCCAGCCATTATTGGCTTTGCAGAGCAAGGTGGTGGCAGCAGTTTGGGGCTCCCACCAGAATTTGAAGAGGAAATACCGGCAAATTCCACAACCGGTACTATTCGCTATGCAGCAAAACACCAAGTATTGTGGAATTCAGAAAGACCTAATTGTCATACTACCGCAGGTGATCCAAACGATATATTTGCACCGGATCCAGGGGCAATTTGGGGTCTAGCTATGGAGCTTCCAGAATCTCCTAAAGATTGGATTGTACTTTCAAAGCGTCACCCACATGAATTATCAATCGTAACCGAAGGTAATGGAAAGGGTTCTATAGCTGGTGCGGAGATTGGTTGTTGGTATCACATGGAACGTATTCAATAAAATCTGTCAGAATCAGAATTTCCAGAATTTTAGAATTAACAGAATAAAACCCAAGAAAACCATTCTGGAGATTCTGATTATTACAAAAAGTACAACGGATTTGCGGAGTAAACGGATTGAATTTTTGCGGCTTAAATTCGTTTCGTGAATTCGTTGCACCATTCTGTAAATTCTAAAATTCTGAGTTTTTGGACTGGGTGGTTGGATAAGCCCACTTTTTTACATCGCAGCGAGGTAAATGTTTATGAATGTAAAACAATTATTGGTTATTTTGTGTTGTCTCAGCTTATTACCCTCTTTTTCCGTAGCTGAGACTTTTGGTCAGGTTGTCAATAAAGGAAGGAAAAAGGGGCCAGGCTCGATTTAATTTTTAATCTTGGATTTTTATACAAATTGTAATGTTTAAAAAACAATTCGACCATGGCCCTTTAATTTCAGCCGACGCAAAATAATTGGGGTCAGAGTAAAATTAATTACGACAGTTTCCTTTTATTTTACTCTGACCCCAATTTCTTTGGCGGCTCAACCTGGGTGTTATGGAGATTGATAATGTTACCTTCTAAATGTAATGAGAGATTTTGAAAAGTATTGGTTGAAAAAGGAGATTCGAGATGAAAAACAAAACAAGTTGGAACGAGATGAAAACTAAATTTCCGGATGAATGGTTGCTTATAGTTGATTGTGAGGTAGATGAGGATGGTCATATTCTTTCAGGGATAGTAGCCCGGCACTCTACAGAAAAGGATGAAGTATTTGCTTTACCAGCATTGGATAAATCATCTGCCTTTAAATATACTGGTAAAAGTACATTTCCGGGTGGATGGAGGGCTCATGCAAAACATCACCACTTTTAACATAAAAGCTCAATACATCTATCTGCCCGTTTTTATTGTAACGGATAACCTCAAGCTTCTTGAATTTGATGCTATTTTAGATACCGGGGCTCCTATGACGGAATTTTCTGACAAAGCACTTCAATACGCGGGATTTCTTGATAAAATTAAAAATGGTGTGACTTTGAAAGATGGCTTACAAACTCAGAAATATGACACGGTTATTCTTCCCGAGACCAAAATTTGCGGGCACCAGATTAAAAACCTCAGAGTCTTTGTTTCTCATTTTGAAAAATCATGGGGTATAGATGCCTTAATTGGCTTAGATTTTTTCCGTAATTATCGTGTAACGATTGATTATTTGAAAGGAATATTGATTACCGGAACAAATCAAAGCGATGACGTTCAAAAACCATAACAAAGGCATGAAGCGAAAGAATAATTGGGGTCAAAAGAATAATTGGGGTCAGAGTAACATTAATTACGACAGTTTCCTCTTAATTTTACTCTGACCCCAATTTCTTATTAACCCACCCTACGTTCGCTTAGTTTTGGCCTCGGTTATTGACGCGGCTCCGAATGTGAGGTATGATGCGTGGCACTGATTGAAAGTCAGTTTGTTAATAAATGTTATTGCATAATATACCGGTATGATTTCGGGGATTGTGTGATTTTATTTATCCTTATGATTGAATTTGCCCGGGTTTTGGCTTCGGTTATTGACGCGGCTCCGAATGTGAGGTACGATGCCCGACATTGATTGGTTGCGGTGGGTTTCGTTTCACTCTACCCACCCTACGCTTGCTTGGCTTTGCTCCCGACGCAAAAAGCCGCGCGGGAGAAGAGCGGTGGTGCGACCCGTTTGACCCAAAGTATTGATTTATAAAGATAAATCATGCGAAAGGTCAGGGCGTGAAGTGAGTAGTTATCATTTTATGTGATAACTCAAAAGATGTAGGAATAATTCCAGAAAATTGGAAAAGCTTTCCTAAATTACCTATAATTTAGCTAATACCCCTATTGGTGGGTTGTCAACCTTCTGGTAAAGCGGGGTATAACGCGATGAAAGTATGATTAGCCATGCTGAGATTTGCTAGGTAAGTGGATATGGTTACGAGAGAAACTATCGTCATAATAAAACGTTCGTCATTCTCAATAAGGGATGCTAAGAGAGAACTTATCATTGGTAAGAAGATTCATATTTTGACACCGCGAAAATATGATAGGAATCGGTTTCGCAAGAGACATTACCACGGCGTAAAGGTAGAGCCTAAGTCCATATGTGCCATCTTTTGGGAACGGGGTAATTATTTCAAGTGAGTCTCACAATGTTTGCAGTGAGAGGAGTTTGACAAACTTTAATAGCTTGAGATAACAGGATTGTACAAGAAGCCAATGCCTCTTTGTAATGAAGAGGATATGCAGACGTGTACACTGCTAATTGAGAGCAATCCTTAATATCTAAACAAATCAGTACCATCGGTGGAATTAATTTTCCATTCGATGAATAGAAATGATGTTACGAAAGTAACGATTTAGAGACGGTATTGTGAAGGCGATAGAAACAGGCAAAACTGATGGTTCTTGCAGTCAAATAAACAATTAGGAGAGGAGCTGTATGAGGTGAAAGTCTCACGTACAGTTTTGAAGACGAGTTGGCTATGGCGACATAGTCGGCTTAGTTTAACTTAGGCTCCCAGCCAGAGAAGGATTTATGAAAACATTCGTTACAGGAGCAGGCGCTCAAGACTTCAGCCTCCTCAGTCCTACAGATGACTGGCTAGCAATCCGTCCAAACGTCATTCGACTCCTTAAAGCTAGAGGCCAGGACACCTCCGTTGATGCTATTGAGAAATACCCGTGGCAAATGCACGACGGTACAAATTCCTTTGGCGATGAGTTTCTGGTTTTGCACGCTTCACTGCCAATGGAAGTCTATGTTGAGACAGTTGAGATGGACAAAGACAGGCAGTTGACATTTGCATTGAAAATCGTATCCCATGCCATTCAAGAACTTGGACGTTATGTTCGTTTTATTGCGGTAAGCCCAATACAAAATGCAATGCCTGCAATGGTATCTGAGCCAGAGCTTAAGGTCGCCTCAACTACTGTCGAGCAAGCACTTGCCGATGCTAAAAATTTGTTAATGTCAAGCGGTCCAGCTAGTGCTGTTGATCGGGTTCACACTGCTATACATGGGTATGTCCGTAGCATTCTCCGTACAATTGGCGTAGAATCATCAGAGACCGCAGGGCTTACCGAGGAGTTTAAATTACTCCGAACTAACCATAAGG
>Ga0233404_10000393_pt1 | contig 11988 bp, 11 predicted proteins | sample Na_oxic_2_MG_FD_179861 | JGI IMG/M metagenome (GOLD analysis project Ga0233404, IMG submission 179861) | Seawater microbial communities from Saanich Inlet, British Columbia, Canada - Na_oxic_2_MG | ecosystem: Environmental > Aquatic > Marine > Inlet | place: Canada: British Columbia | collected...
TATTGTCTTCGCGCAATGTCCAAGAGTGGTTAGGGTCAAAAATGCAAATATCAGCTTTACTTCCTACTGCTAAAGTCCCAGCATCTATGCCTAAAATATGAGCCGGTTTGTGAGTGACATAACCAAGTGCCGTTATTAAATCTATTTGCATCTCTTTGGCAAAACGCAGATTGAGTGGTAATAGTGTATCTAAGCCGGAAATCCCGGCTGCTGTTAGGGCAAAGGGGTTGAATTTAGCGTCGGCTTCATGTGGCTGATGATCTGAGCATAAGGCATTAATGCCACAGTGTAATAAGCCTTCGCGCAAAGCTTCTTTATCGCGTTGGGTGCGTAAAGGGGGACTAACATGACATTGACTGTCATAGTAATTAATATCTGCATCCGTCAAGAATAAATGATGAGCACTGACATCGGCGGTAACCGGTAACCCCTTAGCTTGCGCTTCTTTAACCATCTCTACAGCACGGGCTGTGGAAAGGTGACAAAAATGGGCTCGCACCCCGGTCATTTCAATCAGCAATAAGTCACGGGCAACTTCAATAGTTTCAGCAGCTTCCGGAATACCTTGTAAACCTAAGCTGGTGCTGACAGCACCTTCATGGGCACACCCTTTCTTGCTTAACCAAGGTTCGATGGCATGTAGAAATACGGTTAGCTCACAATTAGCCGCGTATTCAAGGGCATGACGCAATACATCAGTGTTGACGATGGGCAAGACATTACTCACTCCAATACAACCGGCTTCTTTAAGAGTGCCCATTTCTGCTAATTGTTCACCTTGCAAACCTTGAGTTAACGCCGCTAATGGCAATACTTTCGCCATGCTAGCAGTGGCTGCGCGATGTTGCAAAAGTTCCGCTATTGCCGGTGTATCAATAACTGGATTAGTGTCAGGTGGGCAACAAACTGTTGTGATACCATTTTCTGCAGCCGCACGAGTTTCGCTAATAATAGTACCTTTATGTTTTGCCCCCGGTTCGCGGAGACGTACACTTAAATCTACTAAACCGGGGCACACAATCTGATTGTTAGCATCAATTTTCTTATCAGCCTTAAAATCGGTAGGCGGCGCACCTTGACTCATAATTTTACCATCAGCAATATGTAAATCAGTGACTAAATCTAAATTCAAAGCCGGATCAATCACTCGTCCTCCGAGAATACTGAGCGTAGCCATCAATAGCCCCCCTTTTGGGTTGATACGGCACCTAAAGTCATTGCCATTATTGCCATTCTGACCGCAATACCATTGCTAACTTGTTGTAAAATAACGGAACGTGTTCCATCCGCGACAGTTGAGTCAATTTCTACGCCGCGATTGATAGGGCCGGGGTGCATCACAATTGCGTCTGGATGAGTAACTTCTAACACCTTTTCAGTAAGTCCATAAGATTGAAAATATTCATGGGCACTTGGTAATAAAGCCCCCTGCATACGTTCCCTTTGCAAGCGCAGCATGATAACGACATCAATATCACGTAACCCAGTTTGTAAACAGTTAAAAACTTTTACTCCAAATGCTTCTATGCCAGTGGGAATTAAAGTTTTTGGTCCGACAACACGTACTTCGGTAACACCTAAAGTTGTAAGAGCATAAATATCAGAGCGGGCAACTCGTGAATGCAGAATGTCACCAACAATGGCAACTCGTAGTGGCGCAAAATCACCTTTATGGCTACGAATGGTATACATATCTAACATGGCTTGAGTAGGATGAGCATGTTGCCCGTCGCCAGCATTGATAATGCTGATATGTGGTGCGACGTGTTGAGCCATGAAATGCGCCGCACCGCTCGCACCATGCCGAACAATAAACATATCACAGTGCATAGCCTCCAAATTACGCAACATGTCAATAAGAGCTTCACCTTTGCTGGTTGAAGAGGTATTTATATTAAAATTTAAGACATCAGCGGAAAGACGTTTAGCGGCAAGCTCAAAGGTTGTACGAGTGCGGGTACTAGGTTCAAAAAATAGATTGATAATCGTTTTGCCACGTAATATGGGGGCTTTCTTCACGGCTTTTTCACCGACACTAATAAAAGAAGCGGCAGTATCCAAAATTTCAAAGAGTAAGGCACGTTTTAATCCTTCAATACCTAAAAAATGTTTCAGACGACCTTGGTTGTCTAATTGAATAGAACTCATGTTGCGGATCGAATTTCTAAAAATAAAGGCTCAGGGCCACAAAGTTTGACATGTTTGCTTGTTTCCAAACAAAGTGTGCAACCGATCACATCCGGTTGGATGGGTAATTCTCGCCCATTGCGTTCTACTAATACAACTAACGTAATACTAGTGGGACGACCATAATCAAAAATTTCATTAAGGGCAGCTCGTATCGTGCGCCCGGTTTCAATTACATCATCCACTAACACAATGTGACGATTATCCACTTCCAGAGGTAAGGTAGAAGGTTTGACGCGAGGATGTAAACCAATACGGCTAAAATCATCACGATAAAACGCAATATTTAATTGCCCCAATGGTTTTTGCAAATTTAATAGGGTATGTAAATGTTCTGCTACCCACACGCCACCCGTGTGTATGCCTATCATGAACACATCTTCACGATTTCGTGTTTCCAAGTGGCGTTTTAGAGAATTAGCCATGCTATGAAATAGCACGTCAAGATGATTTATGGATGAGTTCGGCAAACCAAGTTTCGAGAATAATTTGGGCAGCAATGGCATCTATTGAAGGGGAAAGGGGTAAGAAATAAGGGGTTATCTGATGGCCTTTTCGCCTTTTACCTTTTCTCTTGCTTGCCTCTTTTACCTTTTGTTCCATTGCTGCGATTGAAGATAGTGTTTCGTCAATAGTATGAACTGGTAGATTATAACGCTCATTCAACTGTTTACAAAAACGATGAACAGCCTTTGTAATAATATTTGCTGAGCCATCGGCGTGGTGTGGCAAACCCACTACCAGAGCCTGCGGTTGCCATTCATCAATCAAAGTACTTATTTGTCCCCAATCGGGGCGTTGATTTTTGACCGGTACCATAGTTAAAGGACGCGCCGTCGCCATCTTGGTTTGTCCGATTGCGGTACCAATCCGTTTACTACCATAATCAAACCCCATCACGTACATCATTAGTCACCAATTTTTTATGGTTATCGGTTATCATGCAATCTGTTTGCAATGACTTGGTTATTTAATGTTTAATGTTAATTACTTAATTTGGTATTGATTAGTTCTGATGTTACGCACTTTGATTCTACTATCAAAATCCGGAACTATGATTAAATGATTACATGAAAACCATGAGTGAAATAATTTGTGATTTTATCGAACAACTTTAATAACTACAACTACAAGGATTGTATATAAAAAGGGATTTGTCATAAGGGATTTATTATCTGAAAAAACGATAATCGAAGATATGTTCTAATTATATCACCATCGGGATTTCCGTTATTGATAATCGCAAAAGTGAATGATGCCAAAGCCGCGAAGAAATCCTTTTTTTCCCTCGTTCCCAAATTCTATTTTTTCCTCGTTCCCAAATTCTATTTGGGAATGCCGGTTTTGATGCTCTGCATCATACGAAGTGTATTTTGCCCCGCGTCGGGGCAGGCATTCCCAACTTTGAGGTTGGGAACGAGAAATAAGCTTTGTCTTAACCACCAACGCCTTAGAAAAAGTGTTCGTTGGGAACGGTTCGTGTTTAAAACCACTTGTTGGAGTAAACGCTCAGAGATTGGCAAAACGCAAAACTTCTTTATCCAGCTCAATTTTTTTAAATCAGCTTGAACATATGTATCAGCCTTCGGCGGAGCTAATTATAGACTATCCTTCATTCTTTGTAAATTATGCGGGGCCAAAACCAGAAAGCGAGACGGGGGTTGGGTGAAATTCAAAGCATCGTGTTTATTTACGCTCCCCGACATACGCCCAGAAAAAATCAGAAGGGGCTGAAACCGAATTTGATTAAATCCGCACTTTTTTCCAAAGCTAAGGCTATTGCTTCAGATTCTCCCTTATCCAGTTCTGAGTGAAGCACAGTCACGAGATTTTTATCAGTCACATCGTAGGTATGTAGCCAATCTGCATTTTTGATTGTGGCAATCTCTTCGCGTTCTTCACCTTCAATGATACATTCTTCATAAACAGCACGAGGAATAGCAATCTCGCCGAAAAGTTCATGCAACAAATTCAATTGACCAATTTTGGCAAGATGAATAAGCGGTGAGGTATTACTGACAACTTCTGGCATAGTTAATATCCTCTTCTACTTCGCTTGCATAGTAATGTCTGGGAATACAGCGTTGAGCCAAACCTTCTATAAATGCCCATTTGCTCAATGCCGCAAACCGCCTCGCAACGCCCATGGAAGTCAATCCCCGGTCGTACAAAGTAAAGGCAATTTCTTTGATTAATTCGTTCTCCATTTGTTTTTTTTGCAATTTGATTGCACAAACAATCTCATCTGGAATAGCCAATGATAGTGCCATGTTGCGCTCCTTAATTTATCAATGTGTTAACCGATGGCGATTTTGCAATGCGCCAAATAAAAACACTGTTATACTGCACACGGCCACAACTTAAAACTTGAACTTTTATGTAGGGCTCCCCAAGTCTTTTTCTTGCCCACCAACATCATTATAAAAGTCCAGTTTGTGAACGCGCTGAGTATATCCAGCTCAATCTTTTCTTTTTTAATCAGCTTGAACAATGTATCAGCCTTCGGCGGAAATGATTATAGACTATCCTTCATTCTTTGTAAATTATGCGGGGCCAAAAGGGCCAAAACCAGAAAGCGAGACGGGGGTTGGGTGAAATTCAAAGCCTCGTGTTTATTCACGCTCTCCGACATACGCTCAGAAAAAATCAGAAGGATAAAGACTGAAACCGGATTTGGTGATGTTCGTGGTTCCAGAAGGTATTTGGAAACCACTTAATTAAGCCATAAAAAAAGGCTGAAGTCAGCAATGATTACTGACGACAGCCTTGAGAAGTTTTGGCAAGCGCGTGGGTTTTAGGGGAATAGTGGGTATAAGCTGTGCTACTACCCACCCTACACGTAACCCATGCTACGCTCGCTACTCGTAACCCATGCTACGCTCGCTTAATTAATAAATGAGTGCTTATGTTTGCCCACCCTACCCGGCTAACATATAAAAGGTGGTCTGTCCCCTATTTTCGCTATTTTCGGGTCAGCAAAATAATTCGAGCTTGGCCCCTTTTCTTTTTTTCTGTCCTTTTCTGCCATCCTATGCTCACTTATTCTTAGCAATACGTTCTTGTGCTGATTTGCGTATAAATTCACGAAAAATCACTTCAAGACTAACTCTACGAAGACCATGTTTTATAATTAGGGCATCTTCTTCCTGCTTTGTTTTTGCATTTATTAACTCATTATACATTTTCATTCGAGTATTACGATCATATCCTTTCATTGCAGCCAATGTTTTTTTTCTGGAGTATTTATTTCCTAAGCTGTCAACTTGAATATCATTTTCTTCCTGCACTTGTGGCGCAATCGTTGGAATAGTCTTTGTAGTCTTTGTAGGCTTTGGTATAATCTTTCGCGGTTTTTCTGATTTGTTGCTGTCATTCTTTTTTCGCGAGGGCAAATCTCCTACCACATTAAAAGGCTTTTGGTAGAACAAGGCCAAATCACGCTGGACAAAGGCACGATTTATTTTTTCTAATTTAACAATAGGTGTGTAGCCAAGATAAATTATTTTGTTTTCTGGGATGAACGTAATATGATGATGTTGCGGCATACTTTGTAGCATTTCATGTTTTATGAATTTGCGTCTTTTGAGTGAAGTATTAATACTATTTCCTTCGCTACTGCCACCACCACTACCAAGAGGAAGGAAACCCCAATTGCTACTTTTTCCCTCGGTAAGCCGTTGTTCGTAATGTGTGTACTCGATTTCACCAAACATTTCTTGAATATGATTTACAGTTTCTAGATCGGATAATCGAAATAAAATCAAGGCAAATCGAGAGCTATCTAATAATTGCTGTTCTAACTTGTTTTCTTTAGGCAAGAATTGTGCTCCAAGAAGAAGTGCTCCTCCTTTGCTTCTAATTTGAGTCAAGACTTTGGTTTTAGTTTCAGGATTAAACTTTAAATTCAGAAATTCATCCAATACCAGCAAGGAAATATCTTCGGTAGTATCCGGTTTCGACAGTAATGCTTCAGTAATAACCGATAAAAAACCAACAAATAATGCGTTCAATGGAGCTGAGTATGCAGGATTATTGAGAAGAAATAATTTGGAACCTGACGAACTCAGAAAGTATCGAATTGAAAATTGTTTCTTTGGATTACTTGTAGCAACGAATGCTAACAATCGCAATGTTTCAATAGCTAGTGCCATCGTCGAGTAAATACTCCCTTCTGTTGGTTTACCTGCACTCTGACTACGATATGTGTCGAGTTTATCTAATAGAATGTGCCATTTCTCTAGAGACGATTTATCTTTAGCCGAAAAATGGGTTTCCATAAAGTAGTCTTTAATTATATTAACAGCCGATGAACTGAAAAAATCTTCTTTTTGAGTTTGGCTCTCAATCAAATTTTTTAAGAAAGATACAATAAGTGCCGGGTAAGCATGCATGTCTGACCAAATATCCCATGCAGCCCCTCTTTTGTCGTATGGATTAAAAATGTAATCCTGATCGGGACTATATAATTTTTCTGTATAGTCGCCTTTGGGGTCATGTATTATTACGCGCTTAAAATGCCTATATCCCCAATTTTCATTGAGAATAGAAAAGAAAAATTCCGTTTTACCACTACCCATTCCGCCGAGAGCAAATATAGTTTTTGTAAAATCATTTGGGCAGAATCGCATTTGTGTCTTCTGAAATTCATGCACATCCTGTCCGCAGTTTTGAGAATGTAAAAACGCCTTTGTCTCCTCCGCAAACATGAAGTTATCAATAAATATGCCTCTCCCAATCCCACAATCTTTAGCATTGATATGGGTTATTAATGGATTTGTTCCAGTCCAGCTATAACCGTGCTTCTGCGTCGTTTCATTCAGGTAACTTCCTAAATTCTCGTATGAGTGAAGTGGTGGCAAAAATTCTTCCATCTGTTGCTGTTTTTTTTTGTCTTTAAATAATGCCCACATAATTCTCTCCAATTAGAGCAATAGTAATGATAATTGCTCTTGTTTCTGATTCCATGTAAAAGAACTATTCTATCTAGTTAGTTGCTGAGTTGGTTGTTCTTGGCTCTGCTCTTGTTTCTGTTCCTGCTCTTCCTCATGTTCTTTCTCTGGTTCCTTTTCAGGTTCTTTCTCTGGTTCCTTTTCAGGTTCTTTCTCTGGTTCCTTTTTAGGTTCTTTCTCTGGTTCTTTCTCCTGCTCCTTCTTTGGTTCTTGTTCCTGCGTCAACAAATCAATATCTCTTTCAATTAATTGATTTAGTAGTCCTTGGTTATTTGATCCAGCATCACCACCAAAACCCAAATTGTTGTTATCATCAGATTCCACGTTAGTAGTGTTATTCGTTTGCTGTTCTATCAACTCATAGTTTTGTTCTTGTTCTTGATTTTGAGCATAATCAAATAAAGAAGGTTGGGGAATAGCATCAATATGCTGCATATTTTCATTTAGTGGTATTTTGAGGTTACCGTTTGCTTCGGCAGTTTCATTATATTCCTTCGTTATTTCAAGATATCTTTCATTAGCCTTTTCTTCTAAATAATTAGTTTCCGCATTTTTTGGCATACGTCTTGACTCCGAATAATGCGCATGCCCTTCAGCTTGGCTATATTCATAAAATTTATCAATATGAATCTGGAGTTCACCTATTATATTCCCGATTGGCAGTTTCATTTTTATATTGACATCACGATATTCCTTTTTAGGATCAGGATTGTTGAATCTATCTTTAATTTCAATAGTCTCATGATTATCGCGAACATAATTGACAATATCATTAACTGTTTCAAGGGAGGAAGTGACAATTCTTCCCCTTAGCACATCTTTAATATTTGAGACATCACCTTTATACTTCTCCTCTTGTGCTTTATTGTTTGTGGTAACAGGTTCTTTGATATTTGTTACAGTTTTAGTAGAAACATCAAAGTTATCAGATATTTCATTTATTGCGTTACTTAAATAAGAAATATTTTTTTCGTTCATGACTTTCTCATAATGTTCAATCAACCCATCCAAACGGAATTCATGAAATGGATACTGAAGCTGAAGCATATTTGAGTCCTTATATAATTTAAATTTATAGACACATCGAAACAAGAGTACAGCAAAATAGGCCACAACATAAGCCAATACCTATGCTACAACAATTAATTAACAACTAAGTCGCGTGTAATTATATGCATAGCAAAAGCACATGGCTGTGTTCCCTACTTCTGTGTTCTTTATTTTTCTTGAGAAGAAGAATCCTTTACTTTTTTTCTGAAATAATTCCATCCAGAGCATCGATCTCTGACTTGCCCTTCATTTGATCAGAAACTCCTTCACTTACAGCAGTGCTTGTTGATGGTGCCGAAGAAAACGTAGGCGCACTGCCTATTAGCGGACTACCTTGACTAACAGAACCAAGATAGTTTTCAATATACTTAAATATCTTTCCAGACATCTTCGATTGTTTAACAGCCCCAACTACCGAAGTAATAAGCAAAGGAGTGAAAATAATCGCCCCAACAGCACCGGCACCAGCTTTGTCTAACCAACTACCCGCCCCAATCTCAACTTCCATCTGATTTTTATCTTTCTGGTGAAAAGTAATATTCAACCCAGTTGAATTTCCGGTAAGTTTGCGCCAACCTCCTTTCTTTTCGATTTGAAGCAATACGCCTCCATCTTCGGTAGGCATTTGCTGACATTTGAAATCATCCTGAATCAAATAGCTTTGAAGTGCATTCATACAAGCCACTGTGGTTGAAGAGTCAGTTGAATAGGTGCGTTTTTCTGTACTCATAGTAATTTCTCTCTTGGTAAGGTGACGTTATGTAAAATTGACGAACTTAAGACTCCGATGTCAATTGAGTTCGAGCCTTAGAAAGCATTCCCAGCATTAAGGATGCCTCCGCAGAAACTTTGCTATCTTTATTAGTGACACGGTTTCTCCATTTTCTGTACTGCGATTGAATCCAATCAAGTTTTTGCTCTTTTGATAAGCCCTTTGGCATACCCAAAATATCAAATGTTGACATATCCTCATTGTGTTGACGTGTAGATATTGTAATATGTCGATCATGGATTTCAGTTACAAACTCTGCGGCTAATTGTAGCTTTCCAGAGATATAGGAAAGCATTTCTTCCTCGGAATTTTCTAATTTATCGTCAGCAACCGAGACTCGCACACAAATTTCGTAGGCTTGCTGCGACAATGGAGGTGAATTTTCTCTAAGCAATTCATTGCAAATACGCTGTATCACTTCTCTTGGTCGTTGTTGCTTGTTCTTTAAGCTAGACAGTGTCTCCTTCATTGCGTTGTTTACTTTTTGCTTGCGTGTATCCACGTTTGCTGCTTTTGCATACAATTCACTGAAATATTTCTTTATTGTGGTGGCTTCCGCTTTTCCGATACTTCCACTGATTGAGGCAAAGCACAATGCCAAAGTAGCTAATTTCGATTCTTGATCAGCAACCGCTTCCTGAAACTCCATCCAACCATAAGTTTGTTGATTAAAGCTAATCGTTGTTTCACCATCAATATAGAATTGCTCAACTGAACCGGGAGGCGTGATTCCTACCAGCACTTTTATCCGTCGTTGCCCTTTTTTTGGCGCAACAAGTGCCTCAGTGGGTATATGAACTAATTCTGTATCATCAAAGGTTACTGAAGCGTATGGTAATTCAGCATCCACATCGAAGGTAAAAACACCATCAGCATCCGAAAGTTCAGGTATATAGCAAAGTATTGGTTGCTGATTCTGCTCACCGTCTGTTACATCTATCAACCTAACTCTGTAGACTATATTGGCATTATTATAGGGAAAGTACGCTTGTCCCTTTATCTTAACACATATTAACTCAATAGTTCGTCCGGGCTGTTCAGGAATTGGCTCGTTCCTTTTTTGGCAATGGACATTAAGATATGGTTGCTCACTTCCAGCAAATGTACCAGTATTATCACTTTCAATTGTGTTGGCATTATCATTTTTTTCTCCTGCTGAAGTAACACTTTTGATAATGAAAAATATTATCACTCCCCAAAAAAGAATTCCTAAGAAAGCTGCACCGCCATTACCATTAGTCGATGCACTATTTAATGTACCATTATCATAGTTTCCAACAGGGGTTGTATTGAACTGACCATCGCTATATGAATTTAAACCACTTGTAGTCGGGTTAGTTCTATGAATAGGTATATCAAACTGATTGCTGCCATATGGGTTTATCCCATTTACGTTTGGGTTAGCTCCAGTTCCAGAAAAGGGATTATTGAATTGATCGCTACCATATTGGTTTAACCTGTTTGTATTTGGTGTAACTCCATAAGAAGGTTTATTAAATTGATTGTTTCCGTATGGATTTACGTTTGGGTTAGCTCCAATTCCAGAAAAGGGATTATTGAATTGATCGCTACCATATTGGTTTAACCTGTTTGTATTTGGTGTAACTCTATAAGAAGGTATATCAAATTTATTGCTACCATACGGATTTAATCCGTTTGTATTTGGAGTAATTTTCCCAAAAGATTCATACGGGTTGTTTTCTCCATATACGTGACTTTGAAATAATAAAAAACAACAAACCAAAAAAAGTGATAACTTCATTTTGCTCCATTCCTTGCTATAAAAATAGCTTTATCTGAATTAGTTTATTCGATTTCTAGATCATCAAAAGCGGCTTCATCAATGTCATTTTTATCACCGCTTTTCATTGCTCTACTCGCTGTATCCAAATCGAACTTTTTCCGATTGCCTGACTCCACATCAAGAAACTCACAAGACATACGGCCATTAGCATCGTAAGAATAGGTTACTTTGATTTCTAATCCAGCCGGGCGGTTTGGGGGAAGATCAAGCAAACCATCCGCAATAATATTGACAAACTTAGGGTCTTCATCTTCGCCCTGCGTAATATGACAGTGAACTTGTGTCTGACCATGATTAATGGTATAGAAAGATTCGGTTGTCGATTTAGGGATTGTGGTGTTTTTTGGTATTATTATCGAATTACGTAGAGTTTCTGCACCATGGTGGTCATTTAACGAAATAGTGCCAAAACTATGATTTGTCACATCTTGAAGTCGCGTATTACGTAATGCAGTTGCTGCGTCTTCTGTCAGTTCAATCATTCCTTGGTCATGCATAAGCATCCCAGCTTGTATTGCCGCACCCAAAGCTACAGCCTCATCTGGATTTACTTGCGAAAGCGGTTCCTTACCGAATTTTTTATGTAGCATCTTTTTGATAGCCGGAATTCGGGTTGAACCACCAACGAGTAACACGTGTTCAATGTCGTTTTCTTTCAGATTCGCTTCAAATAGGGCATCTTCAATAAGCATCTCTGTCTTTGTTATCAAGTCCGAAATAAGCCCTTCAAATTCTGTACGTTTAACACTAGCATTCATCCAGTGCTCGCCAACATTTAAAGGGATCGGGGAAACTTGCTCAATTTTTGATAATTTTCGTTTTGCTCTTTCAGCCTCGGTCTGTGCTCTTCTAAATGGCGTAGAGTCATCTTCTGTTTTAAGGTAAGTTCCTTTTTCCTTATGAAAGAGCTCACTTAAATGTTCTGCAAGAGCTTCATCAAAATTAACACCGCCAAGATCATGATCTCCTTCGGAAACTATAACGGTGATTTCTTGTGGCGACTGGATATCAACAATGGACACATCAAAAGTACCACCACCAAGGTCATAAATGAGAATCTTACCTTTGCATTGACCGGTTTTTGCGTATGTTAGTGCAGCGGCAGTTGGCTCATTTATAATACGTAGGTGCGACCCGTTTAATCCGAAACGTAGATAGTACGGATAAGGATTAACGTAAGAAAGATTTACGATAACTCAAAGATAGTAAATTGAAAGCTTTAATTT
>Ga0233404_10000394_pt1 | contig 11976 bp, 13 predicted proteins | sample Na_oxic_2_MG_FD_179861 | JGI IMG/M metagenome (GOLD analysis project Ga0233404, IMG submission 179861) | Seawater microbial communities from Saanich Inlet, British Columbia, Canada - Na_oxic_2_MG | ecosystem: Environmental > Aquatic > Marine > Inlet | place: Canada: British Columbia | collected...
TTTTTTCTCGTTCCCACGCGCTGGGCACTGTTATATTTAATGGCGGTAGGGGCGAACATAAGTAGCCAGGTAGGGTGGGTAAGCGGGCGCTATGATTTTTTGACTTTATTCACGATCTATCCGCCAGCTTGCCCACCATTCTTTTCATTCCAACGCATAATGAGCAACTCAAATTGAAACGCCGATGCACAACAAAAAGACGTTTTACCCACCCTACCTGACTAAACTTAAGACACATCACACACCAATCCGATAATTTTCTCGTTCCCACGCGCTGGCGTGGGAATGCATTGACGACGCGCCAGCGTCGCGTGACCCACGAAAACTGGACGCTGGCGCGTCCCGAATGGGTTCAAAGGCGCGTGGGAACCAGTCGAAAATCATGCAAATCATACCTCAGTTTACCGAAACAGAATGGCACGGCTTGCTTGTTGTGATGCGAGATATTGTTTGGAGTGAAACCAATGCCATTAAGTTAAGCTTTGGAATCCAAACCTTTAGATTTGGAAGTTCTTTAATTTTAAACCGAATAATCCATTACTTACGGTTTGGATTCCAAGAAATATTCCTTGACAAAGAGGTAACTTATGCAAGAATTGTGTTTTAATTGTGACTACGAAAAAGAGTTACAGCCAATTAGAGAACCGGTAATCATGACAGTGCGTGGCGAACCCATACCTGCCACTAAAGAATTTTACCAATGCCCTAAATGCGAACACGCATTTACTAATAGTCTTGGGCATGATGCTTTAGATGAAGCTTATCGTGAATATCGCCGCCGTCATAACCTATTACAGCCAGAAGAAATTCGTAATGGGCGTGAACAATATGGATTAACTCAACAAGAACTCAGTACTTTGCTAGGTTGGAAGGAAACAACTCTGAGCAAATACGAAAATGGTGCATTACAAGAAGAATCTCAAGATACCCTACTCAAATTTGCGCTGGAACCGATTAACTTGTTACAACTGATAAAAAGAAAACCAGACGCAGTGAGTTCGGATAAACGAGCAACCCTCATTGAACAACTTTCTTCTAATCAATCGTTAGCAAAGCATTTAGAGTATCTTTATGCCGCTTGGGGAAATGACACTTCTGAAAAAGAACGTTATAACAAACTGTTAGATTATGATAAAAAACATTTTTTAATCAATCAGTTACAAATTTTGAGGACAGTAAATTCCCTTTAGCTCGTAGGGTGTATAAGCTAAGCGTCATACACCTCATCCATTTAAAAAACGTCGTTCAAAATGACGTTCCGTGTTTGGTGCATGACGCTATCGCTTATGCACCCTACGCGCTACGCGCTGGCTTTATTTCTTGAACCATTTAACAAGCCGGTATCCACCATATCCTACTACCCCAGCAAGGACTGCTGTACCACCGCTTAATACTGCAACTCCAGTCAACATTGAGCCACCACCAATGGTTGCTAGACCTGATGTGATTCCTGCTGCACTTAAACCACTAACAGAACCTGCGGTTGATATTGCTGCAACTCCGCCTGTAATCCCTCCAGCCGTACCAGCAGCTGCACCACTAACTGCACCAACAACTTCTGCCTTATCTGCCTTATTAGTTGTACTCATTTCATTTTCCTTATTAGCTCGCGTAGGGTGTATAAGCGAAGCGTCATACACCACTTTTTGGTTAAAAACAGTTCCTTAAAAAAGTCAGGTAGGGTGGGCAACGTCTTTTTGTTGCCCACCACAAAAGGGCAAAACCTCAAACCCCCCCTTCTCCAAATCAACTTAAAGCTTCAAGTCGTTTGACTTGGGGCTTTTTTTTCTGGGAACTAATTATTATGATAAGCTTTCCTAAAAATCAGGTGTAATCGTCATTCCAATAATTGATTCAACTTGTTTCAACATCATCTTTAATTGTGGGATAGAATATTCTGAATTTGACGGAATACTTAAACGGTGATGTTCATAAATCATAAATTGATGTTTTGTTCCTGAACGCGGTCCTTCAAAATTCAATTGACGTAACCGTTTAATAAATAATGCACGTTTACAAGGCCGCCATCGGCTCATATTTAGACTCCTGATTAAGGTTATATTGAAACAAGACTGGTAAAAGGTGTCCCAACTTCAATCCAAGTAGCACCCATTCTTCGAGTGTCGATTGAAGTTCATTTTCACATTGCTTGAGTGTGTTTCCAAATGCAATAACCCCTTTACAAAGGGAAATAGTTCCACAAAAGGTGCCATCCTCAAGCTTGTCATATTCCGCTTCGGCTAACGCGCTTTCAATATAACCTGTCAAAATAAATTCTGGTTTCATTTTTGTAATTCTCTTTAATAAAGTGCATTTCCTGAACGAGTCGACTTAAAATTTTATCAATTCAGGTATTTTAACATGATTCAATTTGAACTGATTCGAAAAAAAGGAAAAAATCAGGTAGCCCACCACAAAAGGGTAAAATCTCACCCCCCTTCTCCAAATCGAAAACTGCGCGGTAGCGCGGTAGCGCGGTAGGGTGTATAAGCGAGAGCGTCATACACCAAAACTTAATCGGTGTATGACGCTTTGCGTGTTCGGAGTGCGTTATAGCACTCATCAAATCATATTTTCTAGTTCCCACGCGCCGGCGCGCCGGCGTGGGAACTCATTCCGTGACGTGCCAGCGTCACGATCCTAAACTTGACGCTTTTGCGACGAGAATCGGTTCTAACAAAGGCGTGTGGAAACCCTCAGTCTTTACCCGTCTGCACAAACTGAGGATGCACAGTCACTCCTTTTTCATTATCCCTGTAATCAATTTCAAACCGTTGCCGATTCGTTTCATCAACGCTTTCAATAAATAACACTAACCAGATTTTAGTCAGCCCTAATTGTTGTCCATATTTCGCAGCTTGATCGAGGGCTTCACGATAGGCGCGTTGATTGGCAAAACTTTTTAATTCTAGCCCAAACAATTGCCCTGCATGACGTATCAACAAATCAATTTGACCATTACCCGTCGGAAATTCAGGTTGGACTTGTGCTTTATAACTATCCAGAAAACGGGTCAAATAGAGATAGATATGAAAATGAAAAACGGCTTCATACACCCGTAAATCTCCCCTACGAGGCGCGTTTTTTAACACCAGTTCCCGATTGGCTTGCAAATACTGTTCATATCTGAGCAATAATTGAGGAATGTTAAGACTGTTTTCGGTAATTGTGTCTGATAAATCCTCAAACGGATCATATAAGCCATCCATTTCATGATACAGTGTTCTGGCAAAATAGTTGAACAATCGCTTTTGTATATATGGGCTGGGAAATTTGACATAATTTTCGCTCAAGCTGACTTGTTCAAGTTCCACTATCCCATTGAGATAGAGAAAATTGATAATCGGATCATCATAGCTAAAATTGATCTTGGTTTTGGTTTGGAAGAGTTCCAAAACATAAGGTTTATAAGGTTCCTGTTTCGCCTTGCTAATCAGGTTCAAAATATTGTTATTGGGTAACAAATTAAGCGCAGCAGCATAAACTCCTTCAAAATGAGCCATTGTAATCGGTTGTTCAGTGGCGTTATAAGTTTCCGTCAACAACTCTCCAAACCAACTCGTTAAACCAGGTTGCCCTTGAAATTCATACCAGATACGTTCCACAACATCTGCTTCAATCAACTGCCCACTTTCTTGTTGATACTCGTTGAAAAGGTAACCGACCTCATCATGAGTCAAATTAGGAATATGCAGACTTCGCTGGACATTGAAGGGTGAACCCTTGACATTTTCAACCCCCAAGACGGTACGTACTCCGATTAAAGCCATGCTATGTAATAGATAATCCTTCTGCGCGGTGGATTTGTCCACTTGATTCTGACGACTGTTGTAAATATTGCGAAAAAAACCGACTAGCCCAGCAATAACGGGTTCTTGAAGTCCATCAAACTCATCCAAAATCAAAATCAAGGGCTTACTTAGAGTTTGCCGTTTGAACAACAATCCAAAATCTTCTAAAGTGTTTATGGAAAGTTTTTCTAAATTCAACTTTTCCATTAATTCTAGGCACAGTATTTGAGCCACACGATTGACATCACTCACATTTGAGAGATCTTGCAAAGGCCGGATAACGACATCAAACTCGGTGTCTTGCTGAAGTTTCAAAAGAACTTCTCGCATAATCCAAGTTTTGCCTGTTTGACGCGGTGCCCAGACCGTGATGTAATGTCCCCCTTTATTGGGATCATCGCCCAAAAGTTCTTGAAATGCCCCGTCTATCAATTCTTGGCGAGGAACGTAATAATGGAGTTCACGATCAATTGGACCATAAGATGAAAATTTTCGCATTTTTTTGACTCTTTTTGCTCATGTCATTTTTAGATTATACTCAACACGGTCACAATTTAAACTTTTTTCTCGTTTCCAAATTCTATTTGGGAATGCCTTCCTCGACGCTCTGCGTCGAGCACAAAATTTTATGCCTAGCAACCAATGCTGGGCGTTTCCGCTCATGGAAGTCATCAATTAGTTGAGCGATTATTGTTTTCATCATATCCATATTATCTCTTTTTTTAAGATAAATTAGTCTGATTTTATACTAAAAAAAGAGATAACTACTTTAAAAGTAGGGCAACCAGTCAGTCTTGCCCTTACAATATCCAATAAAATATAAGGGCAATTCCTATCCAATAAGATGTAGGCTGCACACCCTCGTGGTTGCCCTTCATTAGAAATACTATTTTTGCCAAAAATAGTATTTCTTAAAGCTGTTCTTGACTAATTTCTCATCTATTGTAAAATAGTAGAATAGGGTGGGTAGAAACTTACAACACACCATTTTTCTAGTTCCCAATTTTCAGATGACAAGTTATCCGCATTTCGCCAAACGGCTATCGCGCAATGTCAAGTAAATGTGGTGCGTCTGGGGTGGTGAAAAAGAAACAGGCAAGCGAGATAAAAGTGATCCCACTTTTATTCCTATTTAAGCGCCTCTCGCATTTCAATTTTTTTAGCTTGTACTGAAGAACCAATATTTTCCTGACACCAATTAAGTACCACTTTAGTAGGCACAGTCTCCATCGCTTTTTTAACGATTTCTGAAGTGGTTGTAGAAACAATAGCAGCTATTCCCAGTACTAATCCAGTGAATCCGCTTTTGGACTGGTCTTGTTCTAAACGTTTTTGTTTGCCAAACACAGATTCAATCACGCAACGAATACCTAATAATCTCTCCTCAGCCTTAGAACTTTGTTCTCTTACAAAATCAAGTAATTGAGTTCTAACGGTTTTCAATCGGATATTTGAATGACAAGGTAATTTTTCTTCTAATTGTTTAGAAAGTTCAGAATGACTTTGTTGAGTTAAACCTTGTTTTTTAACCCAGTTTTCAACCAAAGTCACTTCGTTAATTAACTGATTCCATTCTTCTATTTTTTCCTGATAATCCCAAAGCCAAGCTAACTTTTCAGTTAGTTTTTCAGGTTTATTTTCAGTCGATTGAAGAAACTTTAATTGTCCATAAGCCCAGAAGACCAGCTTGTCCACATTCATATACCGGGCTTTCGCTCTTTGATTAGGTGGACCATGATGTGCTAAAGAGGTTTGCTGAAGCTGATTTTTAGTTTTTGAAGCTAAACTTTTAAATTCTACCCAAGCTTCTTCATTTTGAAGTTCTCCTTTAAGAATATTAGCCGTTTTATGTTTTATATCATAAATATATCTCGTTTCTGGATGAGTCTTACAAAAACGTTCAATACCCGATTTTAAGTCTGAACCATGATCAGCCACAATCACTTTTGGCACACCCGTTTTTTCAATACTTTCCTCAAGTTGCTGATAAACTATCTCTCCATTCGATTGAATGACTGGTGACAAAGTAATCGGTTCAATATCTTTATGTTTTATACACTTACCTGCTTTCGGTAAATCACCAAGACGAATTCCAAGAATGACAAAATTTTTTTCACAACCCAATTGAACTGTATGGTCTATTATCCAAATCCAATCATTTGCTTGAATTTTAGGACGCATAAGTTTATAATAACCAAGTCTTAATAACCATAAACGAGCTGAATGCCATGAAGGCATATCTAAAGAAAGCTCAAAAAAGTTTTTCACCACTTCTAAACTTAAAACGCCACCACGTAAACTTGATGATGCTGAGTTGACAAAAGAAAAAAATAACATCATATGCCCGACTGAATATTTATGATGAAATGGAACCACTTCAAAATCCGCCAGATTATTTATCTTTCTTGAAGTCTTTTTTTTAACTTTTTCAAGGGATAAAGTCTTTTTTTCCAATGCTATGATTTCTGCCTTTAGGTTTTGAGCTTTTTGTTTCCATTCTTGTTTAGTTCTTTCTAAATATCTCATTCGATTTTGGAGTTGTTTTACTTGGTTTTTTTTTTGAAAATATTTGTCTTTCCATTGATCACGACTTTGTTCAACAAATTTAACTAATTTGCGTAATGGGCTTTTATATTTTTTTTCTGGTTCTAACATTTTTTGTCTTTTTTCTATTTTGGAATTTTATTTGGAATAAAAATAATACTTTTTTGAAATTAAAAAATCAATCTTTTTTGTGTCTTTTTCACCACCCCAGGGTGCGTCCCACCCCACGCACCGTTTTTGGTGGGTTCTTATTATGTATGAAGCAATGCGTTTTTGAAAGAGGTGCGTAGGACGCACCCTACGCTTGCTACTTGCCGTATAGAGCGCACTATCACCTATGATATATTTAAGAGGGTGAGCCTCTGTGAGTTGTTTAATGTGTGTTTGTATCGTTTCCCTAAAACCGGTTTTATCAGAACTCAGGACAGAAATAGACTTCATCAACAGAGGAATTCCAGCTTGATTCTCAACAATTAACTGCAATATCGTTTAATTCAAATCGGGGCGATGATCTCGACTGTAACCTTTCGTAATGTGAATAATTCTTGATGAGTCGGCATCATTCTCTTCCTGATTCTCTTCCTGATTGGCAGAACCATTTTCAGTTGTGGATTTGGAAGTATCGAGCTCACGGCCATTTTTGGTTTCATAAATACCATCAGTGTGAAAACTCGTGCTATCAAGATGTCCCGTTTGACATTCCAAGTTTAAAACTTGAGTTGCCCCTACCGCAATTTGGGAATATAAACTTGTTGCATCATACTCATAAATATCATCTAAAGCCCTTCCTATTACATGTTCGTTCAGTTGTTCGGCTTTTATATTTTCTCTTATTAACCGGTCTACCGGTTTGTCTTAAAAAAACTTAGGAACTAAATAAAGGCGCTGGTTGACAAATCCTAAACCACCCCGTACCATTGCCTTAACAGCTTCACCTAGACTAACGAAACGCTTTTCTTCATCTTGTTCTATAGCTTCATCTATTATACGGCGCGGGGTGGTATTATATAACGGATGATTGTTCTGCGCATGGTCTCGTTTGTAAAACCGAAGGCTTGAAAGGGTGGAATGTGACGAATACGCCCTGTAGTTGGGATGGTGTCACTTGTGAAAATGGTGGCGTAACCAAGATTTCTATCGTTGCTAATCAATTGAATGGCGCGATTCTTGATTTCAATGCGTTGCCTTATTTGCAGGAGCTTGATCTCAGTTATAATCAATTGACAGGCGCGATTCCTGATTTTAGTGCTTTGCCTTTGTTGCAGGGGCTTGAGCTCAGTTATAATCAATTGAAAGGCGCGATTCTTGATTTCAATGCGTTGCCTTATTTGCAGGAGCTTGATCTCAGTTATAATCAATTGACAGGCGCGATTCCTGATTTTAGTGCTTTGCCTTTGTTGCAGAACCTTTATCTTTGGGGTAACCAACTTTGTAAAGACACTAACATCAATTATTCTTCGTGGCAAGAAGAACAAATAGACATATTTCCAAATTGCCCTGTCAACCCGGCAGCAACTGTCGAAATGCAGCTAAACCAAAACCGCTATACCACCAGCAACCCAGTACGTTTAGATATGCAAGTCAATGGGCAAGCGATGGCAGACTTATATGTCGCAATCGTATTTCCAGATGGCAACTTGATGACAATTGCCTATCCCCTTGCCTTTAGCCAGTTCAATGCGATACAAATTTATCTACCCACCATTGAAATCACAGGGCAAAAAACCTATTCTATCCTGGACTTTCCACTACCAGCAGACATCGCAACTGGGGGGTATTATGCCTGTGGTGTGTTAGTCTTGGCGGGCAAATACCACGGTGAAGATAATTGGATAGATAAGCATTGTGTCGGGTTTGAAGTGTATTAACTTTTTAGAAACCAAGTTTTTTCAAAAAACTTGGTTTCTTGCACAGAATATACAACCCTTGTAGTTAAAACTTATTTTAGATGCCAATAATACGGGCAAAACCAATTTTTTGAAAGCGTTACAAATTGCTTTAGGTACCCATCGACGTTTCATTGGCAAGGAGGATATTTTTATCAGCAAAAACGAAACTTTGCCTAAAGATCGTGTGGCTGTCATTGATGTTCTATAGTTTTTCAGATAAATAATTTCACAAATGTAGAGGCAATCCCTTGTGGTTGCCCTCGTGTCTATGAAATTATTTTTATGAACATCTATATTAGTACCTACCGACGAAAAGGATAATAGAGTTAGCATTACACCCATTACACGTAAACTGCGGAATTTGAATCGTGGTATAGATATTCATTTTCAATCTGATGGCAGTGAAAGTTTTCCATTGTCTCATCATGGTATGGGTACACGGAGTAGGTCAAGTTTATTGACATTAAATGCGCTGATTTCTCATCAGGTTGATAAAAATAATCCTTATCATCCCTTAAAAGCTTTCATCAAACTACCTGATGCCAATCGTCGTTTTCCACCTAAAATCAAGAAGTTATTTGAGGTGATAGCGCAAAAACTTAACTTACCGTTTGTACAAAATCATGAGCAAAATTAATCTGTCGCCCGAACAAGAACGTGTAGTTCATCACCGTGATGGACCCTTATTATTAGTCGCAAGTGTTGGTAGTGGCAAAACTCGTGTTTTAACGGAAAGAGTCCGTTATTTAATGGAAAATAAAATCGGTCATTATCACATTCTGGCATTAACATTTACCAATAAGGCGGCAAATGAAATGCGAGAGCGTTTAGATATTGATGAAGATGATAATGGCATGTATATCGCAAATATACATAAATTCTGTATGCAAGTTTTATGTCATGATGGAATTGTCATTGGTTTTGATAGAGAGCCACAGATTTTTGACAATAAGGATTGTTTGGATATTTTACGTCAAGCTTTTGATTCGGATCCAAGATTGCAACAAATTCTTAAAGAGAACCGTCACAGGAAGAACTTTTTAAAAGAAGTTTTAGACGCAATTTCTCATAACAAGAAAAAACTACGCCTTCCAAACTACGATACTGCTTTGGAAATGAGCGAAAAACGCAAGTTATTTGCCTATCTCTATGAAAAATACAATGAACTCCTTAGAAATCAAAATGCCTTGGATTTTGATGATATTCTCTTATATACTTACCAGGTTTTTAATGAGTTTCCACGGTACATATACTGTACACGGGCATAACTTAAACTTTTATGTAGGGTGGGCAAGTGTTTTTTTGCCCACCTACCTCATTAGAAAAGTTCAGTTTGTTCCCGCGTTAAGTATACAGCAAAATGGTTAGAATTTGATGTTGTCTGTATTATGGGTATGTGTGAAGGGACTTTTCCCTATTATCTCGCGATTAGGAAAGGGGGGAAATTTTTGGCAGAGGAAGAACATAATGCTTATGTCGCCCTGACTCGTTCAAAACGCCTCGCATATTTTAGTTATCCTCGTCAAAAAGTGATGCCTTGGAGTCAAATCAAGAAACAACAGCCCTCACGTTATCTAAATAAAATGGGACTTGAAGTATAAAAAATATAGATTTTTAGTATCTTCTCAAAATGTGTGGGTAAACTTGCTCAAACCTGACAGGTTTCCAAAACCTGTCAGGTTTTTTCCACCGAATTCAGAAAAGATACAATTTTTAGCTATCAAAAGAAATACTATTTTAAAAAATAGTATTTCTAAGAAACTAACTCAATCTAATGCCTTTTCTAAACTTTTACACATCGTTTTCAACACTTGCACACGCGCAAAACGTTTATCATCACCAGCTAGCAACATCCACGGCGCAAAATCTGTACTCGTTCGTGCCACCATTTCATTAACCGCAAGGGTATAGTCTTCCCATTTTTCCCGATTGCGCCAATCTTCTTCCGTGATTTTATGCTGTTTATATGGAATTTTTTCACGTTCTTTAAAGCGACGCAATTGTTCTTCCTGACTAATATGTAGCCAAAATTTGAGGATAATACTACCATGCTTAACAAGTTGCTCTTCAAAATCGTTGATTTCTAAATAAGCCCGTTGCCATTCTTTTTCCTGGGCAAAGCCTTCAACGCGCTCTACTAACACGCGCCCATACCATGAACGGTCATAAATAGTCACCCAACCAGCACGGGCAATATGTCGCCAAAATCGCCATAAATAATGATGAGCGCGTTCTTCATCTGTCGGTGCGGCACTGGAAATGACTCGATACAATCGTGCATCCATTGCCTGAGTCATTCGCCGAATCGCACCGCCCTTACCGCCTGCATCCCAGCCTTCAAATACAATAATCGTTGAACACTTTTTTTCATACGCAGCCCAAGCCAGGCGGTGTAATTTACCTTGGTAAGTTTCTAACTCCTTACGATAATTTTTACTCCGCAATTTTTGACTTAAATCCACAGTATCCAAAATCGTTTTGGAATCCGGTGATTGGATAGAGGAAAATTTGGTTGCAGCTGCCGGCTCACTATTTGACTTGGATTGAGCATCAAGATGCTTACGCAAAGTTTCCAACACGGTATGCGCTACGGTTAAGTTACGATAACACCAATCTGTCGCCTCTACCAATAACCAGGGCGCATCACCAGAATCGGTATGTCGAATCGCCTGTTCAGCAGTTTTAACAAATTGTCCATACAAATCAGCATGTTTCCAATCCTGTTTAGAAACGGAACGCTTCGTATGCGGATTTGTTTCCAGCTTTTTTAAGCGTTTCTGCTGTGACTGGTGGGAGAGGTGTAACCAAAATTTTAGGATTAATGCACCATCTTCTACCAACATGGTTTCAAAACGACGTATGTGCGTCATCGCTTCATTGAATTGCACGGTATCCATTTTTTGATAAGCGGTTTTCACGATTGGATCGACATACCAGCCCCCAAAAAACACTCCAATGCGTCCCCGCGCCGGTAAGTGTCGCCAAAATCGCCAGTAATAGGGGCGTTCTTTTTCTTCATCAGTGAGCGAATCAATGGCAATGGTTTCTAAGCCGCGTGTATCTAGCCATTCATTCAGAGCATTAACAACATCGCCCCGCCCGGCACCATCAATCCCAGATACAATAATAATGACAGGCGTATTCGTTTTGCTCAAGGCAAATTGTGCCTGTAATAACTCTGCCCTTAATTCGGGCAACTGTTTTTTATAGTCTTTCCTATCAATCTGTCGATTCAATTCTGCGGTTTCAAACATAAATTGACTCCATTTTAGAAACCAAGTTTTTTGAAAGTTTCGGTTAGCGGCACCTTTTTTATACATTGAAAAAAGTAGCCCAGTCGCCCAATTTTAAAGGACAAAAATACGTATCTTATCAAAAAGTGTGGGTAAACTTGCCCAAACCTGACAGGTTTTGGAAACCTGTCAGGTTTTTTCCACCGAATTTAGAGAAGATACAAAAATACCATTTTTTCAAAAAATGGTAGCTCGATTGTGCTTCAAAAACTTAGCCATAAAAAGTAATTATACTGATCGCGGGCATAACTTAAACTTTTATGTAGGGCTCCTAAAGTCTTTTTTTTGCCCACCAACCGAAAAGTTAAGTTTATTACAGCAAAGAGCTAATGTAGCTAATGTAGGGTGGGCAAAGTGTTTTTCTTGCCCACCTGTCGGCCTCAGATGGTGGGCAAGAAAAAGACCTTGCCCACCCTACAAAAAAAAACCTTACTTAAACTTTTATGTAGGACTCCTAAA
>Ga0233404_10000395_pt1 | contig 11974 bp, 18 predicted proteins | sample Na_oxic_2_MG_FD_179861 | JGI IMG/M metagenome (GOLD analysis project Ga0233404, IMG submission 179861) | Seawater microbial communities from Saanich Inlet, British Columbia, Canada - Na_oxic_2_MG | ecosystem: Environmental > Aquatic > Marine > Inlet | place: Canada: British Columbia | collected...
TTATTCTAAAAATTTTTGCCCAATTATGCGGTTTCAAAGTTTAAATAGCAAGCTTCATCAAGTGGAATGACGTGAATATCTGAAGAATGTTGTTTAATTTGCCAAATATCATAGGCAGCCTGTTGTCTGAGCCAAGACTCGCTAGATGGCTTGAACAAAAGCGATAGTCGGTAAGCAATTTCAGGTGTTAACGCACACTGTTCATTTAACACTTGAAAAAGTATTTCTTGGTTTACACCCAAATGTTGTGCGGTTTCAACGACAGATAACCCAAGTGGTTTGAGAATTTCTTCTTTTATCACTTCACCGGGATGGGGTGGATTGTACATTGCCATAATTATTCAACCTTTTTTAATGATAATCCTCGTAATTCACTAATGTCGCATCAAACCTGACAGGTTTCCAAAACCTGTCAGGTTTAATTGCTTCGCTTTGTCTAATTGCCCTTTTTTTCCGGCTATAAATCCACGTTCTGCAATATCCATTGCTTTTTCATGTAATTCATTCACTTGCTCAGATTTTTTCATTTTTTAGTTACCTGTGATTTTGGAAGACTAAATTCGACAACGACAATATAAGCGGGGAGATTTAAATGGTTACTTTGTTGAGTTTGTTTAATTTTTTCTCTGTAATCAATTTTGCTCTTAGTTCCCTTTAATATGCCTGAGATTTCTAGTCTTGCTTTGTCTTGAAATGGATATTGACTATTTTTATCACCTAGCCAATAATCAAACAACGCTAAAAACAAATCAGTATTATTTGATGTTCTAGTTTTTAAAGTCAAAATGCTTAAAGAAATACTATTTTTGGCAAAAATAGTATTTCTAAATGATAATTTCAAGTGATAGAAATACCCTTTTTTCAAAAACGGGTATTTTTATCCAGGAACATTCAAACAATGGGTATTATCTACGCCGAATTACAACTGAGTAATCCAGCACAACCAATGCTGAAGCCAATTAATGTCACTGCAATCGTGGATACGGGAGCGATAACCCTTTGCATTCCAGAACACATTGCTGTACAATTAAAATCAGATAAATAATTTGCTTCGGAACGAAGTAAAGTAGGGTGGGTAGGAGCTGCAACCCACCATTTCCCAATAGATCGTAGGGTGGGCAATGTCTTTTTATTGCCCACCACCATAAATTATAAGCTGTTTTGGTGGGCAACAAAAACACGTTGCCCACCCTACAATTTCCAGAATACCGATTAAATCCTTTATTTTCAAAACGTTACGAGGAAATAAAACACAATGACAACTGTTCTTGAAGAAGATTTTATCCAAAGCATCGCCGATGCTTTTCAGTTTATTTCTTATTATCACCCAGTGGATTACATCAAGGCTTTAGGAAAAGCCTACGAACGTGAAGAATCGCCGGCAGCTAAAGATGCGATGGCGCAAATTTTAATCAATTCCCGCATGAGCGCAGAAGGGCATCGCCCGATTTGTCAAGATACCGGTATTGCGGTCGTTTTTCTGAAAATTGGGATGAATGTGCGTTGGAAAACGCAAAGAAATATCATAGACATGGTTAATGAAGGGGTGCGACGCGCCTACGAATATCCCGATAACGTCTTACGCGCATCGGTACTAGTTGATCCCGCCGGAACACGTAAAAATACCAAAGACAATACGCCAGCGGTGTTACATACAGAAGTTGTCCCAGGAGATACCATCGAAGTCACCATTGCAGCCAAGGGGGGCGGTTCTGAAAATAAATCCAAGTTTGTCATGCTCAATCCAAGCGATAGTTTGGTGGATTGGGTTATTAAAACCGTTCCTCAAATGGGCGCAGGTTGGTGTCCCCCTGGCATATTAGGCATTGGTATTGGTGGCACCGCTGAAAAAGCCATGTTATTAGCCAAAGAATCACTAATGGCACCGATTGATATTCAAGAATTACAAGCACGGGGTGCCTCTAACCGAATTGAAGAACTGCGTTTGGAACTCTATGAAAAAGTCAACGCTTTAGGGATAGGCGCACAAGGTTTAGGGGGATTAACGACGGTATTAGATGTCAAAATTCTCGACTATCCGACTCATGCCGCCTCTCTACCAATAGCCATGATTCCCAATTGTGCAGCGACTCGCCACGCGCATTTTGTCATAGATGGCAGCGGACCAACACATTTAATCCCCCCTCGTTTAGATGAATGGCCCCAAATCACCTGGGAAGTCGGGGCGCAAACCCGTCGTGTGAACCTTGACACCATCACACAAGAAGAAATTGCCCAATGGCAACCGGGTGAAACTGTATTACTCAGTGGTAAATTACTGACTGGGCGCGATGCCGCTCATAAGCGAATTGCCGATTTATTTGCCCAGGGCAAAGCCCTTCCAGAAGGCTTAGATTTCAAAAATCGTTTTATCTATTATGTGGGACCGGTTGACGCGGTGCGTGATGAGGTTGTTGGACCTGCTGGACCCACCACAGCGACACGCATGGACAAATTCACCGATATGATGCTAGAAAAAACAGGCATCATTGGTATGGTTGGCAAATCGGAACGCGGTCCTAAAGCCATTGAAGCTATTAAAAAACACAAAGCCGTGTATTTAATGGCAGTAGGCGGTGCCGCCTATTTGGTATCCAAAGCCATTCGCGCTTCACGAGTCATCGCATTTGCAGATTTAGGCATGGAAGCAGTACACGAATTTGAAGTACAAGATATGCCGGTCACCGTTGCGGTAGATACAAAAGGGGAATCGGTGCATCAAACTGGACCTGCGGAATGGCAAGCTAAGATCGAAAAACGCCTTTGGTTGTAAGGAATGCGGATTTAATAAAATCAGAAACTAAACCTGACAGGTTTTGAAAACCTGTCAAGTTTGACAGTATGTAGTGACCACCTGCCTCATTAAGTTTGTTTATTTTTTTTAATGTGACCACATTAATACTTTAGTTGTCGAATTTATTTTATGCACGTTCCTAACCACCCGTGATATTCATATACCGTAAAATTTTTGGCTGTTCGTCAAGTTCAAACTCATGGCTTTTGGGTTTGAACGCCATGGCATTGACGATAGCTTGTTTGAGAGGAATAAGATTACCTGGATTAGCGCGTATTACACGCCGTAAATCAACCGAATGTTCTTGCCCTAAACAGAGTAGCAAATGACCATCTGTTGTTACGCGCACTCGATTACAACTGTCACAAAAATTATGGCTATGCGGAGAGATAAAACCAACGCGGGTTTCAGTACCAATCACTTTATAATACCGAGAGGGTCCTGCTGTCGTTTCCAGACTGGGGAGTAAGGGAAATGATGTTTCAATATCTTGACGAATTTGGGCACTGGCGTAAAAAGCTTCGGTACGATCATGTTCACCAATCTCACCTAAAGGCATTTCTTCGATAAAGCTGATATCAATCCCTTTATCAACCGCAAATTGCACTAAATCTATCACTTCATCATGGTTACGGTTTTTTAAAACCACCGCATTAATTTTAATACGTTCAAATCTTGCCTGAATCGCAGCATCAATACCACGCAATACCTTTTCCAATTGACCGGTACGAGTCATTTTTTGAAAACGCGCCGCTTTTAAAGTATCAAGACTGATATTGATTCGCTTAACCCCCGCTTCTTTTAATGGCAGTGCCATTTTGACCAATTGTGAAGCATTGGTAGTTAACACGAGTTCTTTTAAGCCCTTTAATTTACCCAATCCTTGAAATAGTCGTAAGATATTTGTGCGTATTAATGGCTCGCCTCCTGTAATACGGATTTTCGTCACACCTAATTCCACAAATGCACATCCTAACCATTCTAATTCTTCCAACGTTAATAATTGTACGCGGGGCAAAAAAGTCATTTTTTCGCCCATACAATAAATGCAGCGAAAATCACAACGATCAGTCACTGACAGGCGTACATAGGTAATTTTTCGGTTAAATTTATCTATTAGTTGAGAGGGCATATTTAATTACCAAGGGAAGGGATTTGGCGGTAGGTAATGGTATAAACCTGACAGGTTTTTGAAACCTGTCAGGTTTTTTCAGTTCTAAGTGCGATTTTTAATCATCATCACTTCCATCATTTTAGCACCGACTTCGTCAGAAACATCCAAAACTTGTTGCAGTTCTTCCAACATAGCTTTTTCACCGTCTTCAATCACACCATCTGCCAAGGCAATGTCAATGGCGCAAACGAAAGCGGTTTCGCGCAATTCATCCGGTAAGCTGCTTTTAGCAATCGCAACCAAGCCACCGACATCTTCATTTTGCAGTATTGTAACCAATTTCTGGAACATGTCACTGACTTGCTTTTCAGTATAGCCGTCATACATTCTCATTTGCAGCAAATAGGCAAAAATGCCCTTGACTTCCGATTCGTCAATGTTTCCATCGGCAGCCGATGTTGCCAGCGCAATCGCTAAAAAAGCTTCTTGTTTGCTAAATGTGTCTTCGGATGTAGGTGCTTTGCTTGAACTAAACCAACCCATTGTATTTCTCCTAAAAAGTTAAGTGATATAGAGTACAACGGATTTAAGAAATCAACGGATTTTTAAGTTAAACGCAGCAACGAGCGTAGCGAAATCAACTTTGTTACTAACCGTCGAAAGATCATGGTTGATTTTAAAACCAATTATTCAATTTAAAAATCCGTTTATTCGCGTACTACCACTGCGTTTCATAAATCCGCTGTACTATTAGTCTAAAAATACAATAAAACTTTGAGCGTACCAGGTTTTACCACGCGCTCAAAAGCTGATAACGCTTTATCAAAGGGAAAACGTTCATCAATGAGCGAGATGGGGTTAATTAATTTTTTTTCAAGTAAACGTAAAGCAGGTGCAAATGGACCACAACGTGATCCGATTAATGTAATTTCATCAACTATTAAAGTAGAAAGATTGATTGATATATTACTTTTAAAAGTGCTTTTCAAAACTATCGTACCACGCGGGCGCACCGCTTGACGGGCAAGCGTCAATCCTTCAATTGAGCCAGTCGCTTCAATAACAATATCAAAAGTCCGGCTTGGTACAGCATTTTCATCAACCCAGGTGATTTGACGGGCAGCCAATAATTGCCGTTGTTTATCATAACGCGCCACTACTTGTAAATGGCACCCTGTTAATACCAAAGTTTGTGCAATCAATTGCCCCAAGCGTCCGGCACCAACGATTAAAACATGATCGGTGGGGCGAATTGTCACTTGTTCTTGTATTTCTAAAGCGGCTGCTAATGGTTCGGTGAAAACGGCGGCTTCATCCGGAATAGATGCGGGAACGGTTATTAAATTTTTTAAAGGCAGACGCAAGTATTCTGCAAATGCACCGTCCCGATTAACAATGCCTAACACGGTGCGCTGTTCACAATGTGTCGTTTGCCCCCTGAGACAAGTATGGCAGATTCCACAAGAGGCATTGATTTCTCCTACTACCCGTTCCCCGATTCGTTCAGGTGCTTGCGCCGTTTCTACAATTTCACCCACAAATTCATGACCTAAAATACCTGTATAAGGATAATAGCCTTTAACTAATTCCAAATCGGTTGCGCAAATCCCGGCAAGATGAACACGCACCAAGGCTTCATCGGCTTGATCGTGAAGTAACCTGGGCTTTGGAACATTGTCTCGATAAGTTAATTGGTTATTTTCTAGCCAAAGTGCCTGCATAATGTGATGATAATTTTTAGATTAAAGACTAGCTATTAGAGAATTAGAATATCCTAATATACTTAAAATCATTGTTTTTTTTTATACAATCTATATACTAAAATATATAGTATTAGCAAAAACGACAAGGATTACATATATAGATGTTCAGAAAAATAATTTTTTGATCAACCTGCCAGGTTTTGCAAACCTGGCAGGTTTTGTGAAGTTATTTATGTGAAAAACTATAGGCAAGGATAAGTGTAAATAACCTGGTTTATCCATAGCAATTATACAATCATTGTCGTTCTTGCTGCTATAACAATTAACAACCTTGGAGAACAAACATCATGATCGAGAAAAATCTCTACACTATTAATATGGGTGCACTATTTTACGCGCTCAATGCAAACCGAACAAAACAGGGGCTTATAGAAATTGAACATGCTCTGATTGCAAGTAAATTGGGTATTTTGTTTGCCCTAAAAACCAACGCTTATGTCAATTTTAAGTGCGAAATCATTGAACTGAATGATGCTCAATTGATTGCTTTGCATGAAATTTTTGAGCAACATTTTAATGCAGGGATGATTGAAGAAATCCGTACCCTAGTGATAATACAAGAATCACAGCCAGAAAAAGTGGATATTCATCATCTCACCCCCTCATCACGAACCCGTAACACAGGTTTTTTCAGCAAAATCAAGGGCTTTTTAAAAATGAGACCTGAAGTACAGGAGAGTCTTGCATGAGCTATTCCGGGAATATTGATCAACACCCTCAAATCACGGCTATTGGTGGACATAATGTCATTGGTGGACTCAGTCGCGTTTATCATTGTAATTATTATAATGCCTATTTACAAATGACCGTGCTGTTAACGCAGGGCATGGGTGATCACAATCCAGAACGTTTATTGACGAATTCTGTGACAGCATTAGTTCAGTTGTTGAAACAGCGTGGCTACAGTGAGCTTGATTTATTGCATGAATTTTCCTACTGTGGTTTTGGTATTCTTCAGCAACTGAATGATAATACCTGGGAAACACCCCATTCACATTATGGTGAAACTTCATGTGCCCATAGTAAACCGCAAAAAAATTGTTATTTTACAAGTGGTTATCTGCAAGGATTGTTTGAAAAAAGGGTGGAAGAAGCCGAATGTAAACTGTTAGGTGCGCCTAAAGATAAATTTGTGGTGTTTGATGAAGCTCTAAAGGTAGAAAACTATCTGACTCGCACCTTTGACTTACAAACGACTATTCCTGAACGTTTTGGCTTTGAAGCTTGCCAGGATTTTAGCACTCATGTTGATGAAGAAAAAGTCATCGCCAGTCTAAAAACGGTTCCTTTATACGGTCAAGATGAAACCGGCTTAATTGAAGCTTTTGGCGCTATACTCACTAATCAGTTTATGGATTACTACAATCGGGTTAACTATGAAACTTATTTTGCTTTGCGTGATGCAGGGGTGCCGGCAGCCGATAGCAAAGAAATGTTCATTCAGGCAGGGCATGTTTGTGCATTTAATACTTTTGGTCGAATAATGAGTAGCCCTGAGTGGTATGACCTTGTGGTACCGATGTGTGATACCAAAGAAGATTGGTTACATGGCATGATAGCCGCTCTCAATATCTTAGGGTGGGGAATCTACCGCGTTGAAAAAATTGATTCAGAACAAGAATTTATTGTGCGCGTGTACAATTCTTATGAAGGAGTCGGATTTAGGCGCATGTATCTCCCTACGGATGATAAAAATATTTCCTTTTTAGCTATGGGAGCAACATTGGGTTTGGTACATTTACTTTGGAAGATTGATATTCGTGACAAACCCACCTTGACTCCGGCATTTTATGTGGAACAATTTAATCATCCTGATAACAGTTACCAGGTTGAACAAACCCATGCCATTGCCGCGGGTGATGAATATGATCGGTTTATCGTGTCAAAATAGGCATGATTCACCGAAAACAAAACCTGACAGGGCTGCTAAACAAATGGGTTTTGAAATCGCTGCGATTGCCGCACTGCTGGGATTAACAGAAACTGAAATACAAGATATATTGAATCAGGTGTCTGAAGTGGAAGTGTAACTTTATAAGGGCAGTCATCAAAGAAATCCGATTTTTCTAAAAAATCGAATTTCTCAGTATAGAAATTTGAGCAACGGGTTAATTATTTACATCGGCTGAGTTTGGATATACTTATCCAGATAAATTTTAGCTTCCTTACAAATACTATTTCTTAAAGAAATAGTATTTGTTGCCGGACAAAACTTTTCTGGATAACTATAATGGTTGGTTAGTGATTTTCAGTCGAGCAGAAATTTCTGATTGGGATGCTGTCGGGAAACGGGAATGGCTTTCAGTTGGGGAAAAGAGGATTGAGGTGGTTTGAGTGTGCTAATTTGGAATTGGAAATTCTTAATTCAAATTATTATTTATAATTCCTAATTCTAATTTTAAATATTAATATTTAATACCTTTGCATTCTAAAGTTTGTACGCCTATTATCATTCGATGTTTTACTTTTTAAAGTCAAATAGAGATGAGTTGAAGCCGCTATCGGCTGAAGCTGAAAAAGAGCATGATTCACTCAGGCTTATGATCTCAATTAACTTGCAGCAATTAATTCACTTTTATCAAGAGATTAAAGACGAGCGAAAACGCCTTTATGATGCGGAATATAAACTTGAAGGAAAAGTTTTCTCTGCCTTTTTTGAAATAGAAATGTTCTTTGAATTGGTAGAAGGATATGCACATTCAATCAGCCAATATGGCAAGGTTAAGAACCGTGAATTTGCTATTGAGGAATTAGGACATTGTAACATTTTTAAAAATCAGATTTTTAGTAAATGGTTGTTATCTCATGTCGATGAATATCCGAGTATTTTTACTTATATTGCCTTGGTAAATTACTTAAGGAGACAACTCATCGAATATCTTAGTAGGCTACGTTAAAAGTTAAAGAATCCAAAAATCGGATAGTGGTATTTCAAAGTTTTTCTTGAAATAAGTTTTGGTTATTTAACTGATAACTGAAAGTTGACTAATAGGTTGAAAAAAATATGTTATACGATTTAGCCGTTGTTATACCTGTCTATAATGAAGAAGCTTGTATTAATATTGTTATAAAGTCATGGTATTATATGTTGCTTGATTTGAAGATTCATTTTCTGATCATCGTATTAAATGATGGTTCGCAAGATGGAACCGCAGATGTTTTGGCTCGGTTTGCCGATAATGAACGTATTTCAATTATTAATAAAAAGAATAGTGGGCATGGTTCAACTATTTTAATGGGGTATCATAAGACAGTGAAAATAGCCCAAAGCTAAATATTGATTAGCATTTAGGAGTCTAAATTTTCTGATAATTGATAACTGAGGGAAAAATCGAAGTGGATGAACTGATAGAACTTGAAAATGAGGAATGGGAGAATATGGGTTCGATTAATCACAGCATTGTACAAGCCAAGATAACAGGGCTTTTACTCAATGATGATAGATTCACGCCGGCAGTCGAATTAAGTTTAGATATAAGCCAAATAGATATGAGCCAATTTGGACTCAAGGCTAAAGAGGAACTTAAACCCGATTTGTGCCTTTATCAAGGTCGCCGTGAACTAAGTAGTCCAGACGACATTTTAAAAATGACAGAAATGCCTTTGTTGGTCATTGAAGTTCTGTCACCCAAGCAAACAATTGATGATATTTTAGCCAAGTTTAAAGCCTATTTTACACTTGGCATTAAGTCATGTTGGTTGGTGACACCCGCAATTAGAGCGATAGCTATCTATTCACAACCATCAAACTTCAAAACGTTTGGTATGAACGATACTGAAGTGATTGATGATATTATGGATATTCATCTGCCCATTCAAAAGGTTTTTGGATGGTAGCTTATGTTAAATGTGTAGGCTGGGAAACCCACCTTTTTGTCTTATCAATTTCGCTCGAAACGGGAAGGGTGTCCATTGTTAAATGGCAATTATGGCGAGCAGCTATTCTTTCTTTTTGGCAAACTTTACGCTGTCGTCCAAAAATCAATGATATGACTTTCAGTCATTGGCGATGGCAGCTATTATCATCTTACTTTACCATCACTTGCCCTTATACAAGCTTTCCTCTGAAGAATGGTCAAATAAGAAATATGGCAACTTGTTCGTTGTAAGTAGAAATTTAGGATTGGAAATTAATAAGCTTCTCAAACCAGATGAAACATTTTATGAATGGGGAGCTGAAACGGGTTTATATTTTGATAGTCAGCGTCGTCCACCAACTGGCGTATTCTTTTACTATCCATTGCTACATGGTCCATTAACTGAAAAACTTTCGCAACGTGTCATCGCTGATCTTGAACGTAACAAACCAGAACTGCTGATTTTACCTCCAAAGGTTCAGGGCAATCATCCCGTAATCGCTTGGCTTTCTTCACAATCTTGGCTACAAATAAAAACTAACGTTGCCACCTATTTTTCTTTGTACGCACGTAAAGGCGGAAAACTGGAGGCGCGTTTATTAGAACAAGCCCGATCAAAGTAAACCTATATTGGTAAAGAAATCCGATCTTTCAAATGATTTTTCATAACAGGAGAAACTGACATGTCAGCGACTTATGATGAAGACCTTTATACCTGGTCATTAGAACAGGCAATCCTATTGCGGACACGTAAGTTTGATCAGATTGACCTTGAACACATTATTGAGGAAGTAGAAGATATGAGCAAATCTGAAAAGCGTGCATTACAATCTTTTTTAGAAACACTGCTTATGCACTTGTTGAAATGGCAGTTTCAACCAGCCTATCAAGGTCGAAGCTGGAAATTTACGATTATTGAACAGCGCAAACGCATCGAAAGCCATTTACAAGAAAATCCCGGTTTGAAAAGTAAATTGCCTGAATTGGTTGAAAAGGCTTATGGTTATGCAGTGACAGGTGCTGTTCGTGAAACTGGACTTGCTGTTAAGGTTTTTCCACAAGAATGTCCATGGTTGTATAAGCACTTTACCAACCCAGACTTTTGGCCAGATAGTTGATATATTTGGAATAATTTTCCTCTAACGTCAAAGAAATCCGACTTTCCCAAAAAATCGGATTTCTCATCGTCTTAAAATAAGCCTTAACTGGAACAAATCCTTAACTTCTTCATAACTCCACTTAGGAATGATAAAGTTAGCCGTTTCATATTCATCCAAGCTGGAATTAAGATCAAAACGATAATAAGCATCTGCTTCTCTTATTTGTCCTCTCACACTATTACCGTCTATATTCTTAATAGTCACTTCAAAACACCTTTGATTTTCCAAATCCAAACACACCACATTTTCTCTTAATCTGGGTTTCCATTTTTTGTACACAGATAAAAAAGATAGGGGAAAAAGTGTTTAATAACGAGCTGAGCGTTCTCTTCAATTTGATCATTTATACGCTCTATTTCCGCTTCTAATTCCAGATTATCACGGTAGGCTTTTACCGCTTTCATCAGTTTTTTCTGTCATATTTATAGAACCTTTCAGTCTCCTTTATGAAAGTTGGTTAGCCTTGAGATTGATATCAAGGCTAATGGTTGCTTTAATCTTTGATTATAATATAGTATTATTAATCATTTGTCAAGGAAAAATTTCAAAATTGCAACAGAAGATATCTTGTGTGCTATAATAAACATTGTTCACAACTTAAAAAGGAAACACTATGGAAAAATCATTTAACACCGCAGGACCTTGTATTCCCGATGATCATTATATGGTGTCAATCACACCTCGTTTTGAAAGCTTCAAAAAACTGATTGATAACAAACGTTATTTTCTCTTACATGCGCCCCGTCAGACTGGCAAAACGACTCTGATGTTGCAATTTATGGAATTTCTGAATCAGGAAGGGGAATACATTACTTTGTATGTGAATGTGGAAGCGGCTCAACCACTGCGTAATGACATTGAGGCAGTCAATGAATTAATCATTAGCGAATTTGAAGCCAATGCAGGTGCTTATTTGCGGAAAGAGTGGCAGCCTCAAGAAGACTGTTTTAAAATTCGTTCTATGTCAAAGGGGATCAGCCACTTTTTGTCTTGTTGGTGTCTTCAATTACCTAAACCCTTGGTTGTATTGATAGATGAAGTCGATGCCCTGATTGGCGATGGTTTGATTTCGGTATTGCGACAACTACGGGGAGGTTATACTAAACGCCCTCGCGCTTTTCCTCATGCTTTATGCTTAATCGGTTTACGGGATATTCGCGATTATCGAATTTATTCCGATGCTTCAAAGCGTTATATCGTTGGTGGTTCCGCATTTAATATTAAGGAAAAATCCATTCGTTTAAATGATTTTACGCTCGAACAAGTCAAAGAATTATATGCCCAAC
>Ga0233404_10000396_pt1 | contig 11964 bp, 6 predicted proteins | sample Na_oxic_2_MG_FD_179861 | JGI IMG/M metagenome (GOLD analysis project Ga0233404, IMG submission 179861) | Seawater microbial communities from Saanich Inlet, British Columbia, Canada - Na_oxic_2_MG | ecosystem: Environmental > Aquatic > Marine > Inlet | place: Canada: British Columbia | collected...
TCCCAAGAAAAAACCAGCCGGATTATTCATTTATAATTCACAATTCATAATTAGATATATTGGTAATCTTAGAGTTCTTTGCGATTGTTTTAGATATTTAAAAAAAGTTTTAGAAAATTAATTTGTAATAAAATACAATGACTTGTTGCAAACCAGTCTCAAAAAGTTGGAAAGGTAGTATACGGAATATCGTTAATTGACAAGCCTTCTCAAAATTGAAGTTGCCAACTTTTTTGATTTGGCTTTCCGACATGCGATTTTTAGATGTGATGCGCCTCCAATCATTAATGATAAATTTTTTCAACAAATAAACGCTTGCTATCCTTTTTACAAAGGAGTATGGTCGTCACTCGGTCATTGGACAATTTTTGAAACTAACGTCGGGTTGGCTCAAATACACGAGCCGACAAATTTGGTTGCGTGAAAATTGAGTATTGGCGATGTTGCACTCCACTGGCAAAGCTGGTAAAGTGCGATTTGCACAACCATTTGAAATACCCCTCAAATTTCCGGCGGTATTGAGTTGACAGATTTTAGTCGCTGAGAAATATTTGATTGGAACTACCGGGATTATTTATTAATACCTTCGCCAATTAAATAGTTGTTTCGGGAATGGAGCGAAGCGGATTTCCCGAAACCCTTACGTTATCTAAGTTTCGGGAAATCGTACCTCATTCCCGAAACAACAAATTTTGGCATTGGCGAAGGTATTGTTTATAAGAACGGATTTAAAAAAGCTAACTACAAAGATTACCCATAGCAAAGGATTTAAACCCAAATAACACTATGATCCAATCCTTTATTATATACAATCCTTGTAGTTATTATTTGTTAATGCTAATACTTAATATTTAACGTCGGCATCCGAAGTGGTGACAATTTCCAATCCATTTAATGCCAATAGTTAAAACATTTATCACAAACTATTTATATACAAACCTAATTATACATAACGAAAATGACCACGCGCACTCATTGCTGCCTAACTCATACTATCCGACGGTTGTTGCATCGGCCGGTTGTAGCTTGTAGTTCGGCACAAAAACACACTGCGTCCACAGCTTTGTTAAGTATCTTATTGTTGAATCAGCCGGGGTTGGTTGAGGCACAACAAGTTCAAGCAAAGTTTGTCGAGGTTAAAAGGCTAGACAATCCCCTAGCACCACCAATAGATGTGGGAGGTAATGCCAAACCCGCTTTTGCCGATATCGATAATGATGGTGATTTTGATGTTTTCATTGGAGCCGAAGATGGCACTGTGAAATACTACGAAAACACCGGCAATGTTAACCATCCTATTTTTGATGAACGTACTGACGAAAACAATTCTCTTAGTGAGGTTTCTATCGGAAATCGCAGTCGTCCCACCTTGGTAGACATAGATAACGATAATGATTTGGATGCTTTCATTGGCGGAAAAAATGGTGCAATAAGATACTATGAAAACACTGGCACTGTCAGTAAACCTACCTTTGTTGAACACACTGAAGAAAAAAATCCTCTCAATAGCGTCATTGGTTCTGAAAATTTTCCATCTTTTGTGGATATTGACAATGATGGCGATTTTGATTTCTTCATTGGCACTACTGAGAGTATTGAAGATGAGGAAACTCAAACTCGTACATCTTATGGTATTGTTAAGTTTTTTGAAAACACCGGCAATCTTAAAGCACCAATTTTTGAGGAACGTCCAGAAACAACTTATCCCTTTAGTCGAGTAAAAGATGCTGAAAATAGTACTCCCCATTTTGTTGATATTGACGATGATGGAGATATGGATGCCCTTATTGGCTCTTCAGACGGTACAGTGAAATATTACGAAAACACCGGTAATGCTAACTTTGAACAACGCACTGAAGGAAAAAATCCCCTTAAAGATGTCAATGTGGGTAATTCAAGTGCGCCGGCTTTGATTGATATTGATGGTGATAGTGATTTGGACGCTTTTATTGGAACCGGAGATGGTACAGTCAAGTACTATGAGAACATAGGTAGTAGTAAAGAGCCAAGTTTTGTTGAACGCACTAAGTTAGAGAATCCTTTTGGAGGCGTGGTGGATAATGACATTAGCCTAACTATGGCTGATATCGACAATGATGGTGATACAGATGCCTTCATAGCTAATTCTAGCGAGCCAATAAAATATTATGAAAATGTTGGTAATGTTAATAAATCCCGTTTTGTTGAGAATATCGAACAAAATCCCTTTAATGGAATAGAAACGGTGAGTTCAGATATTATCTCTTTAGTCGATATTAACAGCGATGGTTATTTGGATGCGTTTCTAGTTAATCGTGCAGAGGTGCCGGATGAATATGATGGAACTAGCACAATTTATCTGATTAAGTACTATGAAAATACCGGTAGTGCAAATCAGCCGAGCTTTGAGGAACGTATAGACGATGCGAATCCTTTGAATAGTGTAAGAAAAGAAGACAATAGTATTTCTAAATTCTATTTTATTGATGCTGATCGTGATCGTGACTTTGATGTTTTTATTGATGACGATTACTATGAAAACACTGGCAGTATTAATCATCCCTTTTTCGTTAAGCGTCTGGAGCAAGATAATCCACTAAGAAAAGTTAGTATAGGAGATGATGATAGTACACCTATCTTAATTGATGTCGATAATGATGGTAACTTAGATGCTTTTGTAAGTACTTCTGAAGGCACGATAAGATACTACGAAGATCGCGGTAGTTCTGAACTAGACTTTAGAGAACGCAAGGAAGAACAAAATCCATTTGTAAATGTGGTGAATGTTGAAAACAGTATCCCCATATTAGTTGATTTGGATAATGACGGTGATATGGATGCCTTCATTAAGTCATCTGATAAGATAAAATATTACCTGAACGAAAGCAACGTCAACCAACCGGCTTTTGAACCTAATCGGCAAAACAACCCTTTTACAGAAATTAATCGACTGTTTAGTAAACCTGCTTTAGCAGATATAGACAACGACGGTGATTTGGATGTTGCTATTGGAACCTATGAAGGTACAGTGAAATACTATGAGAACACCGGTACAATCAGTCAAGCAACTTTTGTAGAACGTACCAATCAAGACAATCCTTTTTTCAACATAAATGTTGGTAATTTTAGTACATTGGCATTGGCAGATATTGACAACGACAGCGATTTAGATGCCTTTATTGGAAACGCGGAGGGTACAGTAAGCTATTATCAAAACCAAGGGAGCGTAAACAAATCACGCTTTGTTGAACATAACAAAGTAGACAATCCTTTAGAGGAAGTTAACGTAGGTGGTTTTAGTCAAGTAACTTTAGTTGACATAGACAATGACAGTGACTTGGATGCCTTTATTGGCTCGGAATATGGCCATATACAATATTACGAGAATGTTGGCAATATCAGCCAGCCAAGTTTTGTTAAACTGACTGAAACGGCTAACCCTTTAGCAGAGGCTAGTACAACAAATGTTGAAAATGATGAACGCTTCAGTACACTTAGTCTTGTTGACATAGATGGTGATAAAGACCTAGATGCTTTTATTGCAACAACTAACTTTTCTGAAGGGCTTAGTAATAGTCAAGTGAAATATTATGAAAATGTAGGTACTACCAGTGAACCACTTTTTACTGTTCGTACCGAACAACATATTTTTCTTGGCGATAGTGATTTATTTTTTGCATGGCCAACTTTAGTTGACATAGATAACGATAGTGATTTGGATGCCTTTATCGGTTCAGGATGGTCTGGGATAAAGTATTATGAAAATACTGGCACAATCAATAAGCCAAATTTTATCATGCGTCTTGAACAAGATAACTCTCTTGAGATACTCAATGGATACATTGTCAGTCCACCTTCATTGGTTGATATTGATAATGATAATGACGTAGATGCTTTCTTTGGGTTATCTAATGGTAAAGTTAGATACTATGAAAATACTGGTACTATAAGTTTTCCAGTTTTTGTGGAACAAAAGCAAAATAACGCGCTAATAGGCGTGGACGTGGAAGATACCAGCCAACCGATGTTAGTGGACATTGATAAAGATGAGGATTTGGATGCTTTTATTGGAGCCGAAGATGGTACAGTACGTTATTATGAAAATACTGGTACTGTCAGACGACCACGTTTTATTGAGAAAAAAGGACAAAAAAATCCTTTAGCCAATGCCAAAGTGGAATCTTTTAGTCGTCCGGTACTGGGTGATATTGACAATGATGGTGATTTAGATGCTTTCATAAATGGCATAATAATTCTCGAAAACGACGAAAGAGAATTTGATGAAGTAATCAGTATAATAAGATACTATGAAAACGTAGGTACTGAAAGTCATCCTAGTTTTTTAGAACGCTCAGAACAAGAACATAGCTATCCTCGCCTTGAACGCATGGGACAAGAAATACCTATTGATTCATTTCGAGATTATTCTAGAGATTATTCTAGATATTTTAGCTCTGTTAGTTTAGCCGATTTCAATAATGATGAAAATATAGATATCTTGGTTGTTGTAGGTATATATGTGGAAGAATATAAGGAAATATTAGATAAGGAAATATTCTATTTTGAAAACATTGGTACTACTGGTAAACCTTTTTTTGTTGATTCTTCTATAATTCCATTTGATGATAGGTATTTTGGGAATGATCTTACCTTCGTTAATTTGGACAATGATGGCGATTTAGATGCCTTTACAACTATTGGTGGGGCAGTATACTACTATGAAAATACCAGCCTTATTGGTAATGCTTTGCCTGACAACTATGCCCTACCAAAAGGCAGAGTTTATAACAATTCTAGACAGATAAGTCTAAACTGCCTTAACAAGTGTGAAAAAATTTACTACACTTTGGACGGCACTACACCAACTAAAGGCTCAAAAGAGTATAATTCTAATGCTCCTTTTGAAATTGAAACCAACACAACCGTAAGATTTATCACTGTTGATGCGGAAGGTAACAGCAGTTATGGACAACCCGAAACTTACACTATTGATAGTGATGCACCAACGATAGAGATAACTTCACCTAAAAATGAGGAAAATATTGATGGTATTGTCTCTATTGAAGGAACAGTAAATTTTGAAGCTGAAGGAGAAACTGGACTTGATCGTATTGAACTACTAATGACGGATGGCACTTATTATTTGACGAACAAAGATAATACGCCTTATGAAAAGTCACTGACTTGGATACCGATTTACTTTAGCGACAATAATTGGTCTTATGATATTGACGCTGCTATTCTTCCACCTGGCAAATATCCCATCACCGTTCGAGCATTTGATAATGCCGGTAATGTAGGTGAAGACACCATCACAGTTAGAATTGGACTTGCCTTTACCACCTTATCCATTAATCTAAATAGTTCTGCTATTTTGCAAGATAAACCGGTTGAACTAACTGGCAAACTCTATCGTTGGCCGGCTTTGGAAACTGACCTCTCTGACTTGCCAATTATCCTGACTATTACACCACCAACTGGTGATAGTTGGCAAAAACAAACTGTTACCAACCATCTTGGAGAATACAAATTTGACGTATCTAGTTTTGCCCATAAAGGTACATACCAATTACAAGTTACTTTTGCCGGTAACGAAAAATTTGAGCCTTCTGAATCTAAAGTAAATGAATTATCAGTAGGAACATCGGCCGGTTATGCGATTCTAATTCAAGGTAAGGTTAATAATGAAGAAGGTTTGAAACCACATCACAAAACTTTGGATCGGGTTTATAAACAACTCAAAGAACGTAATTTTAAGGATGAAAATATCCTTAGCTTTAATCATAATAAGGCTAATCAAACTTTCAATTACGAACCCAACCAGATTAACACAGACAATGAATACAAGCCCAGCAAATCAAGTATTCAGGTGGCGATTGAAAATTGGGCCAAAGATCGTTTAATCGGTTCCCCCGCACCATTGTATATTATCATGGTTGATCATGGTGACTGGGAACAATTTATCTTGAATGGAACCGAAGATGTTATTACCCCAGCAGAACTTGATACATGGCTTGACACCCTAGAAAATAGCCTAGCAGATTCCCCACTCAATCCTTTGGAAGAACCGCGTGTTATTATTATAGGTGCTTGTTTTTCTGGTAGTTTTATTCCATCACTGTCAAAACTTGACGGCAACCGTGTTATTATTACCAGTGCCAGAGAAAATGAATTCTCTTATAAAGGCCCTCAAGAAGCGGACGGTATTCGTAGTGGTGAATATTTCATAGATGCTTTATTTCAACAATTAGGGCGTGGTGAACCGTTCAAGCTGGCTTTTGAAAAAGCAACTAACAGCACAGAACTCTTTACCTATAGTGGTGCTCAAGAATTTGCCAACAACATCAATAACCCAAAATTATTGGATCAAGCGGTACAGCATCCTTTATTGGATGATAACGGTGATGGTAAAGGTAGTAATGTACTGTATGCCAATACTGGAGATGGGCAAAAAATCGACAAAAGACGACTGGGCGTGGGACTTGATTATAATGCCAATGCGGTCAGTAACCCAGTCGCGGTAAAGGCAATGACAGAAACTCAGTATTTAGATTCTAATGAAACGTCAGCTTTATTATGGTTAAAGGCCACAGGAAATGTAGGAATATCTATCATGGAAATTCGCCGGCCAGTAGTAATTGATACTATTACTCATCAGTCGCGTATAACCGAGCAAGTAGAACTTGATCTTCCCAAACGTTTCCCAACATTTAATCGCAACACCGCTAACTACGAATACACTTACCAAAATTTTGATGAGCCCGGCCGGTATCAGATTTTCTACTATGTTCACGCTCAAGCAATTCTCGATCCTGAAACCGGAGACAGTATCTCTTTGGGAGATATCTCTCCCGTGAAACATTCTATCGTCTATAAAGATAGGGTAGGCAATCAAGCACCAGAAGCCTCTACTTTGCTTTATCCATCAGACGGCGCATCAACACGCACCGACTTAGGCTTTTATGGAGAATCTGCTAGTGATCCCGATGATGATCCGGTCACTTATACCCTCTTAATTGCCACTGACAGTGACGATCTTGATGATTCTGTTTTTGACGATTCTGTGGTTTACAAACAAGAAGAACTACGGATTCCGACCACCTACATTGACCGAAACACCATCATCAACGACGGACGCGCAGATGGTACTACTGGGCTCAAAGACTTGACCACGTATTACTGGAAATTTGAAACCATCGACAACTTTGGTGCCAGAACATCCAGCGAGATATTTTCCTTTGAGACTGATAATGCTACCAATGACAGTTACACCTCTGATGACAATACTTGTGATGGAACCTTGGGTGCTTTACCTTTACAAGTTGTTGCTAGGGTAGTATCTGAAGAAATATGGTACATTGGTACTTTGCAACCCTGCGATGGCATTTATACCGCCGAAAACGTTCAAGCCTATGATTCAAAACCTAATGCTAAAGTAACGGCATATTACTGTCCTAATAGCACACTATTAGACATTACTGATAAACATATCGTAACGGAACTAATACCCGATGAGCCGTTACCGTTACGGTTTAAAAAATTAACTGATGCCAAAAGGTGTAAATAATTTTACGAAAAACCTCCGAGGTTTTGGAAACCTCCGAGGTTTGGCTCCAACAATTAGTCAACCCAGAATCGTTGCAAAATTCTAAAGGTTCTAAAAAATGACAAGAGTAAACGTGCATTTGAATAATGATTATTTCCCCGCAATTGTTGATCGCGTTTTGAGGGGAGAAAGAATCATCATTGAGCAAGAGAATAAATCAATAGCAGCTATTATTACTTATGCTGAACTAAAGCGGCTTGAAGCGATTGAAACACTTCTGGAAACAGCCACCCAAGAAGAGAATGAATGGCTAAAAATTGCCGTTCAAAATCCGGCGTTTGATTCTTTAAAAGATTCAAAAGAAGATGTCTACACTTTAAAGGATGGCAAACCATTTTATGATCCAGAATGGACAAGAACAGTTGTTGATAATTCTTCTTTTCATTCTACTGTAGAATCAGAAAAAAGTCTTTATACACTTGATGACGGAAAACCATACCATGATAAAGGGTAAAATTGTGTTAGTGCCTTTTCCTTATGATGATTTATCGGTTAATAAATTACGTCCCGCTGCTTGTTTGACAAATCCCATGGGAGCGCGTCGTCATGTTCTGTTAGCCTATATTACCAGCCATATTCCAACACGTTTACAAGAAACGGATATACAAATTGATGCAAGTCATCCTAATTTTGCTGCTACGGGTTTACGGCAATCATCTATTATTCGATTGCATCATTTAATGACTGTTTCAACTATAGTTATCCAACGTGAATTAGGGAAATTGCCAACCGAAATACAAGAGCTTATGAGTGAAAAATTGTGTAATCTATTAAAGGATTAGTGGTAGTACGTTGGAGCTACAAATAAAAAAGTAGAAAATAAAGTTATGATAGCAACAACCGCAAAAAAAATATTAAGTTCACTGATTGTCACACTAAACCTAAGCACACCTATTTCTGCTGAAATAGTAGATGGTGAAAGCGTAACATTTAATTGCTCAACTGGCATTGGATGCATTATTAATGCTGAGATGTATTTTGGGAGCCAAACATCCAACGAAATATTTGTTGAAATTTACAGTATCACAAATGATGCTTTCAATCCCGATGAAGATGATCCCGGTGATGGCACGTTAGAAGAAAACAAACCGAAAAAACCGAAAGATGACACTGATAAGGACAAATCAAACCACGATGTGTCAGAAGAAGATAACCCTAAAGAGAGCAAATCAGAAGAATTATAACCGGACAATTTATGATGATAGTAACTACTACAACCTCCAAAAAACTTTTAAGTTCACTGCTTGTCACATTAAGCCTAAGCACACCTATTTTTGCTGATGAAATCGTACTAGATGGCACGTTAGGCGGTCCTGCCAGAGCATTGCGAGGGCCTGATTTTGCAATTGAAGCCCAGATGGGCCAACAAATAGGCAACAATCTATTTCACAGTTTTGATACCTTTAATCTCAAACAAGGCAAAACAGCAACTTTTTCAGCTCCAGAGACGATTGCTAACATTATTAGTCGTGTTACTGGTGGACAGCGTTCTTCAATTGATGGCACATTACGTTCTGCAATTCCGGCCGATATGTACTTTCTCAATCCAGCCGGCGTTATGTTTGGAGAACATGCGCGTTTAGAAGTTCAAGGCTCACTATATATCAGCACTGCCGATTACTTGCGTTTAGGCACCGATGGACGATTTGCGGCTACCCATCCCGAAAACACCTTATTATCTGTAGCACCGCCCAGTGCTTTTGGATTCCTAGACGCAACCCCAGCCCCGATTTCTAAACACCAGAGCATTCTTGAAGTTCAAAACGAAAAAACCCTTTCTTTCATTGGTGGCGATTTAACTATAAAAGACGAATATTCGGCTGGACAAGAACATTCCATACTCAATGCCCCAAACGGACAAATAAATTTAGTTAGTGTTGCTGCAGCCGGAGAATTCCCGGTTGTCCCAACGGAAATTTCAGCAAATACCATTAAACGATTTGGCACCATCAAAATAACCGATGTTCCTCTTACCGGAGCCAATTACCAGAGAGAAAAGGCTAATATAGATGTGAGCGGTACTGGTGGTGGGAATATCTATATTCGTGGTGGCCAAATTGTCATGGAAAATGTGTATGTTTGGGCAGATACAAATGGTAAAGAAAATGGGCAAGGTATCACCATAAACGCCGACGATTTTGTTGCTGAACAAGCAAGAATTACCACCGTAGTGACAAAATATGGTACCGGGAAAGGAGGTAACATTGACATAGCAGCAAGAAAAGTTGCCCTAAAAGATGGGGCACAGATTGCCACTACCACTCGTGGCTCAGGAAATTCGGGCAAGCTCACCATAAATGCTGAAGAATCGGTAGAAATTTCTGGCTTTTTTGATGATGACGGAAAAATAAAAATAAACAGAAGTGGATTATTAAGCAATGCCTCTAGTACTGGCAACGGTGGGCAAATATTTGTAAAAACATCGGCTTTGATTTTAACAAATGATAGTACCATTTCTTCACATACTTCAAATACTGGTAATGCCGGCGATATCTCGTTGCAGGTAGATACGCTCACCTTAACAGAAGGAGCACAAATTGATTTAAATGCCAATAACAAATTCAACACGAATATTGGAGATGGTGATAAATTTGGAGATGGTGGTAAATTAACCATTAACGCCAAAGACTCAGTTTTGATTAGTGGAAAGATTGATGAACGACGCAGTGCGTTAGTCAGTAATACTAAAACCAATGGTAATGGCGGTGAAATTATCCTCTCAGCTTTACGATTAGCTATAGAATATAATGGTACGATTCAAGCTGGCACTGGGGGCAGCGGACAAGGTGGGAAAATTTCGCTGGATGTGGGTGAATTAGACATTCGTCAAGGTGGCACAATCACTGCTGAAAGCCAAGCTCAAGGCAATGCTGGTCATATATTTCTGCGCGTAAGTGATTGGTTGCGAATGCAAACCGGTTCAATAATGACGAAAACCGACGGTGCCGATGGTGGTAATATTAGCATCACTTCTCCCGGCTATCTCTATTTAACTGATGGGGAAATCACCACCAGTGTAGCAGCAAAATATGGCGATGGTGGCAACATCACGCTTAATCCTAAATTTATCGTGTTGGATGACAGCAAAATTATTGCCCAAGCTGCTAGCGGCGATGGTGGCAATATTAATATCAATACAACCGGACTTTATGATTTTTCGGCAAGCATTATAGACGCTTCTTCAAAATTCGGCTTAAACGGCAGAGTGTCAATTAATTCACCAGAAATTGACATTAGTGGTGATTTGTTGGTACTGCCAAAAAATATTTTAGGAGGTGCAAACTTATTAAATAATCGCTGTGCCAGCCTTAGCAAAGAAAATTTAAGTCGCTTTATCATCACCATTCGAGATGTGATGCCTCCGGGGCCTGAAGATTTGAGAACCCATACATTGTTTAAATAGAAACTACCCACCCTACGTTTGCTCCTTCGGAATTATTACAGTTATAACCATTAACCGCTGGAGGGAACGAAAAACAGACTTTAGGAACCAGAGCTTTAATCACATCTACGCGGGCTGGTTTCTAAGTAGAAGGGGAGTGATAACGGTTTAGCTTGCGAAATAGATATAGATGTTTTTAAAGAGTATTGGAGATATGGTATACATCAGGTCGTTTTTAAATAGCTAATGGAGTCAAATTAATGAAAAATGCGCTTGAAACCTTAAAAGAAAGTGGTTTAGTAGTTAAAAGGAGAACAAATAATAAGCCAACTATTATAGGAGGAACTGAAAGTACTGAATTTGAGGGGATCACCCTTTATCAAAATGCTTTTTCTATCTCATACGAACCTAACAAATGGATAATTGAGTTACCCGGAAAAGGACAAATGGTAGTCACTGAAAAGGCATCTACTTTAGAAGATGCCATAAGAATAGTTTGTAATTATTTTAATCAGCCAAACCGGAAAAGAAGTACATTAATATCCACCCCAAATATTGCCGTACACGACAACCAGATATTTAAAGCGAGCGTAGGGTAGGTAGAGCGATAGTGATACGGAAAAACGTTTATTAAAAATAAATATGCTTCAAACTGAAGGTTGTTCCATTTTATTGCGCCAAACCACCCCCGAAGATGCGCCGGTGATTTGTCAGGCATATCAAAATAAAGCCTTTCTCCGTTTATTTGCGGCGCAGCGTAAAACCCCAAATTCTGAAGAAGAATTACGGCGTAGTTTACAGAAAAGAAGTCAAATATCTCCGCTTACTTTGCATTATATCGAATGGTTGATAGTGCATAAACGTCATGGCGCTATTGGTATTGTGGCATTCAATGATTATTCGCAAAGTCATCGCCATGCTGAATATTCAATCGGTTTGTTTGCCGAGAAATATTGTCACTTTGGTTATGGCATAGAAGCGACATTGTTAGCATTAG
>Ga0233404_10000397_pt1 | contig 11945 bp, 12 predicted proteins | sample Na_oxic_2_MG_FD_179861 | JGI IMG/M metagenome (GOLD analysis project Ga0233404, IMG submission 179861) | Seawater microbial communities from Saanich Inlet, British Columbia, Canada - Na_oxic_2_MG | ecosystem: Environmental > Aquatic > Marine > Inlet | place: Canada: British Columbia | collected...
GTTCTTCACCATTTTGGGGTAAGGCACAAGCACAACGATTACAGGCAATTTGTTGATAAGGTAAGTCCGCTAAACAAGCTGGACATAAAGTTCTATCACTTATCCCACCACATAAAAAGCAACTTTGTGGTAATAACCAATTAAATAATTGACTGATATGAGTTACTATTGTGCTGGGTAAATATTTTAATTTCATTCATTTTTTGATTAATGATTGCAGTTATTATTAATATAGTTTGATGTTAATTATGTAATTTTTACTTAAACGTTTTATGATTTATACTGCACCCGAGCACAAATTAAATTTTCATGTAGGGTGGGCAAAGTCTTTTTCTTGCCCACCTTATTTATTAAGTCCTATAAATCATCCAGAGGACTCATTACGCCTTCCCCTCCCTGTTTCAATACATGAGTATAAATCATTGTTGTTTCCAAATCCTTATGTCCCAACAAAGATTGGATAGTGCGGATGTCTGTACCTCGTTGTAATAAATGGGTAGCAAAACTATGTCTGAAAGTATGTGCGCTTACTTTTTTGGTAATTCCTAATGTTTGTACTGCTTGCTTGATTGCCTTATTTACTACTGATTGGTCGATATGATGTCGTTGGATTCTTCCACTACGTGGGTCTGTAGATAATTTACTACTTGGAAATACATATTGCCAATTCCATTCTGTTTCGGCATTTGGGTATTTTCGTGCCAGTGCATACGGCAAATAAACGGTTCCGTATCCGGCGGCTAAATCTTGCGTGTGAATGGTCTTGACTCGCTCCAGATGGTTACACAATAGTGGTTCTACGCTTGCAGGAAAAGGAGTTACCCGATCTTGCATACCTTTGCCGTTTCGTACTGTTACTTGTTTATAGCCATAGTCAATATCTTTCACTCGCAACCGCACTGCTTCGGTAATTCGTAAACCACAACCGTACAGTAACTTTACCAACAATCCCGAAGTACTTTCCAATAAAGATAATATTTGTTTGACTTCTTCACGCGTTAATACAACCGGAATACGTTGCGTTTTGCGTGAGCGCGTTGCTTCTACGCCTTCTAAAGGGTGTGCAAGTACTCGTTTATATAAGAAAACTAAAGCATTAAATGCTTGATTTTGGGTGGAAGCCGCTACGTTAGCCTGCACGGCTAAATAGGTTAAATATTCCTCAACCTTTTTTTCCGGTTCAATAAGCAAAGTCTCTCGTACTTGCATATGATGAAAATGTATATATCGTGTAATCCAATCGCAATATGTACGTTCAGTATTAATAGAATAATGTAGCCGCCGCATTATATCTCGTATTTCCGGTAGCAATTTTTTTTTAGAATCTTGACTTGACATGTGAATAAAAAAGAATTAGAAAAATTAGTTTAGGGTTAAAGGAATGTCATTACCATATTCAATAAAATTTGTAAGGACAATCCCTTGTAGTTGCCCTCTTAAAAAAATAGAGAATCAAGACTGAGCACTGAAACCTTAAGTTTCCAACATTAGAAACTGAATAAATAAATGTAGGTTCATTAATTATTGTTAAATACATATTTTAATAAGCTATTAAATAAAGTACATAATTATAGTTTTGTATTTTGTTTTAGCTATAGTAATTTTTTTAGAATTTTGACTTGATTTATGAATAAAAGGAATTATATTGTATATCTACCTCTGATAAAAGTCTAGTTTTGATTATTAATTTAATTTATTAGAAGTTGCAATGATACTGAGTTTATCAGATAATATCAAATATCAGGTTAAATTGAGTGGATAATTTTTATCCTTTATTCTAGGCAAACTGGTTGGATTTTCCGATTTGTTATCAGTTTATAATTCCATTATTTGAATTATTTAAAAAATAATAATTAATTTATTAAAAGTTATGATGAATATAAATTTGTATAATATGAATTAATTATGATAGAGCAAATTGACCTGATAATTTTTTATTAGGGCAAATTGACCTGATAATTTTTAATCAGGGCAAATTTGCCTGATTTTCCGATTCATTATCAGTTTAAAATTCCATATTTTTTATTATAATTTTTTTGAAATTCAATTATTTATAAAAAAATATGATGAATATGATTGGATAATATCAGGGCAAATTGACCTGATAATTTTTTATTAGGGCAAACTTGCCTGATTTTCCGGTTCATTATCAGTTTATAATTTCAGATTTTTTATTATAATTTTTTTGAAATTCAATTATTTATAAAAAAATTATGATGAATATGATTGTCTAATATCAGGGCGAATCGACCTGATAATTTTTTATTAGGGCAAATTGACCTGATAATTTTTTATTAGGGCAAACTTGCCTGATTTTCCGGTTCATTATCAGTTTATAATTTCAGATTTTTTATATAATTTTTTTTGAAATTCAATTATTTACTAAAAAGTTATGATGAATATGATTGTCTAATATCAGGGCAAATCGACCTGATATTATTATCAGGGCAAACTTGCCTGATTTACTCATTTTTATTATCAATTTTAATTTGCAATTTTGTTATTTAATATCAATAGTTTAATTATAATATGATGCGACAAAAATGATGTTAATATCAGGGCAAATCGGCCTGATAATAATATAGTTAGTTTCTTGTGATAGTTTGAAGTGATGTTGATAAAAATAACCTGTTATCGAAATCTAGTTGGTTTAAAGATTTTATAACTGTTCTTTAACAAATTGATGTAGTATATATATCCTTCACGAAGGTTGGACAATTGTAAATTTAATTGTTCTTTCGTGATGGTTTATTAATTAATAATCGAGTAGTCAGAATAGTTGAGTTTGTTTTAATCAAAAATCTGGCTAATTTAAATATAACAAATAGTTAGGGCCTAACTTGGTCTTGCTCCCGACCTATCGGCGGGAGAAGAACGGTGTTAGGTGGAAATCACCCAGCACTTAACTATTTTCTTAAACATGGGTGTTTAGGAAGTAGCGATGAAAAAGTTGGTTTTATTTGGTAAGTATTATATTTTTCTGATGGTTTTATCCATAATGGCTGTCCAAATAACATGGGCGGCAGAAATTGACCTACTCAATTTAGCAAATTTACAGGTGAGTGATACTTCACTTGGTACAAACTTGATTGTAAAAGAAGATTCTTCTGGAGTAAAATACATTGTCGGCAGTAACAATATTGGACAGTTTCTTGCTCCAGTCAATGTTCCAATGGAGTCTGAAGTGCAGATAAGTGGTTATTTTAGATGTTGCTATGCCAGTATTGAAATTTTTCTTCTGGCAGATGAAGAGCAAATCAAACTGCTTTTTTATCCATACAATGATTCTACTACTCTTAGCGGTAACGCTTTAACAACTACTAGCAAAGATGAAAGTTCTGCTGCGATCTCTGGTTATAATACAGTTAGGCTCGCATTAACTGGAGGCGAGGCAAAGGTATATATCAACGATGTCTTTTCGCAAAAAGTGACATTACGAAATCCTAATGTTGTATTTACCCAAATTAAGGTAAACGATATTGGTACTGATGATAGCCGAGAAATGCTCTATAATATTAAAGCTGGTGGTAACGTTAGTACTGTTTGTTCTACTATTCCAACTGGTGCTAATACTGCTTCAACGCATTATGATGAAGGGTTTGATGCTGGCAAACAAGCATGTATCAGTAATCCAGCGTCTTGTAGTATAACTGTTTCAGGTGGTGATATTAGTTGTCCAACTACAAATTCTGGAGATGGTATTCAACTACCCACGATTGCTCCAAACTTGAATTTACATATTCCAACTATAGAATATCAAAGTTTAGGTGGAAAAATGAATTTATGGGTAGATTTACAATTTACTACAACAGATGATGGTAAAATGTGGTGGATATTAGATGATTACGGTGTCAATCCATAAACTATAAATTTCTAACTTACCCTTGCTCCCGACCTTCGGCGGGAGAAGAGGGGTGTTATTTCGGTTAAATACAAGATTGTAACTTCTTTCATAACTTAGCCTTGCTCCCGACCTAGCGGCGGGAGAAGAGCGGTGTTAGTTGGGTTACCAGTTTGGATTTAATCTTGTCCATCTTTTAATCCGTTAAATCTTGTTCAAAGTGAAGTTGATGTAAGGTAATTCAGAATTTTTGATATAGTTCTAACTTAATCTTAGAGGCCGACCTATCGGCGGCTCAAGAATGGTGTTAGAAGGTCTGTCCGTTTACACATTACTTTACCTACTAACTTTGCCTTGCTCCCGACCTTAACGGAGGAAGAGTGGTGTTATTTTTTCAGAGGTTTTTTAATGTGAAATTAATTTTACTTTTATTAGTTTTGGGAATATGTGCATGCAATTCTCACCATCAAGTTTCTGCATCATCTCAGTTTTTGAAAACAAATTCGATGATGAGTACGTCAAGTACATCAAATGAACATGTAACCGGAATACGGCGTTGTGAAACTAGAAATGTTAGCGGACAATGTAATTGTGATAATGGTAATTGTAATTTTTGTTCCAATAGTTATCAAGGGTTGTGTTACCCTAATGGACTTAGTTATCCTTCCTTTAATAATTTTACGGATTCTAATGACATTCCTCCTTTTAATGATGAACGTTATTTTTTCAAAGTATCTGATTCTTCAGATAATCTTGGTGACTCAATTTCTATACCTAGTAGTAGAGTAAATGATCAAAAAGCGATTGTTGGATTTGCTAGTTTGGTTCATAATAACGCTGATCCTAACAAAAATACTCCAGTTGGAGGTGGTATAGCGGAAAACGTTCGTATTCAAACTTCAGGATTTAAATTATCAGAAAATGGAAAATATCGTACTGATATTATTAGCCCTAGAGAAATGTTACGAATAACACAAATTATAACGTGGAATGGAGGTTCTATTCAAAATGATGTTAGGATTACAAACGGACATAATGTAGCCATATATTTGGAATATTATGATGATGGAAAAAATCCTACTAAGATACAAAAATTATCTGATAAGTATGTAAATCAACCTTTGATACCTTCACAATTTTTTGGTTCTGGAGCATTAATTGGTTCTGATCAAAAAGGGGTTAACAATAGTGGAAGATTTTTTGGCTGTGAACCATATGCAGGATATGTACTTTTCTATACCATTATCAAAGAGGTCAAGTAGTGTGTGGGTTAAATAATTAGAGGCAGAGTAAAATTAATTCTAACTTTGCCTTGCTCCCGACCTATCGGCGGGAGAAGAGCGGTGTTAGGTACTAAATGGACAATAATTTTTGGCCAAAACGGCTTTTTACTTTGGATGTTTCAAGGAGTTTTGCAGCATTGGCAGTTGTATTATCACATTGGCATCATTTTTCTCTTGATGAAGGTTTTGACAGGACAACTTTGCCTTTATATTCAATACTGAAAATATTTTATGAAAATGGTTTTATGGCTGTGGCATATTTTTTTCTTGTTTCTGGCTTCATATTTTTCTGGCTTTACAAATGTCCCATAAAAAATAAAGAGCTAAACTTTGGAAAATTCTGGATACAACGTATTTCTAGGCTATATCCACTACATCTCATAACGTTATTAATTGTTGCACTATTGCAGACTATATATAGTTCATACAATGGTAATTCATTTTATGGTGGAGTTAATGATATATATCATTTTTTTCTACATTTAGGTTTTGCATCTAACTGGGGGTTTGATTCTGGTTTTTCATTTAATGTTCCAGTATGGTCAGTATCAGTTGAAATTTTGGTCTATTTTATATTTTTTATAATCGCTTACAACAAGATAGGTGGTGCATTATTTTGTTTAAGTACCTCAATCATATTTATTACTTTGATACCGTTTGCTAATCATTATCATCATGTTTTAGTACTGAAAGGTATAGGAGCATTCTTTTTAGGTGGCTTTATTTTTCACCTAACGTTCCTTATCTCATCAACAAAGTTACAAAGTTTGAAATTGTTAATTTATGGTGTTACAATACTTTTTTGGTTTTTAACAATAATTCACTTGTATGTGTTTAATTTTAGTGATTTTATTCTAAAATTTGGTATGATTGGTACAATGTTTACACATGGATTTCCTTATGCGATTCTCTTCCCTTTTACAGTATTAGCACTTGCTATAGTTGGGATTGATAAAGTGCAATTTTTAAAGTCCATCTCTTGGGTTGGGGATATTACATATTCGACATATTTATTACATTTTCCTCTCCAAATAATATTTGCATTATTTGTTAGTTATGGAATATTAAGTCAAAATTTTTACTTAAATCCTGTGTATCTTGTTATCTTTTTCTTTATACTTATTCCTTTGTCGTATTTTACTTTTATTGGTTTCGAGCGTCCAGTACAAAATATAATCAGAAATAAATATAAAACAGCTTGTACAATCAAGGGAACAAATTAATTGATTTTAATTATAAATCTGGCTAATTCAATATAACAAATAGCTAGAATCAAATCAAGGGGTCAGAGTAGTTGATTTTTTGGTTTTAAGAAAAGTAAAAAATTCTAACAAAGCCTTGCAGCCGACGCAAAAAAGCCGCGCGGCTGAAGAGATGGTGTTATCCTGATGAAACAAAAAAAAAGGGGCCAGGCTCGATTTAATTTTTAATCTTGGATTTTTATACAAATTGTAATGTTTAAAAAACAATTCGACCCTGGCCCCTTTAATTAATATCTATGTCCGAATTGGGTAGTAGTGATGAAGAGGAAGCATTTTCTACCGTAAATGTAGGAAGCAACAACCTCAATTCAGAGGGCGTTGCTGACTCAATATCTATGTCTGAATTGGATAGCGAAAAAGACTTGGATAAAGATTTACCCTTAGTTTATGCTATTGGAGAATTGAGTTATGATTTTGGAACAGAAATTCGTCTAAAATCCTTTAGGGAAGAAATGAATTCTGAAAAAAAATCAAAAGACCCAAAAGACCCACCAAGAAACCCAAGAAACCCAAGAAACCCAAGCGACTTACTAGAGCATTTAAGTGTTAAACCAGATAAAAAGGATCATCCAATTGTCACGCGAAAAGGTGGAAAAAGGGGCCAGGCTCGAATTATTTTGCTGGTCCCAAACATCATAACGACCATTCTCTTTGATTGAAGTTCTCTTCAGATTTGTTATCTTTTTGCTTTTTTGGTCTACCTCTTGGTTTTGGTTCACGCCTTTGCACCATCATGGCTTCTATCTTTGTATAGAAACGTGAATTGCCTAAAGGTTGGTTCTGTGTAATTGTTTGCCGGATGTCATTGATTACATCAAAGTCAAGTTCACATTGGAATAAACCTCTGTAGGCGGCGGCTTGCCTAAATTTTGTTTTATTGATGTTTACAAGACAGCAAAGTGACGAGAGAAAAATGACAAAAGCCTTTCGTCAGTGGGTTAGAAAACAATTTTAGATTATTGCAAATGATGGAACAAAAAACAACTGTTAAACCTCAATACTGGATACGCCTAAAAAAATGCTGAAATTAGAAACGACTTCTTATGATTATACTGTTGATGGTGTCATCAATTTAATTGAAGAAGGGCAAATTTTTCTTCCAATTCTTCCAAGCAAGGCTTTATGGAATGCGGAAAAAGCCTCTGTACTTATTGAATCATTGTTAATGAATTTCCCGATTCCACCGTTGTATTGTTCAGAAAATGAACCTGGTAAATGGTCAATAATTGATGGTATCCAAAGATTATCAGCACTGTTAAACTTTTATCGGAATGCTCACACCCTGAAAGGGCTAACAATACTGAGTGAATTTGAGGATAAAAATTTTAATGAGTTACCCCCACAAGCCAAGCGTTTAATTCATTATAGTATCATCCGTATCATTTTAATCAAAAATAATCATCCAGATATTTTGCATAATGTGATGATGCGTCTTAAAAATCAAAAATGAGTTAGGATCAAAATTTATATGATGTCTTATCATTTGAACGCGACAGCGCAATTTTTTCAATTGATTGATTCGGTTAATACATTAATTAACTTTGCTATCAAAGAAAAGAACGCCGGTAATACCAAAAACTATGATTTATTTTTAAATTTAGCGGTAGTCAATTTAGTCACCAAATTTCAAGTTTTGGTTGAAAATGGCTTAGAAGAATTTTTATATCAACTTCAAAACTCGGAGAAAACGTATCAAGATTTATCCATAAATCTACGGTTGCATTCTTTAAAATATCTTTTAAATCAGTCAAATGTTTTACCTAACAAACTTGAACATCCACAACGATATAATCAACAAATTTTGCATCAAGTCAGGAAAATAGGGGACAGACCACGTTTTATCAATCTAAGTTGGTAGGCAACCTCTTGCCTACCACCTGACTTTGATTCAATTGGACAATCTTCTGGCACAAGATTTCAGCGGATAATCGACTCCCACCATGCGCTTTCAAAAACTATCAACACGATTCAAAATCTTATGACTAACATAAGCCTATCATACCCACCCATAAATGGTTTTCAAGTTTCTGGATTTAATCTCACTTTCAAATGTCTGGCGTTAAACTTAATAATCAACGACTTCCAATAATTTATTGACATTGACAATCCGATTTTAAGGAAAAAGGGGCCAGGCTCAATTTAATTTTTAATCTTGGATTTTTATACAAATTGTAATGTTTAAAAAACAATTCGACCCTGGCCCCTTTAATTATGGAGCCCCTTGTTTATAGTATGGCGCAAAAATTCAATATGGACAATGTACTTGTTGAAGAAAACAGCAATAGATCCAGAGGTGTTAAAGGTTCTACTTGGGTACTCATTTCTAATAATCAGGAATTTATGCAGCATCCTAGAGTTTTGGCTTATATTGAGCCTTGGCCGACTGTTGTGCAGCAAAAAAAGATTATCTGGACAGATGACTATAGCAATTTAGTAGAATTATTAGAGTAACCTTAATCTGGTCGATGACTCTTTTGGTAGTCCTGCACAAAGTGATTATGTTACTCGACTATCAAGTTTTTTAAATATCGGGAATAATAACTACAAGGATTGGATAATCGCCGTGATATGTCAAAACCGCATCACTGCTCAAATCCAAATGGTTTATCACGGCGATTACCAAATCCTTGTAGTTATTGTCAATAAAAATAGGGGACATACCACCATTTATCCCTAACTAATCTTTGCTTTCCGACCTTACGGCGGAAGCCGGGTGGGCAACATTGTTGCCCACCAAATAAAATTTTGCCTCAAGCCGCACGACTGAAGAGTGGTGTTATCCGCCGCTCAATTTGGGAATTTAGAGTGATTACTTATGGAAACATTAGAATTTAGAAATAAAAGAATGAAGCCATGGGTGCGTATTATTTCGGCGTTATTTTTATTGTCATGGTTTGTTTTTTTTGTTCGTAGATATAAATATATAATTATGGCCAATTCTTACACCATAACCATACTAATTGTTGTTTCTGTTATGGTTGTATTAACCCTCTACATCCGAAGAGAAAAGCTGAGTATGCCTCCATACTCAATAAAAGATGGTATACTGTATATTCATTATGGTGGAGGTGAGGTTGATGAATACCCACTTGTTAACTTTGGTGGCAAAATAGAAGTAACTACATCATTCTTTGGAACAACACATCTAATTGCCCCTAGTTACCATAGATACCAAGATAAGATACCAATATATTTTGTTGGAAGAAGAGAACAAGATAGACTGGTTAACTCTCTTAAAGATATAGTAGAACATGTGTAATAAGTTTGCACATAATCAAAGGATCAGAGTAGAATTAGTTCTAACTGATCCTTGCAGCCTTTGCCTTAAGCCGTGCGGCTTCCGATGTGTGTTAGTAGGTAAATCACTCATTCTTAATTATTTTCAATATAAATATCAATCATTTGGCGTAAAATAGGGGACAGACCACTATTTCTAACTAAACCTTGCAGCCTTTGCCTCAAGCACCGGCTGAGCCTTCCATAGTTTTGGCTGCCGGTTTATTATTTGCCTTCACCTTTATTTTTCCCGGTCGTATTTAATTCTAGTGCCAACTGAAATCCCCAAATGGACATTCGGTATCATTGCTGTCTGAGATAATCAATAATTTGTATTCTCAAGTAATTAACTAAAGCAACATAAGTCAACACGTTAGGGTATTTACTGGCATGGGAAGATAACCATTTAGTAAATGCCATGTTATTAAAAATATTACAATGTTCAAGTTTCTTAATGGCGTTATCATGTTCTTTAACATAGCCATAGCGGCTAATTGAATTAGCATAGCCCTCTATAGATTCAAAAAACATTTCAATTTCAAAAAACGCCGAAAAAACGTTTCCCTCCAGTTCATATTCTGCCTCATAAAGACATTGCCGTTCATCCTTAATTTCTTGATAAAAACGAACCAACTGCTGTAAGTTAATGGAAATAATACTTCTGAGCGGATTATGTGTTTCAATATCTTGCAGCTTTTGTTTGGGATCGAAATAAATAAATATAAGTTGCTGCGCGTTACGATCCTTAGTGTTAGGTAGCTGTTGTTGTGATTCTATTCTCATGTTGGTAATCGTTAAGGATCATTTTATAAGGGGGGCAGTAAGAGACGATTTTACTATTACGTGCAATCAGGTATTCATCACTTTTTCTTTTGTAAATTGTGGAACCATCGCTTCTCATAGCTTTATGGGCACCTTTTTTTTTAAAATTATAAGCTTTCCTTAAGTATTTTAACGTGTTGCCCTCGCCATGTTTGCCAACGTGATAGCGAATACTGTCACTGAGCGTCTCGTGATTGCCTCTATCCCATCTTTTCATTAACTTTTTGGCTTCACTGAGCGAACATTTTTTTTTCCCCACACATTTATCCTTTTTATACTATGATTAATCAGAGTACCACGAATATTTAAACATAACGAATTTCTATATTCGTTGTGACAGTGGTAATTCGTTGTACTCAATTTGATGGCTTTTGAAACGTGATGGACGGGGTTGCAAACCCCGCCGCGCCACAACAACGAATTCGTTGTACTCAATTTGAGGAACTTTTAGCCTTTAACTTGTTGCCATGTTTCCTTATAATATCCTTCCAATGGTTGATACTCTGCTTTATAACCCATGTTTTTACTATCTTTAACCCAATAACCTAAGTAAAGCCAATCAAAGTGTAAGCGTTTAGCTTCTTCTATTTCCCATAAAATGGCATAGACACCTAAACTACGTGCCGAGTAGTCAGGATCAAAAAAAGTGTACACTGCGGATAGCCCATTTTTTAGATGATCCACTGCTCCTATACCAAGTAATTGTTTTTGCAGACGAAATTCATAAAATACGGTTTTCGCCCAACTACCAGTTAGAAATTGCATATAATTTTTGGGAGTGGGATTATCCATACCACCGTCTTTATGGCGAGCAGCTATATAGCGACGATAGAGATTAAAATGTTCTGGTTTAAAGATGGGGGCTGCGGCGGATACGGTTAAATCTTGATTTTTTTGCCACACCCGCCGTTGGCTACGACGGGGGGCAAATAGTTGTACTGGTATCCGTACTGCTATACAAGCATCACATTTGTGACAGTCTGGACGATATATATATTCACCACTGCGTCTAAAACCGCGTTGGGATAAATTATCATATACTGAGATATTTTTCCGAATATCTGGTTCTATGAAAAGTGTTGTTGCTAATTTATTCGGCAAATAACCACATTCATGGGGTGGAGTTGTATAGAGATTGAAAAAAATGCGATTACTCATGGTGTTTTCTCAAAATTAGGTAACTAGGGCAACCAAATCGGTATGCCCCTACGTATGAATTATTGTTGTAGGGGCAATCCCTTGTGGTTGCCTTTGGTAAAAATAGTGAGGTTTTCATCAAATTGCCATTTACCTCTGCGTCCCGGCATTTCACACAAATTATCTAATAAAACACGAAATTGTTGCCGTGGTATTTCTATTGCCCCTAAACTTTGCAAATGGTCAGTGTATACCTGACAATCAATCAATTCATAACCCCAAGATTGTAGTTGCCTGACAAAGTATACAAAGGCTACTTTAGAA
>Ga0233404_10000399_pt1 | contig 11903 bp, 7 predicted proteins | sample Na_oxic_2_MG_FD_179861 | JGI IMG/M metagenome (GOLD analysis project Ga0233404, IMG submission 179861) | Seawater microbial communities from Saanich Inlet, British Columbia, Canada - Na_oxic_2_MG | ecosystem: Environmental > Aquatic > Marine > Inlet | place: Canada: British Columbia | collected...
TGCTTTGGGATGGTGCTATGTCGTCATTAATTCCCTTCCGAGCCGAAGTAACTTTGGCTCCGGTTGTTCCAGTTTCAATTTGGAATAATCCAGTTGATATAGTTGGAGATGTGCAAGTCTACTTTGGCTATCGGCTCATTGAAAGTGGAAATCTCGTTTACTCACGAGAAGACGTGATTGGGATGACGTTTACTGAGTAGTTGTAAGGGGGTACCACAAATTTGAACCGCTCACAACGAATGGCCCTTTGAGTTTATTCGTGGTGATTTTTAAATGGCAAAACGATTCCAGCGATATTGATAACGGGAGATTCTAAATTAAAGAATATTTTGTAGGGAGGGCAGTTTTTTTGGCCCACCTTAAATTATTTCCTGAAATTGTAGGGTGGGCAGTTTTTTTGGCCCACCTTAAATTATTTCCTGAAATATTTATTATCCTGAAAATCCTTGAATCCGGTAAATCCTGATTCAGACAATTAAGTAGGAGAAACTGAAAATGAAAAGTTACGCTCAACTGAGCCTAGTGCCGGTTTTATTGAGTTCACCATTGCTGTTGTTGGCCGGTGATCTTGATTCTACAACAACTCCAAAGAGTACCTTAAGTTACACGCTTGAGGATATTTACAAGCGTCTTGATACGGGCGAGACGGCGACTAAAAGTACATTTACTGAACCGTCGTCTGCTCCGGGTAATATGGGACATACACTGAATGAAGTGTATGAGAAAGCCAATGCATTGATGAATAAGATAGGGGTGCCAAAAACTGGGCAAACCAAATGCTACAAATTTTCTGATAATACGGAAGAAACCTGTGATGCGTCATCACATAAAGGGCAAGACGGTAATTACACAAAAGGAGCATCTGTATCGCCTCGTTTCACTGACAATAGTGATGGCACCGTTACCGACAACCTGACTGGGCTGACTTGGCTGAAAAAGGCAAACTGCATACAATCGGACTATCCTTCATTTGATAATGATTTTACTCAGAATGGGGAAGTGACTTGGGAACATGCTTTCGATTTTGTGATAGGTATTAATAATGGATCGTATCCTAATTGTGGTGCTTCTCAGACGGATTGGCGTTTACCCAACATCAAAGAACTCCAAAGCCTCATTGATTTTGCTTATTTTGACCCAGCTTTGTCTAATGCGGCTGGAGATGCTAAGTGGACAGATGGTAATGCGTTCTTGGGTGTGAAGTCGGACTACTATTGGTCATCTACCACCGACGCGGGTAACATAAACAAAGTTTGGTGCATGATATTCGATAACGGCAAAATTTCGAACGACCCCAAGTCTGGCAACGAACAACATGTATGGCCGGTGCGAGGTGGACAATAGATACTTTGAATAGGAGAACCAAAAATGAAACGTTACGCTCAGCTGAGCCTAGTGCCGGTATTATTGAGTTCACCATTGCCGTTGTTGGCTGGTGATCTTGAGCCAAGTGCCGCTCCGGGTAGTACATCAAGTTACACGTTGACGGATATTTACAAGCGTCTTGATACCGGAGCAACGGCGACTCAAAGTACCTTTACGGAACCGTCATCTGCTCCGAGTAGCACGGGGCATACACTGAATGAGGTGTATGAGAAAGCCGATGCAGCGATGAATAAGATAGGGGTGCCAAAAACCGGGCAAACCAAGTGTTACAAATTTTCTGATAATACGGAAGAAACCTGTGATGCGTCATCACATAAAGGGCAAGACGGTAATTACACAAAAGGAATATCGGTATCATCTCGTTTCACCGACAATAGTGATGGCACCGTTACCGACAACCTGACGGGGCTGATTTGGTTGAAAAAGGCAAACTGCATACAATCGGACTACCCCTCATTTGATAACGATAAAAGATTTAGGGAAGCAGATAATGATGGGAGAGTGACTTGGGAACATGCCTTGGATTTTGTGATAGGTATTAATGATGGCTCGTATCCTAATTGTGGTACTTCTCATACGGATTGGCGTTTACCCAACGTCAAAGAACTCCAAAGCCTCATTGATTTTGCTTATTTTGACCCTGCTTTGTCTAATGCGGCTGGAGATGCCAAGTGGACAGAGGGTGATGCGTTCTCGGGCGTGCAGACGACGCGCGGCGGTTTTTATTGGTCGTCTACCACCACCAACACGAACGACATGACCAATGCATGGGCGATGGCCATCGGCGATGGCCACCCTGACCCAGGTGATACCAAGAACGCTACCAAGTATGTGTGGCCGGTGCGAGGCGGACAATAGACACCTTGAAACTTTGGATGCTTTGATGGGGGGCCGGGGTAATGCTGTAGGGTGGGTAGAAGCGAAGCGGAAACCCACCATTTCATATATATAAAAAGGTGGGTTTCGTTCCTCTACCCACCCTACGTTTGCTTTTTAACAAATATGGAGTATAAAAAAATGAAACGCTTAAAACAATTTGGCAGTATCATGATGTTGTCCAGCCTACTCACGCTGGAAGCTTTCGCCGCCAGCAATATTGACACCACCGACAAATACGCTTGGAACACCAACAGCGGTTGGGTCAATTTTAATGCGAATCATGGTGGCGTGACTGTCTATGACGACCATTTAGAAGGCTATGCTTGGGCCGAAAATATCGGTTGGATTCGGCTTGGCACTCATACTAGCGGTGGGGCACATACTTATGACAACGATGCCGCTAATAACTATGGTGTCAACCATGATGGCTCTGGCAACCTTTCTGGCTATGCTTGGAGCAAAAATGTCGGCTGGATTAAATTCGATCATGGCTATAGCCCAGTCACTATTAATGCAACAACCGGTGACTTTGACGGTTATGCTTGGGCCCAAAATGTGGGGTGGATTCATTTTAAAAAGACCGGCAGTCCGGCCTACAAAGTATCGTATGATGTACCCGCTAGGCCAACGGTTGATTTATCCGTTAGTAGCAACAGTGGTTCGGAAGCTGCAACCACCCAAATTACAGTCACTGCCACCGCATCCAGTGCCGTCACTGGCGATAAAACGGTTAATTTAGCCGTGACCGGTGTTGATGATAGCGATTATACACTGAGTGGCACGACCATCACAATTTCGGATGGGCAAACCACTGGAACCGTTAGTTTCACCGTTCAAGATGATAATAACGTGGAAGGCACTGAAACCGCGACGCTGACAATGAGTAGCCCTTCTGCGGGTATAACATTGGGTAGTACAACGATCTAAACTGTTAGTATCACCGATAATGACAGTGCGCCGCCGCCTCCAGCCCCTTCGCCGACTCCAGTTCCAACGCCTACACCAAGGCCAAGCACTTCGTCTTCCAGTTCTACAATAATAACCCCAACTGGGCCAATCGTACAATTTGAAGGTGACGGTAGTGGTTCTGTCACCGCATCAGAGCGTAGTAGTGGCAAATTTTCCTGTCATTCCAGTGAAACCTGTCCAACCCAAATTCCAATCGGCTGGTATCGATTCGAGCCCAGTGCCAATCAAGATTCCGAATTTGTGGAATGGCGTGGCGAAAACAGCTGTAAAAGTGGCGAATATACCACCACTTTTGGTGGTACATGTATCGCGGTGTTTAAGTTGCTACCACAACCAGACCCAGCAGATGTAATGCCATCCCCGGATACGCCAACTGTGCAGGATACCACGCAACCACCTCAGAGTGTTCCTACTCCGCCGGATGTTACGCAACCAACTCTAGATAGTATAACAGTACCGGTTGTCACTGAGCCCTCACAACCAGTGGAAGTTAACTATGTTGGTTTCAGTGACCAAGCTTATACAGCAACTGAAAACGCCGGCAGCGTAGACATTACCATCAACCGTATTGGCACTACCGGTTCAGTCCGCGTTGACTTATTAAGCTCTGATGATTCGGGTTTTGCTGATACCCATTACCGCTCAATTGAGCAAACGCTGTTCTGGGCCAAAGGTGATGATACCGCAATTAAGATTCCAGTTGAAATCATTGATAATTCGGAAATTGATGGCGACAAAAACGTAATCCTCAGCTTAGGCAACGTGGCTAATGCCGAGTTACGTTTAGGTACTGTGGTATTGACTATTGTGGATGATGATGACAAACCACAAGTTGTTGTCAAACCAGAACCACCCAAATACACCTTGATCGTTACCACAACTGGTGAGGGCCACGGAAGCGTTGCCTCCAATAAAGACGGTATAACCTGCGGTGATGATTGTAGCCAAGATTATTTAAGTGGCACCGAAATCAATTTAATTACTCGTACCGAAGCCGGTTCAATTTTTGCTGGCTGGGCCGGAGACTGTAGTGGTGATGAAGGTAATTTCATGGTGGTAATGGATGCTGCGAAACGGTGTACCGCCAAATTTGCCATGGCACCGATTGAAGAATCGGTTATTATAATTGAAGAACCAATCGTTATAATTGAAGAACCAATCGTTACAATGCCGGATGAATCTGCAACCTCCACTACAGTTAGCAGTGGGCCGGCATCAATAGGTAGTGTTGCCTGTAATACTTCTGATAAGTTGGCGGTAGGATGTGATGCTCATGTAGAAACCATTACTTACCAAGAGGTAGGAGAACATGGCAATTTGACCGGCGGTACTTTAGATCATCCACTTACCAATGCCGGTCTGGTTTCCAACACGAAGATCACTCCTACTGGTAGTTTGAAAGGCGGCAAAGTCTCCGGCGTAACCAACAATGAAGGTTTGATAGAAAACGTTGAATTTGTTGGAGCCTCAATTAGTGGCAAAAATGCGGACGGTGAAGTGGTCGGAACTATCGGCGGTAAAATCATCCTCGCCAGTCAAATCGGTGGTGTAGTTGAAGATGTCCGGTTAGCTCCGGATACGCAGATTGTGGGGAGTGGAACACCAAAAGTTGGTTCTGAAAGGAACATTGATAGTATTGGTGGACTCATTATTGGCGATAGCGAAAAACCGGCCATTTTGGAAAGATTGCATATCAAAACCAAGAGCCGTGTTTCCAATGTGATTATTGCGGAAAACGTCACTTACGGTGAAGATGTAACTTTCACCAATGTTGAGTTCCGTACCAAGGTAATCCGAAAAGTTACCCTGAAAGGTCGCATTAATGGTACTCGTTTCAAAGAAACCTATACCAAAGTTGAATCCGTAACCATTCGTGCCAACAGCCATCTTTCCAACTTGGACATTGGCGATAATGTGGTATTTGAAGCCGGCGTAACGCGGGATGATAGCGTCACTTTCTCCGTTCACCAACGGTATATGGAATCTCACACCATCGCCGCGCTACCAAACCTTAATGGCATCGCTGCCCTTGATAGTCAAAGAAACAATGTCTTAACTTGGGCCAAATTACAAGGCGGAGCCAGATTTGGAGCCGCTGGTAGCCGCTATCGGAAAATCGTTACGTTCAAGAGAAGCAAGCGGAAAAACGTGGAGATTCTCGGTAATGTGCTGACAGATGTGAGACACATTGGCCTGAAGGCGGATATTTTGGTAGTTGCTGCCCACACGCCACCGGGAACATCATCACCAAGCTTCTACATGTTAGACCGTAATGGTACGCCGGTGCTTTGGGATGGTGCTATGTCGTCATTAATTCCCTTCCGAGCCGAAGTAACTTTGGCTCCGGTTGTTCCAGTTTCAATTTGGAATAATCCAGTTGATATAGTTGGAGATGTGCAAGTCTACTTTGGTTATCGGCTCGAAGAAACGAAGACTATTGTCTATTCGCTAGAAGACGTGATTGAGATGAAGTTTACTGAGTAGTTGTACTGAACAATACCATCGCCAATTGGATATTTATTTCGGGAATGGAGCGAAGCGGATTTCCCGAAACCTAAGTAATATTGGGGTTTCGGGAAATTGTACCTCATTCCCGAAACAACAAATTTTGACATTGGCGAAGGTATTGACTGAAGCATAAGTTTTTAATACTTTTTTATACCTTTTATTCTCACAAAGCTGAAATCGTGCTATCATGCACCAGTGCTGAACGGAGGGCGTACCTTGCACCAGCCATTTGCATTTCAAAAGTCATCGGCTGAAATATCTTCTAACCGATATTCAACAAAAGATTGATCGCGTAATTGTCGCGCCCAAGATTGAAATTCTTCCTCAATTTTACGTTGGTGGATTTGGTGGGTGGCTTGGGTACGCAAAGCTTGTTCGGTGTTATCATACTCGCGACGTTCCAATACTTGTAAAATATGCCAGCCATGAGGTGATTGAAATGGTGTACTTACTTGGTTTTTAGGCAAACTACTCATTATGTCTTCAAATACCGGCCCCCAAGTGGATTCACCGGGATTAACCCAGCCAATTAAACCGCCATTGGCAGCCGTTTTTATGTCTTGAGAATTAGCCGCCGCTAATGTCGCAAAATCGTCGCCTTGCTCAATGCGATATTTGAGTTCTTCTAAGTGCTTCTGGACTTCAACCTTTGACATTATCTCACTAGTTTTCATCAAAATATGCCGCACTTTGCTTTGCATAACAATAGTTTGTTCGTTACCGCGCTTTTCAACCAATTTGATGATATGAAAACCACTGGCATCGCGGAGAGGCCCACGAATCTCACCGACAACCATATTGTTGACCACTCCGTTAAATAAAGTCGGCATTTCCCCAGCCTTCAACCAGCCTAAATCGCCACCTCTAATGGCGTTAGAACCCTCTGATACTTTAAGTGCCATTGTTCCAAAGTTGGTACCTTCTTTGAGTTTTGCCAAGACTTCTTGGGCTTGTTGCTGTTTAGATTCAATATCTTCTGGCGATGGTGCAAGTGGTGTAGCTATTAAAATATGCCAGATATGATACTCGTTATTCTCGGTGCCTTGTTGTGCTTGATTTGCCAGAAAATTTTCAATCTCGCGTTCCGTAATAGTAATACGATTGACAATTTGCTGACGTTGTAAACGCTTCATTATCATCTGGTTACGAACTGTTTCTCGCACCTTCTCATAACTATGGCCTTCTTGCAACAACCTTTCACGAAAGCCTGCCAAGTCCATCTGTTGTTGTGCAGCAATTTTACGTATTCGCTCGTTTAAGCGGCTATCATCAATCTTTATGCCGGTGCGTTGTGCCTGTTGCAATTGCAACTTTTCCATGATGAGACGTTCTAGGACTCGTTTTTTTAAGGCTTCGTATGGTGGCGACTCACGAGTTTTTTGGCGCCATTCCTTCAAAGCGAGATTCAATTCCTCTTGTAATACTGTATTGACAATTACATCGTCGTTCACAACGGCAACAATATAATCAAGAATTTCTGTCTCAGCCATCACTGGCATAAACCGGTTACCAATCAACAAACACAATAAAGCAATAATCGTTTGGAGTAATTTTTTCATAATTAGCTGAATTTAATATGGTTTCTCGTTTCTCATTCCCACGCGCCGGCGCAATGCCATTAAGTTAAGTCTTGGAGTCCAAACCTTTAGATTTGGAAGTTCTTTAATTATAAACGACATAATCCATTTCTGTTGGTTTGGATTCCAATAAACATTCCTTAACTTAATGGCATTGTAGCAAAGGTGTCACTGCCATATCGTAACGCCTTGGAGTCCAAACCTTTAGATTTGGAAGCCTTGGAGTTCCAATAATATTCCCAAATCTGAAGGTTTGGATTCCAATAATATTCCCAACCGGTGATTTAAATAACGTTAAAAATTCCCAAATCTGAAGGTTTGGATTCCAATAATATTCCCAACCGGTGATTTAAATAACGTTAAAAATGATCACGGAATCCCGGAATACGTTGTTCTAAAAATGAATCTGCTTTTTTACCTATCCCGCCCAAACCTTTCAATTCCAATTGCAGGAAAAAGCCATTCAAATAACCAAAGCCATCAATATTGTTTAAGTAACGTCGCGTAATTCCACGTATTGCCCAACAACAACTATTATATTCTATACCGGCAAATGTTTCTAAAGTTCTTTCCTTTGGTAGTGAGTAATTCCAACGTCCTAAAATACTCCAACGTGAACCCAATGCCCAACGAGCCGATACATCGGTTTGTTCTAACGAATCATCACGCATACGGTAAGACACGTTTGCAATATGCTGTTGGTCAGGATGATAACGTATACGCATAACCGTATGTTCAGTATTTTCAGTGTGTGGGTTCCAGCGGATTGTTGATGAAATTCGCCATGCTTCTGCAAATTGTGTGGCTAACTCCATAATTATATTAGAAGATTGGTCGGTTTCTACCGGTTGCCCTGGGTAAGTTACGCGCCTATCTCGAAAGTAATAAATTTGTCCAATGCTGGCTCGCAAATGTTCTTCTCCGGTATCATTTCCGATTAGACGTGAAGTCATTCCTAAAGTTACCTGATGCCCATCATCAATCCGATCCGCCGCACTGAAACGATTATCACGAAATAACTGTGAAAAAGATAAATCGTACTGGCCGGTATCAAAAATTGGGATGTCATTTTGTTCCCGATATTGAGTATAGCGATAAAACAAACGAGGCTCTAAGGTTTGCACTAATTTGGTGTCAAACATATTCATATCACGTTCAAAAAACAAACCACTATCTGTACTGAAGGTAAATAAAAAACGGTTATGGGTTGTAGTTTGGTCGGGTGCGACATTGTCTAAATCATAACGAGTGTAACGTAGCGACAATGCCGGCACCACAAAAGTGCCGGGAGTGCGCCAAGGGAAACTGAGGCTCGGTTTAAGATCAAAACGATTGCCGACAGGCCCATCAACCGCCTCGGTATTACGAGAAAAACGCGCCAATTCTGTCTCAAGTCCCCAATTCAACCCGCGATTAATTTCGGGTAAAGTGGTTTTCAAAATTAATTGTGGCATACGTTGATAGGGACGTGCTGCCGGATTTTTGTCCAGCGTTTGAAACGCTTGTAAACGCCCAAGCACATTCCAACCATTGCCAAAATAATATAAATCACCACGCCGTTCAAGGTGGGTAAGACTCGCAGCACTTATATTATTACCCAATTCTTCAAAATAGCGTTCATCAGAAACGTAATTAAAGTTAATATCGGTGTGCAAACGTTCGGTTATATGGTTATTATGCTTAACAGCTAATGAGATACGATCTCCCCCAAAGGCTTGATCATGAGGCGAATACTCAAATTCTACATTGTTTGTAGCAGTTTGCCCTAAGTGGCGAAATTCAGTTTTCAATAACAATCCGCGCCGCGACATATAACGTGGAGTAAGCGTCACATCATAATTGGGTGCTAAATTAAAGTAATAAGGAATGCTAAATTCAAAACCAGTTTCGTCTGAACTTCCTACACGGGGTGACAAAAAACCAGATTTACGCTCATCATCGAGGGGAAATGATAGATACGGAGTATAGAAAACCGGTATATTTAAAATGCGTATGATTGCATGACGTGCTGTGCCTATACTACTGGCATCATCAAGCGTAACTTGGTTGCCGGATAAGTACCAGATTTTTTTATTAGGATCACAAGTAGTATAACTAGCTTGCTCCAAATGAATCACATCTTTAGATTCCCTTATGACTTTGTCAGCTTGCCCCTGTGCCCGTCGATTTAATAGCCAATAGTTGGCATTCGTCATTTCACCTTGGTTCTTGCCACGCAATTTAAGAGTAGAACCACTAATAACAAAATCCTTATCCCAGAAAATAAAATCTTGTTCAGCATTAACGATATCTTGATTACGATCATAGACAACGAGACGAGTACTTAATATTTGATCGGCGCGTTGCATCAAGACATCACCGCTAAATGTGGATGTGCCAAGCTTTTCCTGCACTAACGCATTATCAGCAAATAAACGGATAGAATCTCCCTGAAGTGGTGGTAACTCTGGGCGGTGTGGGACAATTTCAGTAAACGGCTTGCATAAAGCAAATTCATCCAACGCCGCAACAGTGGAAATATTGTATAAAACAAGTAGTAGTATTATGTATCGGTAAAGTTGCACAGTAGTCGTGTGTTTAAACGGTTGGTTTCTTCATTTATCCCAAAAAGTGCTCCGGTGGGATTGCCCCTACCATATATAATGAGCATGTAGGGGCAATCCGGTTGCCCCCAACATTTTGCCAAAGATGCCTATTAAATAAAATCATTAAACTGTAATAGACAATTGTAATTTGCACAATGTAGATAGTATTTTTTCGTTTGTCAAGTTTTATTGGCCGGTTGGTCACGTTTTTGAAAAATCGTGACAGTACCTTCATTGTTGGGTGAATTTATCCCATATAATTGGCAGAGGATTTCCGTTTCTCATCCTCTTCTTCCATGCGTTTGAGAAAATATTCCATTTGTTCTTGCGAGAGTTTTCCTTCTCGTAGCATCAGTTGGAACACGCTTATTTCTTGTGCCGTTCTTTCGGTTCGTCCTTCTCTTAGGCCCCACTGGATATCTTTTTGCCGGAAATTCAGTTGTTCTCTCATAAGCGGAAGTATTGTTGATTTGTTGAACACTTCTTTACTATAGGATTTTCCCCATAAATATTCAACGGTGGTTCGCAAACTTTCCATTTGCTCGGCGGTGAGCCCCGATATCATTTCGGTTAGTTCCTCTTCATGTTCATCAATTTGCTTTTGCAGAGAAGGAATTAGTGCATTGCTTGTCGAAGTGTTGTCAAAGCTTCGCAGTTCTGCTTCGACGATAAACGGGAATAGAAAAGGCAAATTTCGTTTGAGGATCGTTTCAATTGTTATCCGGCTCAGGTGATAGGCTTTGTATTTCAATTCACCGCAATATCTGGGATCAGAAGTCGGGAGTTTGACGGTTCGATCCTCAATCATTTCCTTATTTTCTGGGGAACCGCGAAGATAGAAAACATTGCAAAGAACTACTTTCCCTTGGTAATCTTCATCCATTTCCATTAAATGGCGATATTCTAATTTCCGTTGATCCATCTTGTCATCAGATTTATACTCACTCTCAAATTCCAGATGAATAATAACTTCACGGCCTTTTTTGTCTTTAGCCTCAAAGATAACATCGGCAATCCGTTTGATAGCGATAAACTCTTTGCCAATGAGGGCCTGAGTTTTTTCCGCTTCAACTTGGTACTCATCCAAGATAAATTGGAGTAGTTGGGGAAAATCCCGAGACAGAACTTTCGCAATTGCGTCAAAATTTCTGATTTCACGGCCCTCTTTTTCTTCAAGTTGTTTGAGTGATTCGAGCAGATCAAGGGTGCCAGCTTCTTGTTTTACCTGTCTGGCTAGCCGTTGTAGAAATTTTCCAAACGGTTCGCGGCTTTCAAGCAAGCGTCTTTTGAGAATGCCTTGCTCGTTTTCAGATAGCTTTGATTCGGTGAGCAACTTTCTTAAATCAATCACGACGGGCGGTTCGATTAAATTTCTTTGCTGGTTGTTCGGTATTTTTTTCATGATAGAATATCTGAATATTTTTTAGAAAGATTAACCGATAAAAAATTAATCGATTTTTTCATCATGGCATAATTTTTTGCTATTGTCTAATGATAATATGATTTGCTTTTTACGTGTTAATTGTAACTATTTAATTTTATCCAATTAATGATTGACTAAAAACGGTTTTCGCACGGCTCCATGTAACAAATACATAACAGAGAATGTTACAAACCGGCACTCGAAATGTGACATCAGTTTAATTTATTCTGCTGCCCACCAATTTATAACTTTTACGACAACCAAAAGGGAGTACAACAAGGGTGTGATTAAAAGTGCATGGGTGGGAATCATCCAAAATAAATTTTGGACTCCTTTAGCCGGATGTTGGAGTCCAAAATTTATTTTGGCAGATTGTATAGCGGAGTCCAAAATTTATTTTGGAAACCAAAAATTAGCATTCCATGTACTTTTAATCACACCCGTACAACAAATAATTAATAGCCAATAAATTTCATGGCTCAGCTAAAGTACCATCAATGGCAGTTTTTAAATTCTTAGGTACTGTCATGATATGCGTCAATAGATTTAGTGTGAATGGATGTAATTGGAAATTAT
>Ga0233404_10000401_pt1 | contig 11899 bp, 13 predicted proteins | sample Na_oxic_2_MG_FD_179861 | JGI IMG/M metagenome (GOLD analysis project Ga0233404, IMG submission 179861) | Seawater microbial communities from Saanich Inlet, British Columbia, Canada - Na_oxic_2_MG | ecosystem: Environmental > Aquatic > Marine > Inlet | place: Canada: British Columbia | collected...
TTTTATAATTGTTGATTCTTCCGATGGCTCATCTTTTTCCACAAGTGCAACTAAATCATCCCAATTAGTGCTACCATCTGGCTTGCGCGTCAGGTTAATTTGGGCGTTGTCTAACAACACGGTATCTAATTCAACATGTCTTCTAAATAAGGGGGTAAGTCTAACTCGTACTTGGGTTTGATTAACTTTGGCAAACTTAGATTTTGTAAAGTTAGGGGCATTACCAAAACTAACTTTACCCAAATCAAGTCCCAACCAAGGATAAAAGGTTAAATTTATATCGCCTTCAATGATTAAGTTTCTCCCGGTAGCATTCTCAACTAATTTAGCAATTTGGGGTTTATAATCATTTGGATTTAGAGCAAACATAACGACTAGGGTGACGATTAACGCGATAGCTATGATGCTTCCCAATACGATAGCTATGATGCTTCCCAATATATTTGAGAGTATTTTAAGAAAACGTTTCATTTTAATTCACCATTCATAATTCACCATTCACCATTCATAATTCATAATTCACCATTAAACTCAGCGGCACGGCGAGCATCGCCCTTCACCAGTTCTTTTGGGTAACGGGTTTCGTTAATTTGGATTTTAGTTTGGGCGGCGGCAATCAAATCAATATCTAACTTATCAGCAATCCGAATAAGATAAATCAAAACATCAGCGAGTTCATAGCTAACAGCTTGTCGTTTGTCGGGAGATAATTGATAACTTTGTGCTTCGCTTAACCATTGAAAATGCTCAACCAATTCCGCAGCCTCGGCGATTAAAGCCATAGCAAGATTTTTGGGCGAGTGAAATTGATCCCAATCACGCACTGCTGCAAATTCGGCTAAACGTTGGCGGAGTTGTTCAAGGTCCATTTGTTTCATTTTTTGTAAGGATATTTGTAACACCTTTGAAATAAATTTCAAAGCTGAAAGCTAAAGTCTTCTAAAGGAGACTGACTAAATTATTTTGATTTTAGCTGGCTTTAGCCTGCTTGAGCTGTTAGCCTTGAAATTTATTTCAAGGTTTTACATTTAATCGGTGGGTTTCGTTATCACTCTACCCACCCTACATGATTTTCCTCTTTGCCCTTTTAATCGTAAACTGCAGTTACACGCCAATTCCAATCTTGTAAAGTCATCTGGATATGAATGGGATTACGGCCTAATTCACCAAGCCTTATGGTAAAACGGGTGGGCGATTCAAAAAAAGCAAATTTGGTTTGCATCCAAGGCGTTTTCTCATTTGTACGCAAAATTCCCAATATCCCGTTGGCATCCATTTCCAACTTATCCGCCGCAAAATTTCCAATCGCACCAGCTATTGATTGGGCTCTTTCCCGCATAGATTCTGGTAACAAACCTTTGCCATCTTGAGAATCTAATAGATGTTCAGATCTCCATTTGAGGTTTTCTTGATAAATTTTGTTTACCGATTCAAAATCGATCAGTTTCTCAAACGTTGCCATATCATTTTTTACCACAGCATTATTGAGTTGATAAAGATGAATATAAGGCCATACCAAATAGGCAATGACAGCAAAAAAAATAAGTCCAGTAATTTGTTTCATTAATTAATTTCCAAATTGTTGAGGTGCGTCTTGTAGGGACGAACATAAGTGTTCGCCCCAAAATCCATTACAATCAGAATTGTTTGAATACTAATTAGAAGAAGACACCTTACGTCCATTCAGCGATTGTAATGGACGAGCATTTCCAAAATACACCTCCCGATATTGTGCCAATTGCTCAGCAGAAATGGATACTGGTTGTTTAAGCACCATCCATTTTACCCCTTCACTACATGGCGGTGTGGTTAAAGAACCCTCAAAGGCATAATAATCGTGCTTGGACGGCAGCAATTGGTTGATGTCTATTTGCACATCATGCTGTTGTGGTTCGCCCGCGACTTTGGGCATAACTTTCCAGAGGCTCGCAATCAAAGGATTTGGGGTTTCGCCCTTTTCTAAGAAAACCGCAACCACAGCTAACGTGCCTTTGGCACTTTTATGCACCAAATGTATAACCATATCAAAGCGTTTGCCATTAATGGCTCCCTCACTTGGGCTATGGGTGTGAAATTGCAGCAATTGATAGGAATCATCACCAACTTGCAGCGTACCAGCCTTATCTGCCGTCATCTGAATGCTATGCCCATTGTTTACAATCGTCAACGGAATGGACTTGTAATTGAACGTCAGTGGCGACAAATCTGCTTTAGCACTTGCGACAATGTCAATTGGAGATTGTTGTTTACCATTTGCGCATAAAGCATATTCCTCAGACAAATGGCCCCAATGGGCCGGCCCGATATCACCTTCATAACCCCAATGGCCCATTTCACTACTGTTACAAACACCAATTTGTAAGCCAGAAACTGCCAATGTAGCTACTGCGAGTTTTTTGTAAAACATAAATTTTGTTCCTTAATAAATTAGAAAAGGAATGTGCATGAAATAATTAGGGCAACCATACGTGCCCCTACGTAATAAATTTGTAGGGGCAATCCCTTGTGGTTGCCCTTACTTGTGGTTGCCCTTACGTTTGTAGGGTAATCCCTTGTGGTTGCCCTTACGTTCGTAGGGGCAATCCCTTGTGGTTGCCCTTTCATGCATGTTCCTAAAATCCTTTGTTGATAATACTAACCGGACTTTTATCAGTTATCGCTTGTTTGATAGCGGTTTCATATTTTCTTAATCCATCTAAGCGACCAGAAAAAGTATGAATGATTGTCATCAAATCCTCCACCATTTCTCGTTGAGGACTTAGCGATTCCTGATTCACGGTAATAATTTCACATCCATTTTCCTTTGCAATCCATTCAAAATAATCAAAGCCAAAACGACATAAACGATCTTCGCATGCGATAAGTAATTTAGTAATCTCACCGGCTTGGATACGAGATATCAAGGTTAAGAACTTTTTACGTTTAAAATTCATTCCATCACCTATTTCATATATCCATTCATCAACCGTAATATTCGAGGATAAACAAAATTGCTCCATTGCATCAACTTGAGATTTTAAATCATCTTCTTGTTCACTACTGGATACACGACAATAGACGATGGTTTTTCTATCTTGTTCTTTTACCCCCAGTAATTTACGTGTATCTGAGTCATCATAATAACGATGGTTAGATGGGGTACGTTTAGCAACTAACTTACCGGCAGCATCCCATCTTCTTAAAGTTTTTACTGAAACTCCTATTTTTTTTGCAAATTCATGTGGTCGATATTTCTTACCCATGTTGTACATAATGCGAATGATTGTATTACAAATTAACAAAGGAGTAGTGTGCAAGGTACGCCTAGAACAAAAGTTCGTTTAATTTTTACATAACTGGCCAAAAAATCAGTTGGAAGAAAATATCTCACGATCATTTAAGGGTTGTAATGGACGAGCATTTCCCTGATACACGGCATTATGTTGTGCCAATTGTTCGGCTGAAATTGATGATGGTTGCTTGAGCAATACCCATTTCACCCCTTCGGTGCAGGGCGGTGTGGTTAAAGAGCCTTCAAAAGTAAAGTAATCTTGACCCGAAGGTAACAATTGATTAATATCTATTTCTACATCATGTTGTTGGGGTTCTCCCGGGGTTTGGGGTAGAAATTCCCATAGTACATCAATAAAAGGGTTAGCGGTATCGCCAACTTCAAGGAAATTGGATACAACTAATAACCGCCCTTGGATATCCTGATGCACCAAATGTATGACCATATCAAACCGTTTACCATTGATAGTATTTTCACTAGGAGCATGGGTATGAAATTGCAATAATGGATAACTATCATCGCCGATTTTCAAATGGCCGGCGGTGTCAGCGGTTATTTGGATAGTATGCCCATTATTTTCAATCGTCAACGGGATCGGGCGATAACAAAATTCTAGTGGGGGCAAATCTGCTTTGATACTGGTGGTAATATCAATCGGTGTTTGTCTTTTGCCATTACCACATATCTCAAACTCAGAAGACAAGCAATCCCACTTATGAGGGCCAGTTTCTTCGTCGTAACCCCAATGAACAGCACCATTAGTCGTGGCATTAGCCATAGCTGGCAAATAGCACAATCTCTGCATTGCCAAAGCTAGTTTTTTATAGAGCATCGTGTTTTTCATCCTCCAAATTTAAATTAGGTAACTATAGTTTTTCAGAGAAATCCGATTTTTGAAAAAAATCGGATTTCTGGCTTGGTGAAAAATTTTTTCAACAGAAATTTTCCAAAAAATCGGATTTCTGGCTGATTTAAACCATACAAAAATTATTTGTTTTCTTTGAGGCAAAAAGAGTTCCGTTCAATATTGATTATCAATAACTATTTTATTTATAAAACAATTGGCAAAGGTTAATCATTATAAGACTTATGATTTTTAACCTCCTACAATCTAAAGTTAGTATTTTGAAGCCTTTTTCGACTCGGAGGCTTGGGGCCAAAATCCGCCCCAAATCGGTTTTATTTCCCCCGTGTAGATAGTTAACTAAGTTATTGTTTTTGCAAAAACTTATTTTTTTGACATTTGTAAAAGCAAATTGTTGAAAAGTGGCTATTTTGACAAATTTTTCTTATTTTTTTGAAGCATAATGATGACAAATTTGAAAAAACTGTATTTATTAACAATTATCTGGTATAAAATTTGCGCAAAAATAAGTGGTATCCCGCTGCGGATAGAAGTTAATTAACTTGTTGATTATTAAATATAAAAATTTTTCTAGTTCCACCGCGAAATTGCCCTCGTTATACATAAGTCAAAAATAGTAAAAACTATTTTAATCGTAACAAAAAGGCGAAGGTATTATAGAAAAAAATAATATACCACCGGGCAACCATACCCCTACATTGGTTGAATATTGTAGGGGCATTGTTGCCCTGACTGGTATATTATTTTTTGCGATTTGCCTTAGTCTATTGCCAATATATTTTCCAAAGCTAATAAATTTTCCACCGTTTCACGGCGGCGCACCACCGTTACACGTTTACCATCAACCATCAATTCTACGGCTCTTGGACGAGTATTATAATTAGAACTCATCGTAAATCCATAAGCACCGCAAGTACGCACAGCTAATAAATCGCCCTCTTGCAAAGCTAATATCCGGTTTTTACCTAAAAAATCGCCAGTCTCACAAATTGGACCAACAATATCATATTCTTGCCTCGCTACAACATCGTGGCGTGGTTGCACCGGCAAAATTTCTTGCCATGCACCATATAAAACCGGGCGGGGTAAATCATTCATAGCCGCATCAACAATGGCAAAATTTTTGGCATCGGTATGTTTAAGGTACTCAACCCTAGTGAGTAAAATCCCAGCATTAGCTGCAATTGCCCGCCCCGGCTCCAGTAAAATTTCATAAGACGTCTCGCCAAAAACTTGACAAAGGGCTTGCACATACTCCTCTGGTTGCGGTGGAGTTTCATCGTAATAACGTACCCCCAAACCACCACCAACATTTACATGTTGTAAATTAATCCCCATTTTTTGCAAGGTTTCGATTAAAACCACCAACCGCTGCCACGCATCTATTAATGGTGCCGTTTTCGTCAATTGTGAGCCAATATGACAATCTATACCAGTGAGTTGTAAATGTGGTAAGGCGGCAGCTTTGGCATAGACTTCGGTGGCAATATTGATATCAATGCCAAATTTATTTTGTTTTAAGCCAGTTGATATATAGGGATGGGTTTTAGCATCGACATCGGGATTAACCCGGATAGACACCGGAGCACATTTACCCATATCGCCGGCGATTTGATTAAGGCGGTATAATTCCATCTCCGATTCAACATTAAAACCGCGAATTCCCACTTCCAAAGCACGACGCATCTCTGCCCCCGTTTTGCCCACCCCAGAAAAAACGATTTTTTCCGCCTCACCACCCGCCCGTAATACTCGCTCTAATTCACCACCCGACACAATATCAAACCCGGAGCCTAAGCGGGCTAAAATATTCAACACAGCGAGATTAGAATTTGCCTTAACTGCATAACAAATAAGATGGCGACAATTTCTAAAAGCACGATCAAAAGCATACCAATGCCGTTCAAGAGTAGCACGAGAATATACATAACAAGGAGTGTGATATGTTTCAACCACCGTGGTTAAATCCACTTCTTCGGCATATAGTGTGTCATTCTGATAATTAAAATGGTCCATAATTGTTTCACTTACGGTATGGTTTTATCTTGATTTTCTTCTGAAGGCGACGCTGGCTGTGGTGGTAATGGTCGTACCAAATCACCTTTTTGACCACAACCAATTATACTTAGATTAAAACTAATTAGTAACCCTATCACTGCTGCTAAAAAAAAAGTTTTCAAAAATCACCTCTGAATTTGTTAATTAGGTTCTTGTATTTGCCAATTGACTTGCGTATGATACACATTTTCAATTTAAATTAAAGTTAAATGTAGGGTGGGCAGTTTTTTTTGCCCACCGTAATTCAATATGTTCGCCAGTCATTTTTCTGGTTCCCACGCCGGCGTGGGAATTTTTTCTGGTTCCCACGCGCCGGCGTGGGAACCATTTCCGTTTCTGGTTTTCTGGTTCCCACGCGCCGGCGTGGAACCATTTCCGTTTCTGGTTTTCTGGTTCCCACGCGCCGGCGTGGGAACCATTTCGTTTGCTCCGGTGTTCCGTCTTTGCTGTAACAAAGAAAATGCGTTCCCACGCCGGCGCGCTTATCGTTATACATAAGTGTCGTTGACATTCGTAAGTCGTTGATTTTCTGGTTCCCACGCGCCAGCGTGGGAACCGATTTGGGTAGCAAAAGCGTCCCGTTTTTGTGGGCTTGCGGCCCCACGACGTTGGCGCGTCGAGAATGCGTTCCCACGCCGGCGCGTCACTGCCATTAAGTTAAGGAATATTTAGTTGGAGTCCAAAACTTTAGCTTTGGACTATTCTCTTTAAAATCAAATATTTCCAAATCTGAAGGTTTGGATTCCAAAGCCTAACTTAATGGCATTGACGCCGGCGCGTGGGAACGAGAAATATACTTTTATTTCAATTACTTAAAAATTTATGTATAACGATGAGCGCCGGCGCGTGGGAACGAGAAAATGCGTTCCCACGCCGGCGTGGGAACCGATTTGGGTAGCAAAAGCGTCCCGTTTTTGTGGGCTTGCGGCCCCACGACGTTGGCACGTCGAGAATGCGTTCCCACGCCGGCGCGTGGGAACGAGAAATATATTTTTATTTCAATTACTTAAGAAATTGTGTATAACGATGAGCGCCGGCGCGTGGGAACGAGAAAAAACGTAGGGTGGGCAGTTTTTTTTGCCCACCGTAATTACTGTCAGGAAAGAGGAAATTATTAATGAAATTAACAAACACGGTTTTTTCCATACTGTTGAGCGTTTATTGCAGTAGCTTATACGCTGACGAACAACGGCTGATTGAACTCAATGATGGTAGCGTCATTTCGGGACAAATTGTTTCGTTTAGTAATGGTACTTATACCATCAATTCACCTAGTCTTGGCATAATTGAAATTGAAGATTCCACAATTCAGGCTATCCGTTCCAATTCTGAAGATGCCAAAATTCGGGTTATCCGTTCCAACTCTAATCGTCCAATCTCAGATATTGCTACTAAACCAACATCTGTCTCGAACACCGACTTGCAATCGCTCCAAAATGTGATGATGGGTAATCCTTCGATAATGAATGCGATTTTGTCATTACAAGATGATCCTGACTTCCAAGCAATTTTGCAAGACTCAGATATTATGGCAGTGATAATGTCAGGTAACCTCAATGCCCTTATAACTAACTCCACATTTATGGAATTGCTGGAACATCAACAAGTTAAAGGAATAATTGAAGAAGTTAAGGCAAAAGAATAGTTCCATAGGTTTCACCTATGGCTATTCATGTTTTACCCCTTCGGGGTTAGAAATTTCCAAAGATGTACAAACCCCGAAGGGGTTAAATGTGAATAGCCACCGATGAAATCGGTGGAATAGTGCTTTATCCTTGCTTATATCCAATCCTTGTAGTTTTTTATTATATATCAAATCGATATAGGAAACGAAACCAATAACAAACTTATGGAAGCCATTCTAAAAGCATTACAAAAAATTGAACGTCCCGGTACTTTTGTTACCTCTGGCGTTATTGATCCCTGTTTTCTGGGTTTGGAAATTACTGAGGTTGGTACGGTAGGATTACCACTCAGTGAAAATCAGGCCCAAGCGATCATTGAACATTGTTATCAGGCTCCTTATGGGCGTGGCGCAAAAACTATTTTGGATATGGAAGTACGGCGTACTTGGCAAATGGATTCCCAAAATATATACATTCAGAATCCCCAATGGCAACTCATCATGCGCGATTTGGTAGCACAGATCGCTAAACAACTGGGATTGGGAAAGCGTAGTGTTTCTCACCATTTATATAAACTGTTGGTATATGAAACCGGCGATTTTTTCACTTCCCACCGTGATACCGAAAAAGTTGATAATATGTTTGCCACCTTATTGATTGCTTTACCTTCTGAGCATGAAGGTGGGGAATTGTTTGTGCGCCATGGTGGGCAGGAAGAAATGATTTATTTTGGAGGTGAAGATAAACGTTATCAGATTCAGTATGCAGCTTTTTATGCGGATTGTAAGCATGAGGTAAAACCGGTTACTCGTGGTTATCGTTGCTGCTTGGTTTACAATTTGGCATTAGAGGATACCCGATACCAACCAATGGCACCGGATAACAGTGTTTATGTTGGGCAACTGAACAAACTTCTCAAAAAACACTTTAAGCAGAAGCGCTCACAGAAAATGGCGATTTTGTTGGAACATCAATATACCAAAACCGGGTTTTCTTTTGCCAATTTAAAAAATGCGGATCGCATGAAAGTTGAAGTTTTACTCCAAGCTGCTAAGTCGGCAGAATGTGAGGCATATTTGGCAATGGTTACGTTCTGGGAATCTGGCGATGCCGAAGGTTATTACGGCGATTATTATGGCGGGAACGAAGATGATTGTGAAATGGGGGAAGTTTACGATTCCAGTTTATCGGTGGATTACTGGATCGCTGCCGATGGCACAGAAAAACCATTTGGTAAAATCAACATTGATGAAGAGGAAATTGTTTCAGAAATCAGCTTGGAAAATCGAGGAGTCACCCAACAAGAAGTACACGAAGCTGCCGGTAACGAAGGGGTTAGCATGGAACGTTGGTATCGCCAAGCCGCTTTAGTGATATGGCCAAAACAGCAGCGTTTTCATCAACTTTGTCAAGCTGGGCAACATTATGCCATACCGCAATTCCGCGAAATGGTGCAAAATTTGGCAACACAAACGACTGACACTGAATCCAAGCAACATTGTCAACAATTTGCAATTGAGATCATCAATGCATGGGACACTTCTGATCATTATTCTACCATTAAAGATGATTATGCGGACTCGCAAACCATGCTTGAGTTACTTGCCACAATCGGTGATGTTGAACTGCTGCAAAAATTCATGCAAAGCATTTTAACTCAGACATTATCTGGGAAAGAAGGCAAAACGATTCTCAAAGTATGCAAACAACACGGCTGGTTGACTTTCCAAGAAGAACTGGTTTTGATGGTAAAACAAGATAAAAATGCTCTGGCTTTCGTGTCACTATTTGAACAACTTTGTATGTTTGAGGAAGATACCGAACGGCTGACAGTGTGTAAAGTACTGGCCCCCAAAGTTTTTGCAGCCATAAAAGCCCACGACAACAATCGCCAACAACGCTCATATTGGTTTCGGACAACTCAAGACGATAAATTAAACCCGGTAGAATCGCTATTAAAGTCACTGTGTCAAATTGACGAACTGAAGATATTGACAAAAGTGGTCACATACTTCAGCAATGATGAGGCCAATTATCCTTTACACACGAAATTGATTCCGGCCGTAAAAAAATTGGCTGCTCGTCAAACTCGTTCCTGCGCTCCTTTTCAACAGTTATCAAAGCATTGCATTGATGAACTGAAAAAGCGTACCAAAGCCAAAGTCGTCATGCCTAAAGATTGGAAACAAAAGATTACCTTATCTTGTACATGCGCGGATTGCCAAAAATTGCAGCAATTTTTAAAAGCTCCCGCAGAGCAGGTACATCGTTTCCGAGTCAGGAAAGATCGACGGCAACATCTACACCAACAAATTGATCGGCACAAATGTGATATGAGCCATCAAACCGAGCGGAAAGGCTCCCCACATACGCTGGTATGTACTAAAAATTACTCATCTTACGAGAAACGACAAAAGCAGTGGGAGATAGACAAGAAGTTATTGAAGGAATTGCAGCGTATCGAAGTGCGTAAGGAACGTGCCTGAAATAATTAGGGCAACCAAATCGGTATATCCCGTGATGATTTGTAGGGGCAATCCTTTATGGTTGCCGTTGTCGAATTTGCGTACCTTGCACGAGCGCACTCCGTCTTCAGACTACTTGGCTACTTAAATTCTAATTGAACCAAACACCATTTGATTGTTTTCAAAAAATTGAAGTACGGCGGAATCATTAACGGTATTTCTTTCTTGAAATTGAGTTTGTCTCCAATATTTGCTGCTTAAGAGATTTTGTTTGGCTTCCCAATGCAAGGTTTCCGGAATACTTACCATTGGCGTTTTCCATGCAACTGCTTGATTAGAAAGGGTAAAAACGGAATATCGCAGCGGATGAGAATTGAGTGAAGGTACGGTAACATAATTGACACCATTTACTTCTTTCACATTGAGTCCAATATGCCGGTGGCCATTAATCACCAGCGGGGCTGCTTTTGCATGGTTTGAAAGCAGCGTTTTTACTTCGACATCATTATCAATACAAAACCATTGCTTTGGCCCACCGGGTAATTCATCAGTTGACCATCTGATAATACTATGATGTATAAAAATGAGGTTGAGTTCATTGGCATGATTCGTCAATTGTTTGTCAAGCCAAGTCAATTGTTCCTCTGGCAATTTACCCCCCCATTTTTCCGGTTCATTTGGCAAACAAGTGTCAAGACCAATTAATCGTAGCCCCGGATTTATTCTCTGGGCATAATAACGTTTACCAGTGTTATCAAATCCATGGCCGTGGAAGAATTTTACAAACTCTTCCACAGACATATAATGAAAACCATCACGTTGCTTTTTAGGAATCGGCATATAATCATGGTTGCCGCAGATAATGTAGTAGGGTACTGACAGTTGATCTAACAAGCTTTTAGCTACCCGTGCATTTTCCCATTCACCATCTTGTAAGAGATCACCAACGACTAACACAAAAGCAAGAGCCTTTTCCTGATTGATATCCTTGATGGTTTCTCTCAAGCATTCGACGCTAACAGCACTCATTTTCTCGCTATTTTTACCTTTAATATCAAGATGCGGATCAGAAATCACCGCAAACCTAACCGGATTAAAAGGGATATTACCGGGAGTGGCAAAAACCTTCTGAGCAGAAAACATTGTGGTGCTGAGTAGAGATATGCCACCAACTTGAATGAATTTTCGCCTTGACAATAAATTTTTGGTCAATTTTTTTCTCCTTTAAGCTTAAGGTGGGTAACAAAAAGACGTTACCCTACATTTTCTGGTTCCCACGCGCCGGCGTGGGAACCAGAAAAAATTCACCGATACAACCACACTCGCATCAGCGAAATCAATTTATCACTATCCACCGGCTTAGACAAATAATCATTCGCCCCCGCTTCAATACATTTTGCTTTGTCACCTATCATAGCTTTTGCTGTTAGGGCGATAATGGGCAATTTACGGTAGCATGGTTGTTGTCGGATTTTTTGCATGGCTTTATATCCATCCATCTCCGGCATCATAATATCCATCAACACTATGGCAATGTCCGCATGTTTCTCCAACAATGCCAGTGCCTCAATACCATTTATACCGACGATAACTTCCATATCGTTGTCCTCCAAAA
>Ga0233404_10000402_pt1 | contig 11899 bp, 11 predicted proteins | sample Na_oxic_2_MG_FD_179861 | JGI IMG/M metagenome (GOLD analysis project Ga0233404, IMG submission 179861) | Seawater microbial communities from Saanich Inlet, British Columbia, Canada - Na_oxic_2_MG | ecosystem: Environmental > Aquatic > Marine > Inlet | place: Canada: British Columbia | collected...
CGCGACACTCTCCGCTTAGAAGTATGCTACCCACTCAACGGATCCGACTTATCACCTGAGCGCACTCCGCTACAGGCTGGTCTCGGTTTTTTCTGTGCCCTCGATACCGACTTTATTGGTGCTGAGGTGTTACGTAAGCAAAAAGATGAGGGGCTCGTTGAGCGACTAGTCGCCATCAAGTACACGGGCAAGGGGCCTCCTCCGCGCGCGCACTATAGTGTCTTTTCTAAAGAAGCTGAGCAGTTAGGCGAGCTCAGTAGTGGTGCCATGTCACCAAGTCTTAAAGAAGGAATCGCGATGACCTACCTTCCTGTCGAGTCGGCAAAAATAGGCACACTTGTTGACATCGATGTCCGAGGTCGGCGGTATGAAGCCAAAGTTGTTAAAAAACCTTTTTTCAAGAAGAACTAATCCTTGTCCTATCCACCAATCAATATAACAAAAAACAAATTAGCATTATGAGCGTCCCAGAAAATTTCCGATACACATCTGACCACGAGTGGGTACTTCTTGAAGGAGAAGTAGCTACTGTTGGTATCACCGATCACGCACAAGAAGAACTTACTGATATTGTATTTGTAGAACTTCCTGAAGTTGGCCGTGAGTGTGAAACCGAAGAAGCCATTGCAGTGGTTGAGTCGGTCAAAGCGGCGTCTGATATTTTCGCCCCAGTTGCGGGTGAAATAGTACAAGCAAATGAAGACCTCTCGGCTGATCCAGCATTAGTAAACACAGACCCACACGCCAAGGGCTGGATCTTCAAGATTAAGGTCAGCGATCCAGCTGAAGTGGCAGCTCTTATGGATGCTGCTGCCTACTCTGAGTTTATCGGAGCTTAAATCTTATTTGAATTTAAATTCTCGTAGAGTCCAGGGGCGTGCTGTTAGTCAGTGCGCCTTTCGTGGTGCTCTTTTAACCTAACAAAAACAATAATTAGATTATGTCAGTTTACACAGACTTTTGTAGCCGCCACGTAGGTGTGCACGGTGAGACTCGCCAACAGATGATTGAGTCGCTAGGCTATGAGCGCATCGTCGATCTCATCGCAGACGCAGTGCCTGCTGAGATCCGCGAAGAAAAAGAAATGGAGCTTCCTGAGGCTTTGAGCGAATCAGATGCGCTTGAACTATTGAATATGCTGATGGATCAGAATGAAGTCCTAAAGTCCTTTATCGGCCAGGGCTACTACGGGACAAAGGTGCCAGCAGTGATTCAGCGCAACGTGCTAGAGAATCCAGGTTGGTACACCGCGTACACGCCATATCAGGCTGAGATCGCTCAGGGCCGTCTGGAAGCCTTGCTTAATTTCCAGACGCTCATCACTGACCTCACCGGTCTAGATTTTGCTAACTCATCACTTCTCGATGAGGCAACAGCTGCGGCTGAAGCAGTGGCTCTAGCGCGTTCCACAAAGCCAAAAGGAACAACGGTATTCGTTTCTGATAAGGTTTTCCCACAAACAATTGACGTTGTAAAAAACCGTTGTGAACCACTCGATCTAGAGGTGATCGTCGGCGACTGGAAGTCATTTGACCCAAGTAGCTGCGACGGGATTTTTGCCACGATTGTTCAGTACCCTGATGCTGATGGTTCTGTTGAAGACTATGCTGCATTCCACGAAAGCGTGCATGCGGCTAAAGCGACAACCATCGTTGCTGCTGATATTTTAGCGCTCACAGTCCTCACGGCGCCAGCTGATTTTGGGGCAGATATCGCCGTTGGAAGTAGCCAGAGATTCGGTGTACCGCTCGGGTTTGGTGGACCACACGCTGGCTACATAGCATGTGTTGATAAGCTCAAGCGCAAGCTTCCAGGGCGCATCATCGGTGTCTCTATCGACCCACAGGGCAACAAGGGATACCGCCTAGCTCTCCAGACTCGTGAGCAACACATTCGCCGAGATAAAGCGACTTCAAATATCTGTACAGCACAGGTATTGTTAGCTGTCATGGCATCCATGTACGCTGTATTCCACGGTCCAGATGGTCTCCGTAACATTGCATATAATGTGCATTACATGGCACAGGCGTTTGCCTCTTCAATTAGCGCGAACGGCTACGAGCTGATAAATGAGACCTTTTTTGATACCCTCACTATTAAGACACCAGGAAAAGCTGAAGACCTCCATGAGCAGGCGATCGCCGCTGGTTATAACCTACGTCATATCGATGCTGACCACGTAGGTATCGCTTTCGACGAAACCACAGTGACTGATGATGTCGTGGCGCTGCTAGCGATCTTTGGTGTGGAGGATCCAGTACTCCCTGAAGAAGATGAAGTAGCTTGGGATGAGATCAATGAGCGAACTACAGATTTCTGTACCGCAGAAGTATTCCACAGTTACCGTTCAGAGACTGAGATGCTGCGTTACTTGGCACGGCTAGAGAAGCGAGACCTAGCACTCAACGAGTCCATGATAGCTCTTGGGTCATGTACTATGAAGTTGAATGCAACATCAGAAATGATTCCACTCAGCTGGCCAACAGTTTCTAATATTCATCCATTTGCACCCGAAGACCAGACTCATGGATACTTAGATATGCTTGATAGCCTTTCTGATTGGCTGGCTGAGATCACTGGGTTTGCCGCTGTTTCTCTCCAGCCAAATGCTGGATCTCAAGGAGAGTATGCAGGATTGTTAGCGATCCGTCGCTACCACCACGCGAATGATGACAAGCAGCGTATTGATTGCCTTATCCCAACATCGGCGCACGGAACTAACCCCGCGTCTTCCGTCATGGCTGGCTTCAAGGTAGTTCCTGTGAAGTGCGATGAGCAGGGGAATATCGATGTGGCTGACCTCAAGGCGAAAGCTGAGAAGTCGGGTAAGAATCTTGGTTGTTTGATGGTAACCTACCCATCCACCCACGGTGTGTACGAATCTACGATTAAAGAAATCTGCCAGATCATCCACGAAAATGGCGGCCAGGTCTACATGGATGGTGCCAATATGAATGCGCAGGTTGGCCTCACTAGCCCAGGGGCTATAGGCGCCGACGTCTGCCATCTAAACCTCCATAAAACATTCTGTATTCCACACGGTGGAGGTGGGCCAGGAGTAGGTCCTATCGGCGTTGCTGAGCAATTGGTACCATACTTACCTGGTCACATTGGTGAAGAGAATACGTCAGGTGCAGTCAGCGCTGCAGCTTATGGTTCAGCCTCCATCAATGTCATTTCATGGATGTATATCGCCATGATGGGTAGTGAAGGCCTCACTGAGGCGACAAAGATAGCTATCCTCAACGCCAACTACGTAGCATCCCGCCTCAATGCGTACTACCCAGTGCTCTACACAGGAAATAAGGGACTAGTTGCTCACGAGTGTATCATTGATCTTCGCCAGCTCTCAGCGGATTCTGGAATTACTGTGGAAGATGTGGCTAAGCGCTTGATGGATTACGGCTACCACTCTCCCACAATGTCTTGGCCGGTGACAGGCACGCTCATGATCGAGCCTACTGAATCTGAATCAAAGGCTGAGCTCGACCGCTTCTGTGACGCACTCATTAGCATCCATGGTGAAATCAAAGAGGTGCTCGATGGCACAGCTGACAAAGAGAACAACGTTCTCAAGCACGCCCCGCACACTGCACAAATCGTGATCAGTGACACATGGGATCGTCCATACTCACGCGAGAAGGCTGCCTATCCAGTGGAAAACCTTCGGAGTCATAAATTCTGGCCATACATCGGACGCATCGACAATGTGTACGGCGACCGCAATCTCGTTTGCTCCTGTGCTGGAATGGAAGAATACGGAGAAGCATAATTATACAAATCAAAAAGTTCAGCCCCTTTAGCAGATCAATGCTGGAGGGGTTTTTTGTGTAAATGGCTGACGTCTAGGACGTACGGAGGAATATGACTGGAGAGAGCAATTACTCTGTTGAAATGCAGCGCTAATCTAGAGTGTCTAGGAGCTACATCCAGCTTGACGAAAGGGTGGTAAAGGTGATGATACAAACATGCCTGACAGCATCATATTTCCACGCAGTTCAAAAGATGAGATCGATGATCTCCCGTACTTCCTTAGAATGTGCCACAAGATCCGCCTGCACGCGGCGGGAGAGCTACATGAAGAGTACCACAATAACTTAGGCAAAGCTCTGGACCTCTCCACCTGCCAGCTTCTAAACGTAGACTATGCGGCTCTTGCCGATGCTATAGACACAAGAGGCTTGGACGATCAAGCAGCACTGGACTGGGCTTATGAGAATGGAATAAAGCCAGAATCACCCCAGAAAGATTGGTGGTGTAGCTTTGTTCGTAATTTTGGTTTCCAGGACGCGTTGTCCCAGCGTCTGGCTGAGCGTAAGCAAGGGGCTGGCCTTGCGCACCGTGATGACATCCAGACATTCTTTGATTTCATTGATGCTGAAGAGGGGCGCTAGGGAGTTGGGTTACAATTCATTCAGAACTTTTCCGTGACACTTGTAAAACTTGTGACAAATTCAATTGTTGATCAATACTATGCCTAAGCAAATCACTCTCCGCTCACCTCTAGACATGCACCTTCATCTTCGTGATGGAGATATGCTCAAACTAGTCACACCTCTGACTGCTGAATCATTTTCAGGGGCTGTGATTATGCCAAACCTTGTGCCACCAGTGGACAATCTCGACCGATTATTGGAATACAAGCAACGTATCCTAGACGCAGTCGGTCAGCATCAATTTGATCCCTATATGGCAATGTTTTTCCGCCAGTATACCGAGCAAGAATTAGCTACTGCGAAAGATCATATGATCGGTATCAAGCTATACCCAGCAGGAGCCACAACGAACAGTGAGGCTGGCGTCAAAGCAATCGATGCCGTCGAGCCCACGTTCAAAATGATGGAAGAAATGGGAATTCCTCTCATGGTGCACGGCGAAACTCATGGCTTTGTCATGGATCGTGAAAAAGAATTCTTAGAAAGTTACGATTACTTAGCAAAAAAGTTTCCCAAACTCAATATCACCATGGAGCACATCACCACTGCAGATGCTGTGAAAATGCTCGATAAACATGAGAATCTCCGTGCAACAGTGACTCTCCAGCACCTCATTATCACTTTGGATGATGTCGCTGGCGGCATGCTTGACCCACACCTTTTCTGTAAGCCCATCGCTAAACGCCCAGAAGATAGAGAAGCACTGCTTCAGGCGGCGCTAGAAGCCCACCCACGATTGATGTTCGGTAGCGACTCCGCACCACACCCGATCGATAAAAAAGAATGTTGCGGTTGTGCTGCTGGAGTCTTCACAGCACCACTCGCGGTGCCTCGATTAGCGCAACTCTTTGACAAACACGATAAATTAGATAATCTACAGGCGTTCATCAGTGACAATGCTCAGAAACTCTATGGGGTAAAACCTGCAGAGAAGCTGGTCACAGTCACCAATGAACATTTCCAAGTTCCGGCGGCCTATGTCGGACATAATCAACATGTAGTCCCCATGCATGCTAGTGAGGAACTAGAATGGAATGTTAACCAAATTGGTTAAGCTTTATTCGGAATATCAAAATCCGCAGCCAGAAATAAACTTGTTTGTTTCAGCTAGATCAACCAAAATGAATATTCCCCCACCCAACATGTTAATTAGCAATGAGCGACGACGTTCTTAGAAATAAAGTACAGGACCTTCTTGAGAAGATGGAGCGCGTATTCCACACGGAATGGCGCAAAACAAAGTTGAACCTAGATCATGAAATGATAGAACATTTCATTGATAGAAAAGGAACATTTTTTGAGCCCGAAGGTTCAAATACCGTGATTCCGTGGGCGAGTAGAGATGAGCTAATTACCAGTTATCGTAGCTTACTCGATGAGTTTGGCGGCACTCTTGAAGGTGCTGGTGATAAGGCTGATCAGAACTACGTTGATGTGGTGAATACTACTGACCACGTAGTAGATGCAACGAAGCAGCAGGAAGTTAAATCAGTATTGCCCAATCCAGCGAAGGTAGATATACCAGCACCGGTTACAAGCTCACACGCAATCCCGAGACCTCAAACGGGCACGCAGCCTATTCCAGAACCAGGCAATGCTCAGTGGCCTGGTCCAATGACTCAGCCGATATCTATTAGTCCAGCTAGTTCTCAAGGTTTCCCCAACCCGTTCGCGGCAGCTGTCAATAAAAAGGAGCCTAAGGCTCCAGCTTCGATGCAGGGGCCTGATACTGGAATGGCAGAGGTCAAAGCTGACCCGGCAGTTGCCCGTGCTATCATCTCTAAGGAGAAATTTGCGCATCTTCTAGAAGGTGTGAATCACGTAGTCATTAGAAATTTTGTTTTAGCTGAAGGGACGAATACGGGAACTGGCAAGCCGACTCTCATAATTTACACTCTTGAGAACATTTGGTTAGAGTTTGCATTTCCTTATGAAGAGGGATTGCGCATTCTCACAAAATATCCTCAACGAGATCCAGAGCTCATCGAATTTATGAAGTCATCTGGACACAATGAGTAGTGAAAGCTGCTCTCATCAAGCTAGAGAATTTTGTGAATTTTAAATGCAGAAAGAGCTTGCGTAATCCTAGAAGCGACACTAGGTTGCGCCCGCACCCGAGAGGGACTCGCCACTAGGGTTTAATCACTCTGGCGACTGGCAAAAATTTCAATCGCGGGATGGAGCAGCCAGGTAGCTCGTCAGGCTCATAACCTGAAGGTCGTAGGTTCAAATCCTACTCCCGTAACCAACTTAAAAAGCCGTTCCCATAAGAGGGAGCGGCTTTTTTGTTGTGAAGTTTTAAAGTTACTAAAGCGAAGTCGATGGGCGCCTGCGCTTTTGCTGGCTCCAACCAAGGTCATTGGCAGATAATGCTGGAGTTTTGACGTTTTACGATCGAACCAATTTCAGCAACGCAGAGGCTATTGTGCGCCTCAAGAATTTTCACCACTGCTGGGACGTTGGATGGTGAGACTGAGAGGAGCAGGCCGCCAGATGTTTGAGCATCGGCCATTAGTAGTTGCGAGGCGCTACTTACTGAGTGCGCAAAGGTGACATAGGGAGTGACGTTTTCGAGGTTTTTCTTGCTACCTCCTGGGATGAATCCTGCGTCGATGAGGTCGTAGACAGCGTCGGAGATTGCTGGGATATTTTTTGTTTCTATAACGGCAGTGAGTTTGGAGCCATCGGCGATTTCTCTGAGGTGCCCCAAAAGGCCGAATCCAGTCACATCTGTGCAAGCGTTTACAATATCTTGTTCACCAAGATCAGCGCCAGCTGTGTTGAGGGTGATCATAGCAGTGATAGACGCTTGGTTTAGTTCATCTGTACAAGCGTCTTTCTTCAGCGCTGTTGAAATGATGCCAGTTCCAAGAGGTTTAGTGAGTAGTAGCACATCACCTTCCTTCGCGTGTGCATTTGCTAAAAATTTATCGGGGTGCACTATGCCTGTAACTGAGAGCCCGTAGATGGGTTCTGGGTTTTTGATGGTGTGGCCACCGACCAAGGAGCAATTGGCCAGCTTGACCATGTCTGCGCCACCGCGAAATATCTCAGCTATTTCATCATTACTGAGGAGTTCGGTTGGCATACCGGCGATGGCCATTGCTGTGATGGGCCGTCCGCCCATGGCGTAGACGTCGGAGAGTGAATTTGCGGCGGCAATTTGGCCGAATAAATAGGGGTCGTCTACTATTGGGGTGAAGAAGTCGAGCGTCTGAACGAGTGCTCGATCATCGTCTATTTTGTACACGCCAGCGTCGTCGGCTGTTGCGCAGCCGACGAGAACATTGGGATCAAGGTTTTGCGGCAAACCACTCAAGACCTGAGTGAGTGACGCGGGGTCTAGTTTGGACGCTCATCCACCGCAAGCTGCCATTGTGGTAAGGCGTGTGACATCGTTTTTACTCATACAGGTGTATTCTTAAGGCTGAAATCGCAAGAGCACCAGCGATATTGGTTGATTTTTTTTGTTTGGGCTGATTGTTTAGAACTCCTCCCAAAATTATTACCCTCACACATGTCAGAAACCTCAGTAATTGTTTGCAAACCGACGCAATGGATCAAAGTGCGTGCAGTCCTCATTATTGCCATGTTTGGCGTATTTTCCTACCTCTTCTATAAAGATGGCCATATTGGCTATAGGGAGAAGAATGAGCAATACGTGTACTACAACCTTTTCAATGAAATTGCAGTCCAGAAGGCCAATGCGGTGGAAAACGAGGTCGAGTGGCGTGAGTTTGTAGCGACAAAGAAGATCGACTTACCTAGTGAAGTATATTGCCCCTTACCAAAAGATTTTGATAGAGATCAGCTTTGGCCTAATTCCCTAGCGTCAAATTATAACAGCATCAAAGATTCGAATAAGAAATCAAATCAAGCATGGAAGGAGTATGCAGGTGTGCGTGGATGGGATATAGAAGTGGCTGATCACCCAGAAGATCAGGGCTCACTGAATACTCAATTTTATATGGCTTCAGGCTGTGCCGCTCTCGTTATAGCAGGGGTGTTCTTATTTCTTAGAACTCTGACAAGAACAATGGAGGTCACAGAATCTTCCTATATAGCACCTGGCAAAAAAGTAGTTCCCTTTACTGCGATGCGTCGAATCGATACGAGGAAGTGGGATTCGAAAGGGGTGGCAACTATTGAATATGAAGTGGATGGAGTGACTAAAAAGGTCAAGGTAGACGGCATGATCTATGGCCATTTCAAAAAAGAAGATGGGGAGCCAGCTGAAAAGCTCTACAGCTACATCATGGAGCGCTTCAAGGGGGAAGTCATTGAGTTTGAGTCAGACGATGAGGACAAGGATCTGGCGGAATCGAGTTCTGATGCTGCAGACTGTGAGAATTCTGAGTTTGCGCAAAATTCGTGATTGCCAAGCACCTCTCTGGTGGCTATTCAAAGGAATAAGTTAATTATTGTTAACTAACCCAAAATAACTATTTACCATGTCTGATTCAATCGAACAAAAAGTTAAAGATATCGTCGTTGAGCAACTCAACGTTACTCCTGATCAGGTTTCAGCGGATTCCAAATTCATCGATGATCTTGGTGCTGACTCACTCGACACAGTTGAGCTCGTTATGGCATTCGAAGAAGAGTTCGGCATTGAGGTGCCTGACGAAGAGGCTGAGAAGCTCACCGCTGTTAGCGACGTTATCGCATACATCGAGAAGGTTTCCTGATTTATAGCGGCATGACCCGCTACAAATAAACATTTGAAGGGCGACTCATAAATAATGAGATCGCCCTTTTTCTTGCGATGACTTAGAGTTGGATTAGCTTGAGGCTTAACCGACTAAGCTGCACTAAGAGTGATTTATAGAATATGAATAAAGACATCGATGCTATCCAGTACGCTATGGAGCACACTAAGGTTCTACGTGAGCCGGACCGTAGAATAGATACCTTTAGCGTCACGAGCTTCAGGTTTACTATTGTGAGTGAACTTATGGATAGCGTGGGGAAAGTCCGTGTGCGAAGGGGTGAGGTGCAGGCGCAAAAGCCACAGATAATCAAGCCGGCGGCCTACAATAGTGTTGAGCTTGATGGGTTTGATGAGAATGCCGCAGAGCTTCTTGAGTGGATGAAACAAAAGGGGGTGGAGCCCGTTTTCTTTCAATACGGCTTCCATTTTCGACGCACCAGCGTGCGCGAGGAAATTTTCAACGAGCACATAGATCTCGTGAAGGAGCGCTTACTTGAGGAAGCGCACCAAGAGGATGATCCGATGTTAGCATTGGTCGAGGGTGTTGACAATGCTTGGGAAATCGGCTTGCTAAAGTTCACTATCGATATGATTGAAAAATCACAATCGATAAATCAATTTGACTTCAAACGACGCGGTTTACTCTAGTATTGAGTAATCAGGACGCTATGCGATTTTCTACACTCATTCGTTTTTTTGCTGCGATTTCAGTAATTGCGGCTCTTGTGGTCACCTTGGTGATAGCAAAGCGTGCTTTGCTTGGGAGTGAGGAGCTGAAACCACCAGTAAATAGGCTGGAGGCCCTGATCCCAGTGGATGAAGCAAGCGCCGAGGCCGTGTCAGCCTTAGTTGCGAAGCTGGAAGTTGAAAATCTACCAGACGTCACTCCTGGTGAGCGCGCATTTGAGAGTGCGCGGGAATTACTGATTAAGCGGGACTACATAGCAGCAGAAGAAAAGCTAAAGTATGTAAACACGTATTATCCGACAGCTGCATCAGCACCGGAAGCAAGACGTATCCTAGGTGAGATGAACATGGATAGGTTGTTTTCTGGAAAAGAATTTGCTGAGCTAAAGCAATACAAAGTGCAGCGTGGTGATTCATTTTATAAGATCGTCCGAGAAAATGATACGAACTTGGACTTGCTGATGTTTCTCAATGATTTAAAGAGGATAGACCGCTTGCGCCCTGGAGATGTTTTCACTGTGATGCCCCTGCATTTTAGGCTTGTGATCGACATGCCACGAAAGGTGCTTAGCATATGGGATGGGACGCGCTACATAAAAGGTTACGAGATAAAGTACTCCAGTCTACCCAAAGGGACTCAAGTAAAAGAAACGAAGCTTATAGCAATCGAGGCTCAATCAAAAGAGGGACGCGTAAAGCAACCTAGTGGCCATTACAGATCTGCGGAAAAAGTACTCGTTATAAAGAGTCCCCAAGCCGAAATTCAGCCATACAAAGGAACTCCAGAAGAAGGAATCGCAGGGCTCTATCTCAACGAGGTGGATCTTGAGGAATTGGCATTGTTACTGCGTGCTGGAAATTCTGTAGAAATCCGATATTAGACTTTTCCTAAAGCCAACATTCATCCAAGCTAACTAAAATTTATGAGCATCAAGCCGCTAGAATTTGAAAAACCGATCGCTGAACTCGAAACCGAGATTCAGAAACTAAAAGTGAAGTCGTCTTCTCAGAAGATTGACATGAGCGAGCAAATTGCGTCCATGGAGGCGACTTTGCAGGAGACTAGAAATGACATTTACAATAATCTAACTCCGTGGCAACGTGTCCAGATCGCTAGACATACAAATCGCCCATTTATGCTTGATTACGTGTTCCATGCTTTTTCTGACTTCTGTGAACTTCATGGTGATCGTCACATCGGCGATGATCACTCTATGCCAGGAGGCTTTGCCCGCATTGGAGATCAGAGAGTTGTTGTTATTGGCCATCAGAAGGGGCGCGACACAAAGGAGAATTTGAAGCGTAACTTTGGTAGCGCTCACCCAGAGGGCTATCGCAAAGCGCTCCGCTTGATGAAGATTGCCGAGAGGTTTGGTTTGCCGGTGATTTGCATGATTGATACCCCGGGAGCATTTCCTGGTATTGGAGCCGAAGAACGTAATATTGCGGAGGCGATCGCATTCAATCTTCGCGAAATGACTTTGCTCAAAGTCCCGATAATTGCATGTGTTCTGGGAGAGGGTGGCTCTGGTGGAGCGCTCGGTATTGGCGTGGCCGACCGTGTGCTGATGATGGAAAATGCCTATTATTCTGTTATTAGTCCAGAGGGTTGTGCCGCTATCCTATGGAAGCATCGCAAGCACGCTCCTGAGGCAGCGGAGGCAATGAAGATTACAGCGCCTGACCTAGGGAAACTAAATCTCATTGATGAAGTCATTCTCGAACCTAAGGGTGGCGCGCATGTGAACCATGAAGCGGCAGCAGAGAATTTCAAGACTGTCATTTTGCGGCAGTTGGCCGAAGTTCAGGCGCTTTCTACTGAGGAGATGCTCGATGCGCGATATAACAAATATCGCCAGTACGGTGAGTGGCACGGAGAATAAGGTGCGTTCTAACAGTCTATTGAGCTTATAATCTTTAGGTTGATTTGCTATATATGGTTTAGCTGGATATGAGGTGGACCCCGTTCTCCGTCCGTTAGATTCAGCTATTAAGTTATGATGGGAGGATGAGTTAGGTGATAATATAGGAGTGAGGCTGGAGCAAGGGCTAATCAAAATTTGGT
>Ga0233404_10000403_pt1 | contig 11895 bp, 6 predicted proteins | sample Na_oxic_2_MG_FD_179861 | JGI IMG/M metagenome (GOLD analysis project Ga0233404, IMG submission 179861) | Seawater microbial communities from Saanich Inlet, British Columbia, Canada - Na_oxic_2_MG | ecosystem: Environmental > Aquatic > Marine > Inlet | place: Canada: British Columbia | collected...
GTAATAACTTCATTAATATTGAAGATGTAGATCAAAACGGCGTATTACATGGCATGAATATGTACCATTTTGATAAGTCGTTGCAGCTGACTCAAATTACAAAGGCAACTGAAGCTGTGAGTCGAAAAAATGGCTGGCTATTGCGAGACGTGAATAAAGTGCAAATAGGTGAAGAGCAGATAAATACTCAGCAGCTCGAGGAAGAGTTTTATGAGTCACAATTAACCGCTGAAAAGCTGGGGGTTGTATCAGTTAAGCCTGAATCACTGTCGTTTACTGGGCTTTGGTCTTACTTAGATTACCTGAAACAAAATGAGCAAGATACCAGTACGTACGAACTCGCGTTATGGCGAAAAGTGATGCAACCAGTGTCGATTGCCGTAATGTTATTGGTTGCCCTATCATTTATATTTGGCCCCCTTAGAACGGTTACTATGGGCGCACGCATAGTAATGGGCGTAGTGACGGGAATTGTGTTTCACTTAACCAATGAGATTTTTGGTCCAGTAGTGATGGTTTATCAAATACCTGCAATTATAGGCGCAACAGTACCGAGTATTATATTTATTGGTTTTGCAACTTATCTATTAAATAAACGAAACTGATAATCAAAGGAGCTACATGCTAGCTCCTTAAAACGCAGTGTTAATCTAATGAACGATAAATTCGCTTGTTCTCTTCTTTGGTTAACGCCACTACTTCTGTTTTAGCAATGTAATCTTGCAAAGCACGCTTGTTTTTAAAATCCACTAACACCACCAAGTTACCCACCCCTAATAATGCGCTTAAGCTACGAATAATGGCTTGTGGCCAGCTGATCAGATTACCGTCGCGTGTTTGTACTTTTAAACGCCATGCACGCATACCAATTGTTTGACCGCTCTTTGTCCAAAAGTAAGCAAAAAATACAATGTTAACAGCAACAAATAATGCACTGCGGATCCCATATAAAAGCGGGGAGTCTTGAATTAAAGCGGCAGGGTCTTCTGTTGGCGCGATGACACCGAGCGCAATAAAACTTTGAATTACGGCAAAGTATAAAATAGCTGTTAGCATAGATAATGAAATAACGACTAATGAGTCGTAAATTAATGAAGCAAAGCGGCGCCAAAAGCCCGCACTTGGAAAGTCACCAGACATAAATATACTCACAAAGTTAATATGCGCGCTAGTTTAGCAAATGGGGTGACAAATACTAGGACTGCAAAACCACACAATGTTAATGGTTGCTCAATTGTTAAGCGGTTGTTCACGCTTTTGTAAAAAAGGCTTGCCGCTAAGGCCATTGTTTGTATAATGCTTGGCATAGAGACGAAGACGGCTTTATAAGTCCTAGCTCTAAAGTGGTTTTTCTTTATCTTCTCGTGTTTAGAAGGTTAAAGAAAAATGATGCCAGCGTGATGAAATTGGTAGACATGGGGGATTCAAAATCCCCTTCCGAAAGGAGTGGCGGTTCGAGTCCGCCCGCTGGTACCACTTTTGATAGCCCTGACCAAATGGTCGGGGTTTTTTTATGCCTAAAGCGAATAGCTCTTCAAGGTATTTCTTTCGAGGCGAGCTAAACAGGTAACAGTATTGTAGCGATTACGCCTTGGTGTTTTTCTTTATTCGCTAAACTCAAACTACCATGATGATGCTCTATCACGTTGCGACAAAAGCTCAGACCAATCCCTTGCCCTTGTTGTTTAGTTGTGTAAAACGGTACGAAAATATTATCGGGGTTGGCAAGGCCTTGCCCATTGTCGTCAACGGTGATGCAGTTTACTTTGCTTTGCTGTTGAATGTTTAACGTAATTTTCACCGGTGAAGTACTTGCTTCAATAGCATTTTTTATCAAGTTGATCATCACTTGATGAATAAACGTGCGATCGGCTTTAAAGGTTGTGGCGTTAGCTACGCAGCTAAATACAACATCAGGGTAAATTGCACAGACTTGTTTTAAAAATGCAGCTGTGTCTATTTCAACTATATTGAGTGCCAGTGGTTTATTTATATCACCATAGCGAGTGACAAATTGATTAAGGTAATTACAGCGTTCACTTATTACATTAAGTGCTTGTACTTGTCTTGGTTCGGTGAGCTTCACGGCGAGATTTTCAGCCATTGCAGTAACAGGGGTGAGTGAGTTGCGGATTTCGTGACCGAGTACGCGAATAATTTGCTGCCATGCTTGCAGTTGGTTTTCTCGAAGTGCAGAAGTGATGTCGATCATAACAATAAGTTGATGGCAGCTGCCTTGCTCTATAAATTCACTATGGCGTATTTGCCATTGCTGGGCTGTAATAACATCGCTAAATTGCCAATGCGCGTCTTGCTTTGTAAGCCCTAATTGTTCGGCACTTGAATAGCGTAAAGTTTGCCATTGAGTCTGTTTAAATTCGCTAAACGCATTATTGGCATAGTTGAGTTTATTATGTTGATCGAGCACCATGATAGGCACATTAAAATGCTCAATTAATTGGTACACCAAAAAAACATGCTGATCATATCGCGATTTCTTTTTAAACAACTCTTCACTTAGTGAAATCAAACTTTGCTGTAATTGGTGAATACTCCCTGCCTGATAACTGGGTTTAACGAGCTGGTTATAATCTTCGTTTAAAATGGCATCTAAGTGGGCATGATTGCGGTTAAAGCTGTTGATTACTTTTTTGTAGGTACGAATAAACAGCTTAAAGTAAATACTTAAAAATAAGAGTGAGAACCCAGCTGAAGTAACAATAGATAAAGCAAAATACTGAGCAATCAAGTAGCTGCCTAGTGCGGTAAAAAGACCGCTCAATAGCGCAAAGCCGATTAAGCTACGCTCAAGCGATGATTGATAAAGGCAATTCGGTTTCATCGTGTTTTTCATCCGGTAATACCGTATTTTTCTAGACGACGATACATAGATGATTTACCTAAACCTAATAACTTAGCGGCGTTAGGGATATGTCCTTGAGTTTGCTTAAGGGCTAGAGCAATTAATTGACGCTCTGCGTGCTCTAGTGTCATAAGTGGTAATGTGCTATTGCTTTGATTGCTATGCAGGTTTAAGTCATTAGCGGTCAATATGTCGTTTGTTGCCAGCAATATTGCCCGTTCTATCACATGGCTTAACTCGCGTACATTACCCGGCCAAGAATAGTGGCTTAATGCCTGTTTAGCGCATTCGCTTAGGGTCAGTACTGCGCTTGAATATTTTTTAGCATGTAAATTTATAAAGTGCTCGCACAAAGGAACTATGTCTTCAATGCGTTCGCGCAGCGGTGGAATTATAAATTCCAAGGTATTGACGCGATAATATAAATCCTCTCTAAACTGGCCTTGATTTATTAGTGTAGGAATATCGCCATTGGTGGCGCTTATTAAACGTACATTAGTTTTTTTAGTTTGACTCGAACCGACCATTTCAAACTCTTGGCTTTCAAGTACGCGCAATAGCTTAGCTTGTTGTGGCAGCGGTATATTGGCTATTTCATCTAAAAATAAGCTACCGTTATCGGCTAGCTCAAAGCGCCCGATACGCTCACTTTTGGCATCGGTAAATGCGCCTTTTTTATGGCCAAACATTTCGCTTTCGAATAACGACTCAACAATTGCTCCCATATTTACCGCGATAAACGGGTGTGTATGACGCGAAGACTGCTGGTGAAGCCATTGTGCTAGCTGGCTTTTACCTGTGCCATTTTCACCTGTTAGTAAAATATTAGCATCGGTTTTAGCCACTTTAGTTAACTGACTTATTAGTTGTTGCATAGCGCGTGACTGATACACAAATGCAGGCGTGTCATGATCACTAAGCTGTTGCTGCAATTTTTGGTTTTGTTTATTTAACTTTTTAAGCGTGAGTTGTTGATCAAGTAGTTTTAATAAGCGCTGGTTTTGCCATGGTTTTTCAATAAAGTCACACGCACCGTGTTGCATAGCGCGCACTGCTAGATCTACGCTCGACCATGCCGTCATTGCAATGACGGGAATATCTAATTGCTGTTTATGTAAATGCTTTAAAAACGCAATGCCTTCGTCGCCAGAGGTGGTGTCGCGGGTAAAATTCATATCAAGCAAAATAAGGTCAATCGTCAGGCAGTCTTCAATCAGAGTATGTGCTGCAAAAGGCGAGTCGCACTCGAGTACCTGATAGCCGTTATCCTCTAATATAAAACGCGCGCTTAGGCGAATTTCAGGGCTATCTTCGATGATCAAAATAGTGGCAGACATAAACTTCCAAATAGGTGAATAAGCGCAGGGTGATTGTAGCGTATAGCGATTTCTATGCCAGTGATTTTGTTATTGTATTTCAGCTTGTTAGTTATTTAAAGGTGGTTGTATAAGGTGTTTTATTCCGATTTCGGACTATTTGAGTCCGATTTTGAAGTTGCAGTATTAAGTGTATTGAAATCGTTAGTGCCTGAGCAGTTTCAAACTGGCACTGAGCAGTCCGGTATCGCCGCTTTATAAGGTTTTTTAAACAGTGAATACTTTTAAATTATTGTATTTGTTATATTTTAATGTTGGCACGTGTTTCGCTAAAGCTTATATATACAAAGCATAATACGGTGCAATATGGACATAGTAAAAACAAAAGTAGTAAAGCAATTATCGCTTTGGCATAAGCTAATTTTATTACTGGCTGTTATTTTAATTGCAGGCTTTATTTATCAGCGCAGCAGTCAAGGGAGTGTGTCTGTATCGCGCAGTAATATAATTATTAGTGATGTACGCCAAGGTGCGCTTTCAATTACGGTTACAGGTTATGGTGAGCTTAAATCTGCGCAGCAGCAATTGTTAACAGCAAAAACACCCGCCACAGTACAGGCTATTTTATTAAAGCCCGGTGCAATTGTGACTAGTGATTCTGTAATAGTGCAATTAGCCAATCCAACGCTTGAACAACAGCTCGAAAGTGCGCAGCAAGAGCTAAATAAACTCAATGCTAATTTACGTCAGTTAAAATTAAACAATACCCGCGAGCAATTAAACGAACTTTCACATGTGGCACAAAGCCATGCCGCTTATGAAAATGCGAAACTAAAATTAAAAGCTGAAACGAGTTTAGTTGAACAGGGGATCGTCTCAACACTTAACTATCAGCGTAGCAGATTAGACGAGCAACAACTAAGTCAGCAATTAGCGATAGCAAAGCAACGTGCAAAGCAACTAGAAGCTGTGCACATAGAATCTGAAAATATTCAGCTTGAGCAAATTAAGCAACAACAAGGGGTTGTGGCGATGGCACAAACACAGCTAGCTAATCTATCTGTATTAGCGGGAATCGATGGCGTACTCCAGCGCTTACCGGTTGAACTTGGGCAAAGTGTAAACGCAGGGCAAGAAATTGCGCTTATCGGTTCGGTTGATTCACTCATTGCGATAATTCAAGTTCCACAAAATCAAGTGGATGATATTCGATTAGGGCAGCTTGCCCATGTCGACACCCGTCGGGGAGTTGTTAAAGCAAAGGTCGCGCGCATCAGCCCCGTGGTGGTCAACAATACCGTAGAGGTTGAATTATCGTTGCCTAAAGAGCTCCCTGAAAATGTGCGCCCGCAATTAACAGTTGATGCCAATATTACCATTGCACAATTAAAAAATGTTGCTTATATCGAGCGCCCTGTAAATGTTAAACCACACAGTGTAAGCGCGCTGTATCAGGTAAACTCACAGCAACAAAGTGCATATTTAGTTGATATTAAGTTTGGTCGCGAGGCTGGGCGCTTCATCGAAATACTCAGTGGTGCGCAGTTAGATCAGCAATTAATTATTTCAGATCTAACCAACCTTACTCGTCGCAATAGCGAAATTCTAATTAATTAATGAGCAGGACGAAAGTAATGACAGAGCAAAAAGTAACGAACACTCAATCGGATGTCGTATTAGCAATGAACGGAATTAGTAAGGTATTTGAAACACAAGAGCTGCAAACATATGCACTGCGCAGCATTGATTTGTGTATTTCTCGCGGTGAATACTTGTCGATATCGGGGCCTTCTGGTTGTGGTAAATCAACATTACTTTCACTTTTGGGTTTACTTGATATGCCAACCAGCGGCGAATATTTTATTGAAGGTAAAAATGTGTCTTCACTTTCGCTTAATCAGGCTGCTGACATTCGCAATGCGAAAATAGGGTTTATTTTTCAGTCGTTTAATTTAATCGACGAGCTGAGTGTGTTTGACAATGTGGCATTACCACTGCGTTACCATCACACGAAACCGAGCAAGCAAGTCATTGCTGAAAAAGTAAAGGCCTGCCTTGAAAAGGTGGGGCTTGGGCACCGTATGAGTCACAAACCTAATCAGTTATCGGGTGGGCAGCAGCAACGTGTGGCGATCGCTCGGGCATTGGTGACAGAGCCTGCAATACTATTAGTTGATGAGCCAACAGGTAATTTAGACTCAAAATCGGGCGACCAAGTAATGCAAGTGCTAAGTGAATTACACGCCGCTGGCACCACTATTTGCATGGTGACACATGATCCGCGTTACAGTGATATGGCTACAAGGCAACTAAAGCTGCTAGATGGTGAAATGTTAGGTGCTTTGGGTATAAAAGAGCAGTTAAGTGCTTAAATAACTTGTTGAGAGAGTAAAATGAAATATCCAAAAGTAATAAAGTGCCAACGACTATTTAGATATAACTTAACGGAGTATTGCAATGACGTATAATTTAAAAAATGCATTACTTAATATAGCTAATCATAAAGTTTACAGCTTGAGTGTTGTTACAACGTTAAGCATTGTTTTATCAGCGTTAATTACAGTATTAACGCTTGCTTACATTATGCTATTAAAACCATTGCCATACCCTGAACAGGGGCGGCTAGTAAAAGCTGAATATGCTCAAATTGACCAAACAGGCTCACTCAATACCCGTGCTTTTAATTACCCAGCATTGATAGACCTATATAAAAACCATAATTTATTTGAACAAGCTGCATTGGTCTATTACGCCGAACAACGGCTCGATGATGTAGCAGGTTTGCCTATAGTAAACACCTCCTTTGTTACTCCACAGTGGTTTGAAATATTTGCTATTAAACTGCATTTAGGACGAGGTTTTACAGAGGCTGAAGCCTTAGATAGTTTTAACCCCGTTGCAGTTATCAGTTATCAAACTTGGCAAAATGACTTTGCCAGTAAAGAAAACATAATAGGTCAAACATTGAGTGTGGGCGGCCAACAATTCAAAATTATAGGTGTGGCTGCCGCAGGTTTTAAATCACCTGCACTAATTAAAACAGGCCAAATCACAGATGTGTGGTTGCCGTGGGATTACAATTTAACTTCAGCAGAGGCTAAACCAATTTGGTGGAATCGTTATTCGCGCAGCCATTTTGTTGGTAAGCTACCCAACGATATAAGTATTGAGCAGGCGAGTAAAAAGTTATCGCAGTATGTTGATAATGTATGGCAACAGCATATTACCAACGAAGCTTTTTTTGCGGATTGGCATATCGAACTTGAGCTTAACTCCTTGCAAAAAGTAATATTAAAAGAGACGCCACAAAATATTTATTGGTTGATTTTAGCCGTCGCAGGCTTGGTTATTATTGCCTGTGTAAACATTAGTAATGTGTTTATTGTAAGAACAGCAGCGCGCAAGCACACATTGGCACTGAATGCGGCACTGGGCGCAACCCGATTTACTTTGTTTAAACAGTTTTGGCAGGAAATTGCATTGCTAATTGGTTTAGCAAGTTTGATAGGGCTTGCGTTAGCAGCGTTTTTTTTAGTGACTCTGAGTGATTTTGCTATGGCGATATTACCGCGTGCTAATGAGCTTGCTATCAATGAGGTATCACTGCTGATCACATTGGTTAGTGGGTTAATATTAACCACGTTTTTTGCATTTCTGTGTACGCGGATTATAAATTATCAACAATTAATAATTAGTTTAAAATCAGCGGGCAAAGGTATGTCAGTACAGGTAGGTAAGCGTGTGTGGCAGGGCTTAGTCGCCTTTCAGGTCAGTGTTGCATGTACATTATTGTTTATTAACTTTTTAGTTTTTAGCGTAAATAAAAGTAATATTGACGAAGCCTTTACACTGCCACTTGAGCAATTAACGAGTTTAAAAGTTAACCTAGCAAGCCACCTAGCAGCAGATAGAGACAAGGCAAATCAATTACTAAAGCAAGTGGCTAACGAGCTTGCTTTATTACCAGGGGTAGCGCAAGTCAGTCGGTCCTCATCGCCTATTAATGATAACTTGATTACTTGGTCATTGGTTGAAGTAGCGAGTAATCAAATCCTATTACCCTATGGAAAATCTGTTGATGAACTGTATTTTTCACTCCTGAAACAGCCCGTATTGCAAGGCCGTGGCTTTACAAGTGAAGATGTTGAAAGTAATGCAAATGTTATAATTATTAATGAAGTACTTGCAGAAAAAATGTCAAGTGATGGTAATGCACTGGGTATGCATTTAAGTTTTGATATAACTTCTGGGCGCGAAAACGATTTAGTCGTTATTGGCGTAGTTAAAGCGATGCAGATACCGGGGAAAACGTCGCTTGAGCCTAAAGCTTATCTTACTCGTGCAGGTTACAATTCATTTATCATCGAGTTTAAACATACTCAGCACGTAACAAAAAATACGCTTAATACCTTATTACAATCTATAGATTCGGGCTTATCTGTTCATCAATTGGAGCCATTAAGTACACAGCGTGATAAAGCGCTGTTTCGTCAATATGTGGTATCAGGCACAACGTTGATGATTATTATTGCAACCATCACTTTAACTAGTATTGGTTTGATAGGTATTATGCGTTATTCAGTACTATTAAGGCGTGCTGAAATCGGTATTCACTTGTGTGTTGGGGCAAAACCACTGGCGCTGTTTTTGTTAGTGTTTAAGCAAAATGGCAGCGCAATCGTAACAGGGATACTACTCAGTATGGCGTTATTGCTAGCTTTGCAGCAACCATTGCAATTCATTGCTGGTGGCATACCGCAAATCATGCAGTTTGCTATGTTATTGGTGACATTGTTGTTTGTAATAAGCCTTGGTGCACTGGCGTGTTATTTACCTTTAAATGCCCAGTTAAAACGCCCTGCAATTTACGGTGTGCAAGGGTTACAACAGTGAAGTAGGTAGTGTAAGGTGGTTTATAAAGTAGGGGGTTTATGCCACCTTGACATCATCTAAAAGCAAGGTAATGTCAACCTGATCAATCTGTGTCGGTTCTAAATGCTGTTTGGCATACTCTAAATACACGCCAGAGGTTAAAAACAGTTCAAAAATATCCGCATCTATGTGTTGATCTTTTACCATATAAGACATGATTTTCAGTGATTCAGATAAACTTTTTGCTTTTTTATAAGGCCTGTCTGATGCTGTAAGTGCCTCAAAAATGTCTGCAACAACTAAAATACGTTCAGGGATTGATAAGTCTTCTTTGTGCAGTTTGCGTGGGTAGCCAGTACCAATTAATGTTTCGTGATGGGTCGATGCCCAGCGCGGTACATTGGCTAAGTCATTAGGAAAGGGCAGGCTATCGAGCATTTTGATGGTGCTGATCATGTGTTCATTAATTCTAAAACGATCCTCAGGTGTTAACGTACCGCGGGAAATTGATAAGTTATAGAGCTCTCCCTTATCCGCTAATAATGTTGGGATATCCATTTGAATGCCAAATTTATCGGCATGTTCATGGGGGTGAAGGCGTTGCCTTTTGTGCTCTGGTTTATCGCTTAATAACATTTCAACACAAGGGAGGGGGCGTTTGTTTTTAGATTTATACTCAAGCTCTAACTCAGATAAGCCTAGTGTATCATCAAAATGTCTTTCCCAAGTAATAGCAGCAAGCTTTTCTAGTCGCTTGAGTTTATCTTCACTGAGGTATTCGCCGCCGAGGTTGCATTCAGCGATAAAACCAAAATCATCATGTAGCTTGAGCTGCTTTCGTTTAAGTTCGGTTTTATAAAATGTCTGTGACTCAGGGTTAAGCTGAATATGTTGTTGATATTCAAGAAGTGCATCACGCCACAGAACCTCGAATCTCATACGTATTTCGTGAATACGATTATAAATTGTTTCAAGTTTGGTGGCTTTATCAACAATATGCTCAGGAGTGGTAATTTTGCCACAATCATGCAGCCAAGCCGCCATTCTAAACTCCCTGATCTGCTCTTTGGTTTGCAGTTTAAAATTAGTAAAGATCCCTTGTTCTGACTTGTTAGCGGCTTGCGCAAGTAACATACCTATCTCTGGTACGCGTTTACAATGCCCCGCGGTATAGGGAGACTTGTCATCAATCGCTTGCGCAATCAACTCAATAAATGACTCTAGTAAATTTGCTTGTTGTTGCTCGTGTGTTTTTATTGCATTAGCCATGTCGTTTAAGGAATGTCCAAGTTGGTCTAACTCTTTAATAGGGCATGGTTCAACGTTCACTTCATCAAACTTTCTTTGTTGAATTTTTTTGTTTTGAGCCATCAGTTTATGAATAGGCTGCACAATGGGCGCAGAAAAAACGTAGGACAGAGGAAGCAGGCAAAGCAGGCAAAGCGCTGTGATAATAATTGATAGTGTTACTTCTTCTAATGTGTCGCCATAAACTAATTCGCTAGGAGTAATGATGGCGAAGTAACTCTGTTGCTTGTCATTTACTTTAACAGGGCTGATGAAGAGGTACACTGATTGGCCATCCATATTGGCCTTGATAAGAGAATTGTGTAGGGTGGGATTATCGATAGCATCGATTAAGGTTTTATGGGGTACTGCGAATGTGTTTTGTGAATGTTGACTTTTATTTATCTCAGATAGCCACTTTTGCTTTAGATAGCGCTCTTGAACAGGCGTAATTTTATCAAGCGCACGATTAATAATTGGCAACAGAGGTTGCCATTCATTTTGAACCAAAAGGTGCAATGATGATGGAAATAGTGCATCGCCGAAAAACAGCGGCGCATTAATGTTAACGCCATCTATAAAAAATTGAGAAGCCGTTTGTACTAACGATAGGTGACTATCTAATCCTGCATTTGCTTTACCTTGTTTTACAGCAGCAAAAACATCGCGAATAGTGTTTACTTCAAGGAACGTTATAGATGGATACCTTTGCTTTAATGGGGCGATAATAGACCACCCTTTTGCGATGGCCAGAGTCTGACCTGTCATCTCTGTTAGGCTTGTAATAATCGGCTGTTCAGCGCGAGTTATGGTGGCAAAAGGCATATCCATAAAAGGTGCAGACATAGTTCCCATTGCAAGGTTTTCTGGGGTTTGATAAACAGCTTGCAAGGCACCTAACTTTTTATCTTTATACCTTTGAACTAATTCCGGCCAGGTAAACCCATTAATAAACTCTATTTTTATGCCAGTCATTTCAGCAATCAAATTAATCTTGTCTACCGCGTAACCCATAGGTTGACCAGATATCGCAAAATCAATTGGACTCCAGTCTTTGGAGTTTGAGATTTGCAATACAGGCATATTTGCAATCAGGTTTTTTTCATCACGGCTTAAGGTCATTTTTTTAGGCGTTAAAACATGCTCATCAGTCACGTTTTGGAGTTGATTAGTGGCAATAACCTCTCCGGTGGGTTGGTACAAATAAAGTTGACTTTCAATGGCTATATTATTTTTCGCTAAGTAAGCAGACAAGCTTGCTAATGCAATATCTACTCCTAAGATAGCATCGCTATTTGTAAGCTTTTTAGAGTAAGTGAGCCCTGGCGCATCAAGAGATTGAAACTGATACGGTGCTGATTTGTAAACTTGATGCGTATTTGCGCCAATGAACCAAGGGCGTACTGTGGGATCAAAAACATGAGGCGCTTCTGATGTATAAGTGGCGTTTAACTGTTCATTTAAAAAAGTCAGTTGGCGGGTTGGTACTTCTCCTCGTTGAGGAAAAATCTCTATTTTAAGCCACTTGTCTGTTTTTTGCGCATTAAAACGCTTTCT
>Ga0233404_10000406_pt1 | contig 11874 bp, 11 predicted proteins | sample Na_oxic_2_MG_FD_179861 | JGI IMG/M metagenome (GOLD analysis project Ga0233404, IMG submission 179861) | Seawater microbial communities from Saanich Inlet, British Columbia, Canada - Na_oxic_2_MG | ecosystem: Environmental > Aquatic > Marine > Inlet | place: Canada: British Columbia | collected...
ATCCTGTCGGCCTAGTGATGTCGGATTGGCAACCTGAGTTTCTCCGGGTAGCCCCGAGTCCGCATACGAGTCGGCCGGATTGGGCTAAAGAGGAAGAGTTCGCTCATGCTGTGGGCTTAGCTTTGTTTGACTACATGCGTAAGAGTTTCTCTCAGGGTTTCGTGGTTTCTTTGAGTGGCGGTGCTGATTCATCCGCTGTGAGCTGCTTGGTTACTATAGGTCTGCGTCTCGCGATTACTGAATTGGGGGTGGCCGGAGTGCGTGATCGATTACCGCATGTGGGGTTAGCTGAAGGTGTCGACGAATGGATGCCTCAGTTATTGGCCTGTGTTTATCAAGCATCGGAGCATAGTGGGGATGCGACTGAGCGAAGTGCTAAAGAATTAGCTAAAAGCCTTGGCGCGGACTACCAGAGCTGGACGATTGCCCCACTGGTGGAGGGATTCACCTCCATGGTGAGTGGAGGTCTAGGCCGAGAATTGACCTGGGCGAAGGATGATTTGGCTCTACAAAATATTCAAGCGCGCGTGCGATCCCCGGGAATCTGGATGTTAGCAAATATTAGGAACTCGCTCTTGTTAGCGACGAGTAATCGCTCTGAAGCGGCAGTGGGATACGCGACAATGGATGGTGATACATCTGGAGGTTTAAGCCCTGTCGGCGGAATTGATAAAGCATTCCTGCGTGAATGGTTAGTGTGGCTTGAAAAAGAAGGTTCCGATTTAGTTCAGCCGATTCCGGCATTGAAATATGTCAATGACCTGCAGCCAACCGCCGAGCTGCGGCCGTCAGATCAGGGGCAGACTGATGAAAGTGATCTCATGCCGTATCCTGTGTTGGACGCTATCGAGCGCGCTGCAATTAGAGATAAGCGCGCGCCACTTTCTATTTATATCCTCATCCGTGAGCGCTTCCCTGATTATTCAACGGAGCAACTGAAGGGGTGGACCCTCAAGTTTTTCCGACTCTGGTGCCGCAATCAATGGAAACGTGAACGGTATGCGCCATCATTCCACGTTGATGACGAAAATCTCGATCCTAAAACGTGGTGCCGCTTCCCAATCCTATCGAGTGGTTTTGCTGTGGAGCTTCGAGAATTAGAGACTTACTCCGATTTAAGTTAGGGTTTTAGACGGGAAAGGCGTGCCAAGTAGAACCTGGTACGCCTTTTTAAGTTGGAATTGGGTGGGTTACGCTTGGATGGCTGCGACGATAGCGGCGCCCATTTCAGATGTGCCTACTTTAGTTTCATTGCTTGCACCTGTGTAGAGGTCTCCGGTGCGTAATCCTTTGTCGATTGCATTGTTGACCGCGCTATCGATAGCGTCCGCGGCCTCGTTTTCTCCGAGTGAGTAACGGAGGAGCATGGAGACTGATAGAATCTGTGCGATTGGGTTAGCTATACCCATGCCTGCGATATCTGGAGCTGAACCGCCAGATGGCTCGTACATTCCGTAGTAGAGTCCATTGTCTTTCTGGTTGCCGAGAGATGCGGATGGGAGCATGCCGAGTGAGCCGGAGAGCATGGCCATTTCGTCGGAGAGGATGTCACCGAAGAGGTTGCCAGTGACGATGACGTCGAATGAGTTAGGCTGCTTGATGAGCTGCATTGCTGCATTATCTACGTAGAGGTGGGAGAGTTCTACCTCTGGAAATTCTTTGGACATCTCGGTGGCGACTTCACGCCAGAGGATGGAGCACTGGAGGACGTTGGCTTTATCGACGGAGCAAAGTCGTTTGTCGCGAGCCATTGCTGCGACAAATGCCACTCGGCAAATGCGTTCGATCTCATGTTTGCTATACACCATGGTATCGTGCGCGGTTGGGTTCTCCTGGTTGTCGTCACGGCCTTTCGGTGTACCAAAGTAGATGCCACCCGTGAGTTCACGAACGCATAGAACATCAAAGCCATTGGGAATGAGTTCGTTCTTTATTGGCGATGCGTGCTTGAGCGCTGGGAGGCAGACACCTGGGCGAAGGTTGGCGTAAAGGTTGAAGTGTTTGCGGATCGGCAGGAGTGCGCCGCGCTCAGGTTGGTCGTCGGGAGCTAGGTTGACCCATTTCGGTCCGCCAACGGAGCCAAATAAGATGGCGTCGGCTTGTTCACACGCTTGGACAGTTTCTTCAGGAAGTGGGCAGCCTTTAGCATCGATTGCTGCGCCGCCAACGAGACACTCCTCAGTGCTTACAGTGAAGCCGAATCGGTCAGATGTGGCATGGAGCACCTTGAGCGCTTGCTCCATAACTTCTGGGCCGATTCCGTCGCCTGAGAGGACGGTGATGCTGTGATAACGTTTCATGCGCGGGGTTTAGCAAAGCACTGGGCTCTTGAGAACCCTCATTTTAAGAAATCTTCTATCATATTGTAATTGTACTTATGGGGAGGAGTCTTCATCTTCGGCGGCGTGGAACTTTTTCAAAATAGTCTTCTCATCATTGCTGGGCTAATCGCTCTCTATTTTGGTGCCGAATGGTTAGTTAAGGGCGCTTCGGATATAGCGATAAAAATTGGAATCTCTCCACTAGTGGTTGGGTTGACAGTGGTGGCATTTGGCACAAGTGCTCCAGAATTACTCGTCTGTCTCGAGGCAAATATCGATGGCCACCCTGATGTGGCACTGGGGAATATTATTGGGTCGAATATTTGTAATATAGCTCTTATATTAGGGCTGGCTGCAGTGATGAAACCCATTGAAATTCACCGGCAGATCATACGCAAAGAGATGCCTATCCTAATTGCAGTAACGCTGGGGTTCATTGGAATGCTTTGGGATGGTAATGTGTCTCAAATCGAAGGAGGATTCTTGTTTTTAGGAGTCGTGACCTATGTGGTAGTGAGCATTATTCAATCGCGTAAAGAGCAGGGGCAGGATGACTATGGGGAGTTTAGTGCTGCAGAGGTTGCGGGTGTCCAGAAGTCTGGCGCTAAAAAAATGATGCTGAGTATTGGATTCATTTTGGTGGGCTTAGCTGTATTGAAATTTGGCTCAGAATGGTTAGTGAAGGGTGGTAGTGAATTGGCTATCAGCATGGGGATTGATGAGGCCATTATAGCACTCTTCCTTTTTGCGTTTGGCACATCCCTGCCTGAACTCGCGACTTCCATTATTGCTGTACGCAAGGGTGAGGGGGATATTATTACCGGTAACGCTATCGGCTCGTGCATCTTTAATATCTTGGCAGTGATTGGTATCACTGCAATGGTGAAGCCAATTTCTGAAGGCGAGATTGAGCTTCTTGATAAGATTGTAATGCTAGGTGCCACCGTTGGTATCACCCTCTTCATGAGGAGGAGGATGCGCTTAAATAGAATCGAGGGAATTATCCTATTGCTTGGCTATGCTGTTTATTGCGTCGTGCGCTATAACATGGGCTAATGAATTGCTTGAGTCGCTCGATTATTGGGGGCACCCAAACGCCAAAAAGGCTCTGCAGCAATTAAGTGCAGAGCCTAAGTTGTTAAATGAGTTATATTTGATTAGGCTTATGCCGCGTCAGTAATCTTCTTGGCCTTCTTGAGGGTGGTTTGACTAAGCTTGCCGTTTACTCGACGAGAGTTGTCAACGAGGTCCTTAAGTTCTTTGAGGCATTCGTCTGCAGCTTTCATGGCTTTACGTGGACCTCCATATTTCTTGTCTGAGAAATATTTGGTAAAAGTCGTCCCAGCACGGCTAATACATAATCTCCAGCCCTGAAACGCTGTGGTCTCGTACGTGAATCGTGTTAAATTCTTTTTTGATTTCATAATATTTCGATGGTTTAGGATTTCCTTGGGTCTAACATTAGAACCTATATCTAACCTATTGTCAACTATTCTTCGGTTGTAAGTGGCTTTAAATCAATGATTGATCGTTTGAAATAGAACTTGGAAAACTGCGTATTAGATGCTGAATCCATTATGTGGCAATGGTTTTTGCATTTTGTTATCTCTATCAATTAGACGAAGTCTCACATGGATTAAAAATGCTAGAATACTGGAAATAATTTTTAACAGGCTCAGATATTGAAGTCCTGCTGAGCACTAGGACTTGTTAACCTTCAGTTAAGAGTGAAAATCAGATTGAAAGGATCTATTACTTGCGGGGGGATGGTGCGCACGAGAGGAATCGAACCTCCACGCCCTAAGGCACATGAACCTGAATCATGCGCGTCTACCAATTCCGCCACGTGCGCACATAGCTGATAGTGCTTGGAAGCTGGGTGGTTTCAGCTTGCTTTGCAAGTGTGATTTAACTCTTTTTGTGAAAAACACTATGCAGGACTGGGTCTAGCGATGTTGGAGGCGAATTTGGTAACTCGCTACAAACTCTTTGCCATCGGGAGAGGTGAAGGAAGCTTTGAGTAGATGCTTCCCTTTTGTGAAGTTGAGGGCTGGGAAAACATAGTGTTTGTCTTTATTGGCGATCTTTTGGGAGTATTTCTGCTTACCTATGCTGAGGTGCGCGGTCCAACCTGAAAGGTCGCGGTTGAATGTGTTGGGGAATTCGAGGTGAATATCGCAACGTCCGTCGTGCTCAAAATGCAATTTCCAGAAACCCTCTTCACTGTACGACCAGTCTTTAGATATACGATCCTGCCAAGTGAGGACTAGCGGGTTTTCATGGAATCTATCGACAAGGATGTAGGGGGTTCCTCGATCTCTGATGCGGGTCTCATTGACGTCTTTGAACCAGAGGTCGTATTGTTTGAGTAGGGAGTCTACGCGGACCTTATTTGAATTCGCGAGATTGTTGGTTTCGGCTGGGTCACTCGAGAGGTTATAGAGTTCGTAGTTTTGGCTATCTCTACGTGATAAGGCGCTGTTGGATGGGTTGAGGAGCTTCCAGTCTCCTTGGCGAATCATGAAGTGATGTCTGCTGACAGGTGTGGCACCACGGTGCCATTGCATGATGATGGGGCGCTCAGGTAATTGAGTTCCTGAATTCAGGATTTGCGGGGCTAGGCTGCGGCCATCAAACTGGAATGCTTCAGGGACGCCAAGGTCGCAAATGTCGAGAATGGTGGGCATTAGGTCAATGTGTGCCGCTACATTTTCGTTTATGTCTCTGCCTTCCTTGATTTTGTCAGGCCAGTGGATCCAGAGTGGGGAGCGTACACCACCTTCATAGACCTGGCCTTTTTTGCCGCGGAGACCATTGCTGTAGCGCAGGGTGTTTGCGCCGTTGTCATTCATGAAGATGATGACAGTGTTGTTGAGGAGCTCTTCCTGTTTGAGTAATTCAGTGAGTTTGCCGATATTTGTGTCGAGATTATCAAGCATTGCCGCGATCTTTGGGAGCGCTTCTTTATCCTTCCCCCAAGCGCTAAAGTCCTTGTCTTGGTATTTTTTCAAGAGGTCTTCGGGTACGTCGTAGAATGGGGCATGCGGTACGTTGACTGTGATCGCGGCAAAAAAGGACCTTTGGTTGTTTTTGGATCGTTTTATGAAGTTTTTTGCGGCATCAAAAAAGACGTCGGTACAGTAGCCTTTAGTTTGAACTTCTTGATTATTGTGAAAAAGAATGGGGTTGGTGTAGCGTCCTTCGTTTTCGATCGGGTCGCTGGGTTGGCCTAGGCCTCCACCGCGATGAACAAGAGATGTTTCAAATCCTTGGTCACTGGGTCGCATAGGGTAGTTGTCACCTAAATGCCATTTCCCGAAGAGGCCAGTTTTGTAGCCAGCTCCGCTGAGAGCTTCGGCTATAGTAACCTCGTCAGCCGCCATCATGGAGCGTCCAAGGTAGGTATCCATACATTTTGTCCGTATGTAATACCGTCCAGTGAAGACGGACGCGCGGGTAGGGGAACAGACTGGGTTGACGTAGAAATTCTTCCATCGCGCACTGTTGCTAGCGAGTTGGTCGAGCATTGGAGTTTGAATCCATTGGTTGCCATGAAAGCTGAAGTCGCCATAGCCCATGTCATCCGTCACTATCAATATGACATTGGGGTTTTGTTGGGTTAGATGTTCGGATTTTTCAGGTGGGGCAACTCTGTCGCTGGAGGCGTCTTGAGCATGGAGTGCTACACAGGTGAAGATGGAGAGGGAGAGGAATTTAAGGAAAGACATGATTTGATAAATGTAGAGACTATGAGAGCCTGCGCCAACTCTTTTTAAGAAGGTCACAGATTAGAAATTGGTGAGATTACTTCCCGAGTGTAGAAGATTCGGCCCAGACGAGGATTTCTTCATCCAGAAATGCGTCATCGAGCACTTCTTTCGCCCAGGCTTCCTTTTTGGCGATGTGGTTGAGTAGGCGGTGAGCCATGACTTGTTGAGCTGGGAATTCGCTCCAAATTAGTCCCGCTAGAATTCCGCGCCAGGCGCTTCCAGCGATCGCTTGTGGTCTCTGGATCTGCCCTAAAACGCTTTCAGAAACTAAGAGGCACTTGTCGATATCTGGCGCACTGGGAGCAGGCGCCACCTCGTAGATTTTTAGTGGAACCCCGGATTCCCCGCTGAGTTCGCATTTTGATTTTGCTCTACGAGCGAGATCTTTGCCCAGTAGAGATAGGGCCTCGAGTCGAGCTTGGTTGTCGTCGTATCCTTTTGCCATAAATTCCCTTTTATAGGTTGCGAAGTTTGATGATTACGGAAGTGATTAGCGCGCCACAGAGGTTAGCTGTCATGTTTTTACATGCGTTTCCGTAATCCATCACACGCTCTGGATTGAAGCTAAGACTGAATAGGTAGGCTGCAATTTCGCCGATTGCTCCGTAGCCAATGGCAGAGGTGACCACTAGGAGCAGTAGGCCAGTGCTTGGCATCAGTCGCCTTTGGTAGCGGCTGTGGATGATGTTACACAATGTCTGCCAGTTCACCCAAGTAATTACCCCAAGCCCATAGACATGGATGCAGGTCTTATAGGTAAACCATTCATTTAAAAACCAAAGATCATTTAAATAATAGGGTATTCCTTCATTACCGTTATTAAGTAAAGGGAGTGTGATGACTCCTCCTGCTAGATTCAAAAGACCCAAGAGGCTTAAACTCCACAAAAGGGGGAGTGCGTAATGGATTCGCTTGTGTGCAATGTACACAAACACCATCAAAGCTAACTGTGTCGCGAGGTAGGGGAGCGCGCTGTAGTTCTCACGACTCAAAGATAAGGCGAGAAATCCTAAGGTATACAAAATGGTAAATGATGCTACTCCTGTGATTTTGGGGCTTTGAGTCTGAATGAACATAGATGAGTGGTGCAGGGCATGACTACCAAACCCACACTCTGTTGCAAAGATAAAGCTGTTGGCTCTGCTAGATTATTGGTATGCGTCAGCTATGAATGTACACCATCTTGAGCTATTCTACTACGTTGCTAAATACGAAGGTATCACCGCGGCCGTTAGGAAAATGCCATACGGTATTCAGCAGCCTGCTGTAAGTGGTCAAATTCTCCAGTTAGAGGATGAGTTGGGTGTGAAGCTTTTCAATCGTCGCCCCTTTGCCCTTACTCCAGCAGGTGATATGCTGTATGACTTCGCTTATCCTTTTTTTGCCGGATTGCTAGATGTGGAGGAGCGCTTGAAGGGGGAGGACTGTAAGCATCTACGCATCTCAGCATCGGCGTCAGTGTTAGGGAATCATCTCCCACAGGTGCTAGAGAACTTAAAACTCAAGACTCCGGAACTTAAGCTCACTTTAAAAGAGGTGGCACCCGCCGATGTGTATAGCCAACTCACAACTCAGCAGGCTGACATTGCGCTGACCGTGCTCCACGGAAGGTTGGATGAAGGGCTCAGATCGGTCGAAATCATGACGATACCGATTGTATTACTAGTCCCTTCAACTTGTAAAGTGAACTCACTTGATGATCTTTTACGGGAAGGTGAAAATGGGAGGTTAGAGTCAAAGTTGCCACTTGTTGGACTTCCGCAACATGAGGCGCTCAGCCAAATTTTTCAAAACGGCCTCGATAAGCTGAATATCGACTGGCAGCCATCGATGGAGGTAAATGCTCTAGATGTCATTCAGAAGTACGTCAGTCGCGGCTTTGGTGCGGGTATTGGCGTCGGCATACCAGGTGTGGATCCAATTGATGGAGTAGATGTTATATCGCTCGATTCCTTCCCTCCGCTTATCATTGGGGGAATCTACCAAGGAAAGGTGAAGCCCATTGTTCAAGAATTTTTAAAGGCTACCCAAGAGTACGTTGGAAGCTTCCAAAGTAGATAGATTGAGCTAATCCCCGGTTTCAGCTTGCGCAGCGAGCTTCGATCACTACACTTTCGCGCTTATGGCAACTGAGAGCAAAAGTAAACGCCCGGCAATCCTTATCCTTGGAGCTCCGGGCTCAGGTAAGGGGACTCAAGGTAAAGCGCTGGGCATGATTCCGCGCTTCTTCCATTGCGCCTGCGGCGACGTATTCCGTTCACTCGATACTCGCACCGAGTTGGGGCAAAAATTTGTTGAGTATTCCAGCAAGGGACAACTTGTTCCTGATGAACTCACGATCCAACTATGGGAGGCGCAAATTCAAAACTGGAAAGATAGTAACGTCTACTTCCCTGAAACGGACTTCCTTATTCTCGATGGCATTCCACGCAATGTGAAACAAGCTGAGATCCTCAAGACGCATATCGACGTGCATCATATCTTCCATCTTTCATGCCCAGATCGCAATGAGCTTGCACGTCGCATGCGCAAGCGTGCTCTCCGTGAGAACCGTATGGATGACGCATCAGATTCAGTGATTGAAGACCGTATTCGTACTTATGAAGCTGAGACCAAGCCGATCCTCGATTTCTACTCGGACGATATCCGCACGGACATCGACGCCTCGCAGCAGCCGATCAAAGTAATGCACGATATCATAGCTAAAATTGTCACGCTTCCAGTCTTCAAAGAGATGGACAAAGTTTCTGTCTAATTCGATCTTAAGAATTTCTTTCTAAAAGGGCTGCTTTGGCAGCTCTTTTTTTGTATAACAAATCACCAAACATTCCAATGTCTAGCAAACGCATCGTTTACATGGCCACCGGGGATATTGCCATCCCAGCCTTCCAAGCTCTCATCAACGAGAGTGCTTACAATACTGTGGCGCTCATCACTCAGCCGGATAAGCCAGTTGGGCGGAAGCAGATCCTTACACCACCAAAAATCAAGACGTTTGCAGAAGGGGCTGACATCCCAGTCTTGCAACCCACTCGTGTCAAAAATGAAGACGAACTTCAGTTGCTGCGTGATCTCGAACCAGACATTGTTGTTGTCATGGCGTATGGTCAGATCTTGCCTAAAGCGCTACTTGAAATACCTAAAGTGGCCATCATCAATCTGCACGCTAGTCTTTTACCAAAGCATCGTGGCGCTTCTTGCATTCAAGCAGCCATCGACCAAGGTGATTCAGAATCCGGCATGACTGTAATGCACGTTACAGAAGGTCTCGATGAAGGTGACGTCATCCTCAAGAAGCCGTTTAAGCTAACACCTGAAATAACCGGTGGTGAACTACATGAGATATTAGCCAATGATGGTCCATCAGCGCTATTGGAGGCGCTCGATCTTCTTTCTTCTGGCAAGGCCCCGCGCCAGCCGCAAGACGATGCGCTTTCTAATTACGTGTCTAAACTGATGCGAAACGATGGTGAGATTGATTGGAATCAGCCAGCGGAAATTATAGAACGCCGGATTCGCGCCTATGACCCATGGCCGGGGACATCCACAAGTTTCAAAGATGCAAAAGGGCGAGCAAAGCGTCTCAAGGTTTTCCCGCAGACTCAAATAGTCACAGGCTTAAATGGAGTTCCAGGGGAAGTGTTATCAATTGACGATGGACTCACGGTTGCTTGCTCAGTTGGTGCGCTCCGCATTTCTGAGCTTCAACCCGATGGCAAGCGTCGCATGGCTGCAGGGGACTTCCTGAAAAATGGCCAGATCACCCTCGGTTGCATCCTTGGTCAATAGCTTGCAGAAATATTTATCCCCATTAGAAAGAGACTCATGAAAGATCTAGAATCAGAACTCAAAGCGCAAGTCGTTGAGCTTTGCAATAAGGCTGTAGAAGCCCAGGAAGAAGAGCGTTTCCACGCATCCAACCGCGACCTCCAGAAGGTTTACGACCTCCTTCCAGAACCGAAAAATGAATGGAAAGCATACTCCTGGCTTATCTCAATCATGGCAGATAATCATTTTGAGCAAGAAGAGTATATCGCTTCCTTTGAGAAACTTGAGGAAGTTTTTACACTTGATGCTGAATCCACTGAGAACGCCTACCTTTGCCTTCGTCGCGGTCAATGCGCGCTGGAGTTGGAGCACGATGAACTCGCCAAACAATTTCTCACCCGAGCTTTCGAGCTAGAGGGCAAAGAGCTCTTCGAAGACGAGCATTCAAAATACCTCAAGCTCGCCAAACAGGCGTAGAAAATTATGGCGCGCGAATATAAACTCAACCCGAAGCAGAATGCCGGGACTCAATCAGGAATTGATTACCGGACAGAGCTCAATGACCAGCAATACGCTGCGGTAACATCGCGCCCAGGGCACGCTCTCGTCATCGCTGGTGCGGGCAGCGGAAAGACACGCGCTTTGACCTACAGAGTTGCCTACCTTCTCGATCAAGATGTGCCCGCCAAGAGTATACTGTTGCTCACCTTTACCAATAAGGCATCTCGCGAGATGTTGGTGCGAGTCAAAGAGCTTATTCCGCAAGACACGTCTGATCTCTGGGGTGGAACATTTCACTCGATCTGTAATCGCATTCTACGCCGTCACGCTGACGAGTTAGGTTTCACTCGCAGTTTCTCAATCCTTGATACAGATGATCAGAAGTCGTTGATGAAACAACTCATCGGCGATGCAAAGATTGACACGAAAAATCGTCGATTCCCCAAGCCTGACGTGCTGCTAAGTATCTTTAGTCTCTGCGAAAACACTAAATCAAGTGTGGAGGATATTATCGGCGCTAGTTATTCCTATTTTGAAGAATGGCTAGATGACATCAAGCGACTCCAGCGTGGCTACATCCAGAAGAAGCTCGAAACCAACAGCATGGACTTCGATGATCTCTTGGTGCTCACACTCAAGCTTCTTAAGAAGGATGAAGACCTCCGAGAGCTTTACCAGCGGAAGTTCCGTTACGTTCTGGTGGACGAGTATCAAGACACTAACTCTACTCAGTGCGAGCTGATTGATCTTTTTGTTGGATTAAAGAATAGTCTGATGGTGGTCGGTGACGATGCGCAGTCGATCTATTCTTGGCGCGGTGCAGATATGGGGAATATCCTCACATTCCACGGTCGCTACCCAGATGCCTCGGTCTACAAAATTGAGACTAACTACCGCAGTCGACCCGAGATTCTAGAGCTCTCGAATGCCGCGATCAAAGCTAATGAGAGCCAAATACCCAAGGAGCTTCGAGCTTCACGCGAAAAGGGGAGCATGATACCAGCTGTTATCCCTCTCAGTGATCCACGCGCCCAAGCTGACTTCGTCAGCCAGCGGATTCAAGACGTCATTGATGAAGGTGTCGAACCCAACGAAATCGCAGTTCTCTACCGTGCTCATTATCAAAGCATGGAGGTGCAGATGGAACTCACCACACGTGACATTCCCTTTCAGATCACTTCAGGTTTACGCTTCTTCGAGCAGGCCCACATCAAGGACGTGTCCGCCTTCATTCGTTTTGTCGTGAACAGGCGCGATGAAATCAGCTTCAAGCGCATGACTGGTATGCTGCCAGGTATTGGCCCCAAAAGCGCAGACAACTTGTGGCGAGCATGGATCGCACTGCCTATCAGCCAACAAGAAGAGCCCCCTTTAGCGTTTTCTGAATACCTACTAGAGATGAAAGTCCCCAAGAAGGCGGCAGTCCATTGGGAGCAACTTTGCTACACACTAGACGAATTAGTCACTCGCGAGGGCTACCAGGATCCATCGGAAATGATCCTGAGCATCACCGA